>Ga0209271_10000743_pt1 | contig 11328 bp, 7 predicted proteins | sample tdAd002_FD_187123 | JGI IMG/M metagenome (GOLD analysis project Ga0209271, IMG submission 187123) | Marine sediment microbial communities from the Atlantic coast under amendment with organic carbon and nitrate - tdAd00.2 (SPAdes)... | ecosystem: Environmental > Aquatic > Marine > Coastal >... | reverse complement strand
AAGGCGATGTTCAAAGCGCACGCTACAGTTTACGAGCGCAGCGGCGGACGCATCGGTGCATGGTTGGGCCTCCCTACGTTGCTCTTGTCCGTCACCGGCCGCAAGTCCGGCCAGACCCGCTCGACACCACTCGTGTATTTTCAAGACGGCGAGAGCTACGTGGTGGTCGGCTCCGACGGGGCGGCAAAGCGCGACCCCCAATGGTGGAAGAACCTTCAGGTCGATCCGATCGGTGCCGTCCGCGTGGGTCGCAAGAAGCTCAGCGTGAGGGCCTCACTCGCGACGGGCGCCGAGCGCGAACGTCTCTGGGAGATCGGCAAGACCATCAACCCAATGTGGTCGAAGTACCAGCTCCGAACTGAACGTGAGCTGCCCGTCGTCGTGTTGACTCCGATCGCTTGACCGGCGCCACGCGGAGGACCGGTTTTTTCGCGTATCCGATCAGGACTTCGAGAACCAGCGGCGCAGCGTGCCGAGGAGCCCATCTTTTTCTCGCGCGATTTTCTTTTGGATCTGCCCAAGAGTCTTGGACGACGTCTCTAGCGGCTCGAAGAGCGAGGTAGCCACCTCTGGCGTCTTTCCCGATCCGGCCCTGTTCGTCTATGCCGTCTTGGGCACCCTCGTGGCCGCCTCGTGTGCGAAAACGATCTAGCGAGACCTATTTTCGAGATAGACTTTTCAGGTGAGTGAGTAGATGCTCACTTACGTGACTGGCCCCGCCGAATCGCTTTCTAAAGGAAACTCTAGCCGGAGCCGGCGGGCGGCAGAGACGCGGTCGAGGCTTCTGGCGGCTACGGCCGAGCTGCTGGCCGAACGAGGGTACAGCCGCCTTGCGACTGCGGCGGTCGCAGAGAGGGCCGGCGTCGCGCATGGAACGCTCTTCAAGCACTTCGCCACCAAGAGCGAGCTGATGGCAGCGACCACGGAGCTGGTTCTCGAGGAGATCATCGGAGAGTTTCTGGCGATGGCGCAGGAGTTCGCCGGGAAGCCGGAGCCGATTGACCACGCGCTGCGCGCCGTCTGGACCTTATTCCGTTCCGAACGGCTCCAGGCCACGCTCGAGCTCTACGTCGCCGCGCGCACGGACCAGTCTTTGCGCGACGCCCTACGTCCAATCTTCACGACGCACCGAAGCGCGTTCCTCTCCGCTGCGCGCGCGCTACTGCCCAGCACCGCCAACGAGGCCCACTTTGAATCCAACGTCACCGGGATTCTCGCGACGTTGCTGGGCGGCGCCGTGCTCTGGTCGGTCGTGCCCGAGCCTGAGTTCTTCCAATCGGAGCTGGCCTTTGTGGATCGCATCACGCGAGCAGAGCTCGCGCGCCTGGGATCGAAAGACGAGGACATATGAGCTGGACGAACAACAAACTCTCTGTGTTCTGCGCGGTGCTGAGCGCCCTCCTTTGTAACGCAGCGTCCGCCAACATCGAGCCATCCTCGTATGACGCGAAGAGCATCGCCGCGGGAACGACGGGTATGGCGTACCTCGATAGTCCCTCGGCACTGGCAATCAACCCCGCGAATCTGGCCGGCATCGACCGTGGTGGCATGAGCGTGAACATCACGCCGGTGTTCTCGGTGTCGCAAGCTCCCCTCGCTGGCCCCAACAGCGAAGTCCAATCCGACCTCGGATTTGGGCCCATCCCCAGTCTCTTCGGCGCGGCGCGTGTCGCGGATCGTGTTGTCCTGGGTTTTGGCGCTTACGCGCTCGGCATCTTCGGAGCGAAGTATTCCAACGTGCAGGACCTCTATGGGGAACCCGGCGCGACCGGAGACTTCGAGGTGAGATTCGTTTCGGGTGAAGCAGCGGTGGGCGTCGCGATCGAAATCATCTCGTCGCTCGATCTCGGACTCACCTTGCGGGTTCCTTTCGCCTGGCAAAAGGCGACGATTCCGGCGGAGCTTGGTGGCACCCTCATCCCGACGACCGCCACGCTCGGAGGCGCGGGCTGGCCCGGTGGACGAATCGGGCTCACCTGGCGTGCGACGCCGATGATCGCGGCCTCCCTGATGTACCGGACGGTCGCGACGAGTCGCCTGAGCGGCGACCTTCGAACGCTCGAAGGGCTCGACCTCAGCTCGAGCGTGACCTCGAAATTCTCGACACCGCACGTGCTGTCCGGGGGCGTCGCCTTCTCACTGCTCAACCAGGCGCTGACGGTTGCCGGCGAGCTGCACGTGATGTTCTACGAAGCGTCCAACCAAGTACAAACGCTACATCTCGAAGCGTTTGCCGGGACGCCGCTCGAAACCGCCGAGATCCCGTTCCTCTGGCAGAACGCCTTTAGTCTGCGCTTCGGTGTCGACTATCAAATCAACTCTCGGTTTGCGGTGCGCGGCGGATACGTGCCGAGCTCGTCCGCCACCACAGCAGCCGGCGCACAGCCCGTGACGCCTCCCCCAGGTTGGAGCCATTCCTTCAGCGCTGGGTTCGGCGCGAGCTGGAAGAGCTTTGCCGTCGACTTTGCGTTACAGACGGCGTTCGCGAGCGCGCATGTTGGGCCGAGCACAGACCCGGACGCCTGCAGCGGCTTCATTCGCGTGGGATGCGAAGGCGACTACAAGAACATCAACGGGTCGGCGTCACTGCAGTTCGTATACAAACGCTAAGGAATCCGAGGCGATGTTGGAACCTGCAGACGAGCACTGGCACCCATCGACGAAGCACGCCCACTGGAACGAGTCGTTCTATTTCAATTGCTTCGACGAGGAGACTGGATGGGCGTGCGCAGCGCGCGTGGGAATCACGCCAAATGAAGGCGAACGAGACGGCTTCATCTGCCTGTACCTGCCAGACCACACGACCGGATTCGTTCGTCTGTCGCAGCCCGTCGGCGAAGTCGGGGCCCGCATTGCCGTCGGCGGGATCGAAGCTCGGTGCCTAGAGCCGTTTCGCACGTGGCGAATCTCGTATGACGGGCCGATTCATCATTTCAACGAACCGGCCTCCGATGCTGACCTGCGCCGGACACTCGATGCCAGCAGACCCACGAAACACCTGAAGCTCGACTTGGAGGTCAATGCGGTCCACCCGCCATTCGACTACGACAAGCGGACAGTTCGAATGCGCCCGATCGGAGAGTTGATTCGCGGCGCCGTCTCTGGGGACCCGCTCGGAACGCTGCATCGGACTGTTCGCGCGCTCGTTGCGCTGCCCGCGATGATGGGCGCGCACCACTACGAACAATCCGGGACGGTTCAAGGAACGGTGGAAATCGATGGCCAGGAGTCGGCGATTCACGGCTTCGGGCAACGCGATCATTCCTGGGGTGTTCGCGACATGCGCGCCCCGGCCAACTGGCGTTGGCTGTCTTGTCAGTTCGGGGATGACTTCAGTTTCAACGCAACCCAGGTGGACGTGCTCGGCATGCGGGTACAGGGCGGGTTCGTGCTTCACGATGGAGTAACGGAAGCGCTAGCAAGTTGGCGCTGCGAAATCACTCGCGCGACGAGCTCGTTCTGGCCAGACGCCATCGGCGTCGTGCTCACCGCGAAATCTGGCTACCAGTTTGCGCTCGCGGCCGAGGTCGTGACACCACTGCCGGTGATCGCGCAGACCGAGAACGACGATGTCCTCGTGACGGCCGCTCGCGCGAAGTACAACTGGGGCGGGCAAACGGCTGACGGGATGGTGGAGTTCATGGAGCAACTCCGATGAACATCGTCGAGCTCCGCTCGCCCGAGGCCCGGTCCCGCTCGCTTTGCGGAGGAAAGGGCGCGGAGCTGGCGGCTCTCCTCGGCGACGAGATGCCGGTTCCAGATGGGTTCGTCGTCACTACGGAGGCGTTCGACTGGGTGATCGAGGCGCAAGGGCTGACGTCGGCGCGCTCGGAATTGCGTGCCGCCCACTTGGAGCAAAACGCCGAGCTCGCAGAGCAGTTGCGGCAAGGAATCGCGACTGCTGACTTCCCTGCGTTGCTTGGCGACGAGGTGACGCAGAAACTCGCGGAGTTCGAAGCACGTGCGCGGCACAGCCTGCTCTGGGCGGTGCGTTCATCGGCAATCGCAGAAGACACCGATACCGCTAGCTTTGCAGGCCAGTACGATACGACACTCGGTGTAACCGCCAGCGAGATCACCAAGGCTATCCAGCATTGTTGGAGCTCTGCGTTTGGCGAGCGCGCCGTCCGCTATCGACGGGAACGAGGTGTCACAGAGGACCGCATGGCGGTCGTCGTACAGATCCTCCTTGATCCGGACACAGCGGGCGTCTGCTTCACGGTCGACCCGATGGGCGGGGACGATCGGATCGTCATCAGCGCGAACTACGGCCTCGGCGAGTCGGTTGTCGGCGGCTACGCAACGCCGGACACGTACGTCGTGGACCGGCGCAGCCACGTGACGAGCGCGAGGGTCGTCGGCCAGAAGAGAACTCAAATGGTCGCCAGCCAGCATGGCGTGCAGACCATTGAAGTCCCCGCAGACAAGCGGAGCTCGCTTTGCCTTTCTCAGGCGCAGGAGAGCGAGGTCGCAAATCTCGCACTCGCGGTGGAGGCCCACCGCGCTGCGCCGGTCGACATCGAGTGGGCTTACCAAGGTGGCAGGCTCTTCTTACTGCAGGCCCGGTCGATCACTTCAAAGCCGTCGACCGTCGCTGGCCCTCCGCTCGACTGGAGCCCAGAAAGCAACACGAGGATTGACCCCCGATATCCACTGTACTCGAACGGAAACATCAGCGAGGTGCTGCCAGGCTGTGTGACGCCGCTGTCCTGGGATCACACCGGTCGGCTGATCGAGCGCGCCTTCCAAGCCCAGCTCGAGGCGCTCGGCGCCATCGATCCCGCAGAAGGCGAACCGAGTGTGCTCGGATTCTTCTTCCACCGTCCTTACATCAACGTCTCGCTTCTGGTCGAAGCCGCGACACGAACCCCGGGGATGACCCCAGACACCGTCCGCGAAGAGCTCATAGGCAAACAGAACACTAGCTCTCCGGCGGTAGCCCCTGCGGACTTCATGCCGCAGCGGCTCCCACGCCTCTTCCGCGTCATACGGGTGGTTCTCGCCCATGCCCGGTCACTTTCCGGTCGAATCGAAGCATCGCGCCGCGTCGCGGAAAGTGATGCGGCGCGGATCTCCGCGTCTTGGCTGGCGGATGCGTCCGATGACGCCCTCCTCGAGCAGGTCCGGATGAGCGATGAGCTGGCGGCCCCCTCGATCGTCCATGTCTGGGCGTCGACGCTCGCTTCCGTGGCATTCACACAATTGCGTCGTTTCACTGCGCGCTGGCTCGATGACGAAGACGGGGCGCTGGCATCCGAGCTCGTCACCGGCATCGAAAATCTGCCGAGCACCGAGCCCGCACTGGCTCTGCACGCGTTGAGCGGCGAGATCGGTCGCTCCGAAGAGCTCACCCTCCTCTGTCGAAGCGAAGCCGACGACGCGGAAATTCTCCAGACGCTGCGAAATAGCCCTGTGCACGAAGAGCTCGAACGCTTTGTCCGCGATTACGGTCATCGCGGCGTGGCAGAAGCCGAGCTCCAGCGACCGTGCTGGCGCGAAGACCCGACTCAGATCGTCGCGCTCATCCGAAACAACTTGCGCCCGGGAGCAGTGACACCAATCGACGTCCGCGAGCGGCAGCGGCGAGCGCACCAAGAGGCTTTGGGCCAACTCGACTCGCTGACCTGGTGGCGGCGCAGATGGCTGAGGATTCTGATCCGGCGAGCCCGCACCGGCTTTCTGAATCGGGAGACGATGAAAGACCTGGTGATCCGCCGGCTCGACCGCTCACGACTCGTGTATCGCGAGCTCAATCGCCGGCTTGTCGCCCGTGGGCTCACCGCCTCTGTAGACGACATCTTCTTCCTACTCTGGAGCGAGCTGAAGGAGCTCGTGACCGGTGCCCTGAGCCAAGAAAAAGCGGCCAAGGTCGTCGAGGCAAGGCGGCGCGACTACCGGTGGTCGCGGCAATTCGAAGTCCCGAAGCTCCAGCAAGGCACACCTCGAACACTGGACGTAGCCGACCTGCCCCACGGTCTCGAGCTCGACGGTATGGGTGTGAGCCCCGGGCGAGTCACGGGTGTGGCCCGCGTGGTCACCGACCCGCGAAGCGGAAGCTACATAGAACCCGGCGAGATCCTCGTAGCGCCGGTGACCGACGTCGCCTGGACTCCACTGTTCGCGCAAGCGGCCGGGCTCGTCGTCGAGGTTGGTGGGCTCTTGTCGCACGGGTCGATCGTCGCGCGGGAATACGGAGTCCCCGCAGTGGTTGGCGTCGCCGGCGCGACGCGGGCGATTAAAACGGGCGATCGAATCACCTTGGACGGAGCCACCGGGCGAGTGTTCAAGCTCGGCGACGCGGAGATCCTCTCATGACGAAGCGTCGACTCGAATCACTGCGAACGGAAATGCAGAAGTGCACCCGCTGTAGCCTCTGCAAGATGGTGCCGATGCCGACCGTCAGGGACGCCAAGTATGCGAACGCCTGCCCGCCCGTGAATACGAACCACTTCCACGCCTATTCAGGCGGCGGGCTTCAGGTGATGGCCCTCTCCTTGATCGACGGCCGGATCGAAGCCGACGAAGACCTGGCCCGCGTCGCCTTCGCATGCACCACCTGCGGCCTTTGCGATGTCTCGTGCAAGTTCATCATGGAAGCCGAACGGCAAGACGTGATCCTGGCGCTCCGTGAGCACGTTGTCGCGGAGGGCTACGGGCCGAGGGTGCATGAAGCTGCAATCGAGAGGCTGGTCGCCACGGGATACGCGCATGGCGCGCCCTCGGAAGACCGTTTGCGCTGGACCGAAGGTCTTGGACTCAAGTCACTGCCGGAGCAAAGCGCCGAGGTCTTGCTCTACACAGGCGCCTCGGCCTACAGCGAAGCGACCGAGGCGAAGAAGGCGAGAAAGCTGGCCGAGCTCCTGGTGGCCGCCGGGCTCGATGTCGGGGTGCTGGAGCGCGAGCCGGACACGGGCATCGAAGCCTTTTGGACCGGGCACCGCGATGCGTTCGAGAGCCAGGCTGCCAAGGCCTGCGATCTCCTCGACGAGTCGGGCGTGAAGACGATCGTCGTCACATCTGGTTCGCACCTCGGCTTGCTGCGGGCTCACTATCCCCGCTACGGACGTACCCCAAGCGCCAAGGTGGTCCACGCGAGCGAGCTACTGGACGAGCTAATTCGCAAGCAACGTCTGCGGCTTCCGAAAACGATCGGCCGCCGAGTGACCTATCACGACCCTTGCTACCTCGGACGCCAGAGCGAGCCGCCCCAGCCATGGAAGGGCGTCGAGAAGATGTCGCACGGGGTCCTCACCTATTTCGACCCGCCAAAGCCGATCAACAACGGGGTCAACGGCGTGTACGAGCCACCACGGAGAGTTCTCGATCAGATTCGCGGTCTCGAGCGAACCGAAATGCATCGCATTCGCGAGTATTCGTTTTGCTGCGGAGGAGGCGGTGGCGTCCCCGAGGCGCATCCGGAGGTCGCCCGGACCGCTGCAGCGTCTCGCATCGAAGAGGCGCAGGATGTCGGCGCAGAGGCCATCGTGACCGCGTGCCATTACTGTGCCCAGAATCTCGAGCGCTGGCAGGACGACGCGCGGATGCCCGTTCTCGACCTCATCGACCTCGTGTACGAAGCCGCTGGGCTCGAAGGAGGCGCACTGTGACCGCCGCCACTGCTCCACCTTCCGAAGTGCTCACGCCCGGAAACGTCGATGAGCTCCGTGCGCTCGTGCAACACGCCAACCAAGGAGGCGAAAGCCTAGTCGTGACCTCCTCGGGAGGTCCGCACTACAAAGACGGTCTCGCGTCAGCAGAGCCGCACCGCCTCGTGGATCTCTCGTCATGGACCCGCGTCGATCTAGTCGATCGTCGGAACCGGGTGTGTCGTGTAGAGCCGGGCGTTACCTACGGAACATTGCTCGAAGCGCTTGCGCCCCACGGCATGACCGTTCCTACGCCTCTCGCGCCCCGAAGCACGAAGAGCGTGCTCGCCGCGGTGATGGACCGCGAACCCAGCACCTGGCCGAACAAGCAATGGGACGGAAGTGACCCGGTGGGAAGCACCGAGTTCATTTTCGGGAGCGGCGAGCACTTTCGAACCGGTGCAGCCGGGGGTCCCGGCTCGATCGAGGCACAGCGTAAAGCGGGAGGCGCCCAGAAGTCTTCCTCGGGTCCGTCGCACACCGACTTCCATCGGGTCTTGCAGGGCGCGCAGGGGACGATGGGCATCGTGACCTGGGCGACGATCAGAGCCGAGCTGATGCCATCGGTCGAGGACCCGCATCTTCTTGTGGCCGACTCGCTCGATGCCTTGATCCCGTACGTGTACGATGTGCAACGAGGTCTCCTCGGAGAGCAGTCGTTCATGTTGAATGCTCAGGCGGCGGCCATGCTCATGGCTCGCGGCGACCAGACCCGCTTCGCGTCGCTCGCCGGCTCACTGCCCGCGTTCCTGTGCCTTCAGAACATCGTCGGTTTCGAGCGGCTTCCCGAGGAGCGCCTCGCCTACCAGCGCGACGACATCGAAGCCCATGCCCGCCGTCACGGATTGAAGCTCCAGCCGGCGCTCGACCCCATCTCGGCGCGCGACCTGCTCTCGCGCTCCAGCCAGCCTTGCGGCGACGTCGACTGGCGCTCGGAGACGCAAGGGAGTTGCCTCTCGATCTTCTTCTTGAGCACGCTCGACCGCGCGCCGGCCATGGTTCGTCTCTTCACCGATTGCGCGAGTGAGCACGGTGTCCGAAAACAAGAGGTCGGGCTCTACGTCCAACCGGTCGTCCAAAATCACGGCTGTCACATCGAGCTCATGGTGCCCTACGGGTCGCACTCGAGCGATGCGCGCACCCGCATGGCGCGTCTCGAAGAGGACGCAGTCGGCCGCCTGCTCGACGCCGGCGCGTTCTTTAGCCGCCCCTACGGCACGGCCGAGCGGATCTTCGCAAAGAATCTGGGGAACTTCGCGCTGATTCGCCAAGTGAAGTCTCTGTTTGATCCGAATCGGGTTCTGCACCGTGGAAAGTGGGGGCTCTAACGATGCCGCTCGACGAAAACGCCTACGAGACGCTCGCTGGGATCGTAGGCCCGCCTTGGGTGGAGCGCGCCGCCTGCGTGCTCGACACCTACGCGTACTACCAGAACCCGGAGACGATGAATCAGGACGGCTCACAGTGGCTTCCGCGCCCAGCGGCCGTCGTACTGCCCGAGTCAGCCGAAGAGATCCAAGAGATCATGCGCTTCTGCTCGAGCAGTAAGTACATGGCCAAGCCGATCTCCACGGGCTTCCACACCGCGGCGGCCGCGTCGAACGACGACACGATCATCCTCGATCTGAAGCGCATGGATCGTATCCTCGACATCGACGAGAAGAACCAGATCGCCGTGATCGAGCCCTACGTGCGCGCGATCGATTTGCAGACCGAGCTCCTCAAGATCGGCCTCAACTGCCATATCGTTTCGGCCGGAGCGATGCACTCGCTGTTGGCTTCACACGCCGCAGCTTGGGGATACGGAGTGACAGGGTCCTCGACGAGTTATTCAGGCCGTAACCTGCTAGGCGTCGAGTGGGTCCTTCCAAGCGGAGAGATCGTGACGCTAGGGAGCGCAGGGTCGGGGAGCGGATGGTTCAGCTGCGAGGGACCGGGGCCTTCGATGCGCGGCGTCATGCGCGGCTTTCACGGCACGTTCGGCGGCCTCGGCGTATTCACCAAGTGCTCGATCAAGCTCTACAAGTACGACGGCCCCCGCTCCTGGGACTTCGAGGGCCAGTCTCCAAACTACGTGCTGAAGGAGATCCCCGAGCGGAGTAAGTTCACGGCACTCGCCTTTCCGACGCGCGAGGCCGAGAAGGACGGGGGCTACAAGATGGGCGAAGCGGAGCTCAACTACGCCGAGTTCCGCACCCCGATGTTCTTCACTGCGCTAGGGCTCACCAACAACAATCTCGAGCTCAAGGAAGCGCTCGACAGTGGCCTGTTCCCCAAGTTCGCAAACCACGTGCTGTCCTGCGCGTTCTTCGCCGCGTCCGATGGCGAATTTGCATGGAAGAAAAAGGCGCTGGCGGAGATCTTGAAGGAGACGAACGCAGCCCCGGTACCGTTCAACCTCTCGCCCTCGGTGGGGTCGCTCAAAGTTGCGGGCAAGCTCCTCGCAGCCGTGAAAGACCCGCTCGCACCGATCCGCAAGTCCACGCGACTTCAGAAGTTCGCCGAGTCGTCCGGCTTTGGCGCCGAGCAGCGAAGAGCTACCCAGTCGCGGCTGTTTTGGCTGCTCGTGCGCAACGCCGTCAACATCCAAGCCGCATTCCGGCCGTCGCAGGGCATGGCCACGATGATGGGTGCGTTCGACACCTGGGACTTGGCCCACGCGCAAGCTGAGTACTCCGCGAAGGCCAAACAGAAGTACATCGAGCAAGGCCTGATCATCGCAGATGGTGGAGACCTGGGCGCAGGAGGAACCTTCGAAAACGGCCATCTCGGCTACCTCGAGGGAATCATCATGTACGACCCAAGCAACCCCGCATCGGTCGAAGCCGTCCGCGACCTGGTCGAAAGCGGCCTCCGCGCATCGATCGACCAAGCGTTGGGCGTCCCGATCGCTGGCTTCGGCGTCAAGGCCAACAAAGAGCTCGGGCCGGCGTGCTACCACTACGACCGCTGGGTTTCGCGCCTCAAGGCCGCGCTCGACCCGAATATGGCGTCTGACCCACTATTCTACGCCGAGCCCGAAGACGAACCCTGATCTCCAGAAACGCGAAGTCGTCGGCAAACATCGCGTGCAGCGCAGGGTCCTCCCTGCGCCACTCCTCCCAGAGAAGCTCAACGAAGACGGCCTCCCAGGTCGCCCTGGAAGGCCGTTCTTCAGTAGTCACCTAGTGTGCGGAGAATCAGTCGACGGGCGTGTCGGTCCAGACGCCGCCTCGTTTGGCAGCCAGTGCTTCCATGGAGTTAGAGCCATCGGCAATGCGTACGACGTGGCAATTGGTACACGGTTGTCCGGACAGGACGCCATCCGACCCAAGGTGAACCTGATTCACCGGGTTTCCGCTTACTGGGTCGTTGTATACCTTGTTGTCCGCCTCGTTAGATCCATCCAAGAACTCCCAGGTGTTGATGCCAGGTTGGAACAAGTACACGCGCGTGGACGGGAAGGTGTCGAAATCGTCCCAATCGGGAAGGCCAAACGGACCCGCCTCCAACGGGATCTGCACAGCCTCGATATCGTCAGGATCCAGAGTATCCGTTGCCAGGGACATCGTCATCGGGAAGGAGACGTAGTGATCGCGCGTCGTGTACTCCCAGAGGTGCACCTCGAAGCCGACGTCGTAGGTGTTGCCGTCGACCAGCGTGACGTCGTCGCCGTCGGCGTGGCCGGTGTCCATCGCGCGCT
>Ga0209271_10000742_pt1 | contig 11329 bp, 9 predicted proteins | sample tdAd002_FD_187123 | JGI IMG/M metagenome (GOLD analysis project Ga0209271, IMG submission 187123) | Marine sediment microbial communities from the Atlantic coast under amendment with organic carbon and nitrate - tdAd00.2 (SPAdes)... | ecosystem: Environmental > Aquatic > Marine > Coastal >... | reverse complement strand
CGCCATGGCGACCAAGCGAACGCCCACGAAGAAGACGATCAAGAAACGCGCGAGCAAAGCTCCAGCGAAGAAGGCGACCAAGAAACGCGCGAGCAAGGCTCCCGCGAAGAAGGCCGCCAAGAAGCGCGCAAGTCAGGGGCCAGCAAAGAAGCGGACGAGTAGGGCGCCCGCGAAGTCGAGCCGGCCGACGAAGCCCGCGAGACCGAGGGCGAAGAAGGCGGCGGCGGTGTCGGGGGCAGCGTCAGTGCCAGCGTCAGCGCCAGTGCCAGTGTCAGCGCCAGTGTCCGCGGCGGGGTCCGCGGCGGGGTCCGCGACGGCGTCTGCGCCTTCTTCTCGACCGCCTTCTTATCTCGAGGGGGTCCCTCAGGATCATGCGGAGCTCGTTTCTGGCCTTTTTAGGGTGGCTCGGGGGGCCGCGAAGGATCTCAAGACGCTCGTCACGCAAGCGATTGCGATGAGTCATCAGAAGAACGACTCCTCCGATCGATGAACGACATCAATCGGATCGCGGTCGTTGGCGCGTCGCTTGCGGGATTGCGTGCCGTGGAGTTTGTCCGCCGAGCCAAGTTCGAAGGACAGCTCGTCTTGATCGGCGACGAGGAGCACCTTCCCTACGATAGGCCCCCTCTCTCCAAAGAGGTGCTCCGCGGCGAGTGGGATCAAGAGCGGTTGGCGCTTCGTCGAAGAAGCTACGACGACTTGAACGTGGATCTCATGCTCGGTCGGCGCGCCGTGTCGCTCGACAGCGATACGCGCGAGGTTGGGCTCGAAGGCGGCGACCGTGTTTCTTTCGATGGGCTGATCATCGCGACTGGTGGTCACGTGCGCGAGCTCCCCAACCAGCCGCGGATAGACGGCATCTATACGCTTCGAACCGTGGATGACTCGTTGGCGATTCGCGCCGCGCTCGAGGCCAAGCGTCGCCTCGCCGTGATCGGCGCGGGCTTCATCGGCGCCGAAGTGGCGGCGTCCGCCCAGCAGTTGGGACTCGAAGTCACCATGATCGAGGCCTTGGAGACCCCGCTCGCGCAGAGCCTTGGGCCCCGTCTTGGGCGCATCTTGCAGGACCTCCATGAGCGTCGCGGCGTTCGCGTTCACTGCGGGCGTCGCGTAGAGAGCTTTAGCGGAACCGATCGGGTTGAAGGCCTCCTGCTCGACGATGGCACCAAAGTGGAGTGCGACGTCGTCGTGGTCGGCATCGGGGTGAGCCCGTCGGTATCCTGGCTCTCGGGCTCCGGGGTCGAGCTCGGAGATGGGGTGAAGTGCGACGAGACGCTGGCCACCAGCGTTCCTGACGTCGTCGCCGCGGGGGACGTAGCAAGTTGGTACAACCCGCTCTTCGAGGAGCGCATGCGAGTCGAGCATTGGACGAACGCGATCGAGCAGGCGCGCCACGCGGTCTCCACCTTGCTCGCTGCGCGGGGTGAAGCAAGACCATTCCCGTCGGTACCGATGTTCTGGTCCGATCAGTTCAACGTCAAGATTCAAGGGGTTGGCAGGCCGAGGCCGACCGATGATCTGATCATCACGGGCGGCAAGACCGAAAGCGACAAGCTCATCGCCCTGTACGGCCGCGCGGGGCGTCTCGTCGGCGCCGTGGCCTTCAACCAGCCGCCGAAGCTCATCCAATTGCGAATGCTGATCGGCAAACGCGGTGGGGTTGATGAAGCGCTGAAGATCGCCGAGTCTTAGCGCTTGGGCATTCGAGAAACCGATGTGGAGCTGCGGAGCGGTGACGACGTGTGCCGCGCTTGGCTCTTCGTGCCGGAGGGGGTCGACATGCCCACGGCTTGCATCGTGATGGGCCACGGTTTCGGTTTGACGCGACGATCCGGTCTCCGCGAGTTCGCAGTGGCGTTTGCGGAAGCCGGGTACGCCGTGCTCGTGTTCGATTACCGAGGCTTCGGCGATAGCGGAGGCGCACCACGTCAAGTGGTTTCGTTTCGAAAGCAGCTCGAAGACTGGGCCGCGGCGGTCGATTTCGCGCGTGCCCAGCCCGAGGTCGATTCGAATCGTGTCGTCACTTGGGGGTTTTCGCTTGGCGCGGGTCACGCCCTGACCGCCGCCGCCAAAGACGAGGGCGTGGCAGCGGTCATTGCGGTGGCGCCGATGTTCGACGGCCTGAGTAGCACTCTTGCGGCGGCCAAGCGGTGGAGTCCCCTCACCTTCCTGCGCATCATTGCCAGAGGGGTCAGGGATTTGATCGGCTCCTGGTTCGGCCGTCCTCCAATCATGATTCCGCTCACGGCGAACCCGGGCGAGCCCGGCCTCCTCACCTCCCCCGACGCCTATCCAGGGTATCTGGCCATCGTCCCTCCGGACTTCAACTACGAGACCGCCGCCCGTATCGGACTGCTGTTTTGGACCTACATGCCCGGACTGCTGCTTCGACGGTTCTCTCGTGCGATCCTGGTCCTTCCGTCCAAGATCGACAAGATCAATCCCCCGGGGCCGACCATTCGACGCGCCGGCAAGTGCAAGTCGGCTACGATCGTCGAGCTCGATTGCGATCACATGGAAATCGCCGTCGAGCCTCACCGGAGCCGAATCGTGTACTCGATACTCGACTTCTTGAGTCGGCGTGTGCCTTCAGGAAAGGTCGACTAGCCACAGGGGCTCGACTTCGGCGCGGTGCCGCTCGACCGCGATGCGCGCCAAGTTCACCCAATCATCACAGGCGTCCAGGATGGCGCTATCGGATGTGGCGACGACCACCCCCGAGGCTTTGAGCGTTTCGTCCACGCGATCCGCGGTGAGGGCCTCGATGTTCGAGCCGCGCTTGGCGCCCGCTTTTCGCACCGTTTCGGCCAGGCGGCCGGAGTTCGAGACGGGGCGGTCGATGTAGAGGGTCGCTTCGGAAGGCCGCATCGATTCGACGACGTCGACCAAGATGGCCACGGCCCGCTCAGTCTCCTGGACCAACCGGTAGCTTCCATGGAAGCTGGCCATGTCCCGCATGCATTGGTCCCGGCCAAGCAGAAGGACCCCGCCCGCTAGCGCGACCTCGATGGTGGTGATCGCGTTGAGGCCATCGATCGCCAAGATCCTATCGGCGACCTCCGCCGGATCGCGTTGGCTTAGGGCGCGCACACTTTGCGCCGCGTCCGAGCAAGCGCACCGGGCCACCGCGACCCGCTGTCGTTGGCGGAGCCGGTGGCGGTCTCCGACCAGCTTAATCGCCGATGTTTTGGCGTATCCCCGGGTCCACAACCAACTCAAATCGAGCGCCGCATCTCGCAGAGCAGGGAGCGCTGCTTCGGAAAATAGTTGGTCATCCTGAGGATGCGGCCCACGGTGACGCCGGGAATCACCCATCCTCAGGAGCTTAACCCTTTCTAAAAGGGGACTGTCCCCTTTTCGTCGGCGCAAAAACTGCGCGGTTTTCGATTTGGCGCAAGGATTTCGAGCGCGGCGGCGGTCAATGGCCCGTATTGCAGGCTTTCTGGAGTAGCACGTCCTTTGCTGTACTTCGTGCGAGCTGAGATGAATCCCATGACTTCCACGATCCTTGCCGTTACCGATTTGACCTCTGCAAGCTACAAGCTCGTGGGCTTTGCCGCCTTCATCGCGGGTTCCGCGGATGGGGAGGTGATCTTGGTCTCGACCTACGGGGGTGGTGGGAGCCGGCCCTCAGACCCTCCCCTTGCCATGCGTGGCAAGAGCGAAGGATGGCGCGAACAAGTCGAGGCAAGGCTCCGGCAAGAGGGGCAACTCCTCGAACGGCAGCGCCAATGGTGCTCCGATCGCGGCGTGCGCTGCCGCGCGGAGCTCTACGAAGAGGGGGGCTGGCCCGACTATGTGTTGCAGAGTGCGCAACGCTCCAAGGCGGACCTGATCTTGGTGGGTATCCAGCCGATGTCCGGGGCCGACCAGATCAAAGCCAACGAGATCAACAGGCTCGCCAAGGACGCTCCGTGCCCCGTCAGCATGGTTCGACTCCCCGCACTTTCCGCCTTTTAAGCCACCGCAGCACGTGCGCCCTTGACACAAAGGGCGCAATTTTTTAGCCAGGCGTAATGGCCGATGCCAGCTTGCTTCTCGCGTTGAAAGACTACGTGAGCTTTGACGCCGCGTCCGCCCGCCGCCTTCAAGCGATGGGCCCTCGCATACTGCCGTACCACGGTCGCATCGTCGATCGGTTCTACGAGGCCATCCTCGCCGACCCGGGAGCCCGGGCTGTTCTAAAGACCGAGGCCCAGATCGGGCGGCTCAAGGTCTCCCTCTCGGAGTGGCTCGAAGGATTGTTCACCGGTCCGTATGACGAGACCTATTTCGAGAAGCGATCGAGGATCGGCCGCGCTCACGTCAAGGTTGGCCTCGAGCAACGCTACATGTTCTCCGCGATGAACGTGGTTCGACTGGGGCTTCATCACGCCTTATCCGAGATCTCCGACGATGGTTTCGGCTCGTTCGAGGATCACTGCGCGCTCGACCAGATCTGCGACATCGAGCTCGCCATCATGCTCGAGACCTATCGCGAGGACTACGTGCTCAAGAAGACCGCCGAGGCGGAGTCACTTGCGGTGATGGGGAAGCTGACCGCCGGTCTGGCTCACGAGGTCAGGAATCCCCTCAACGCTGCCAAGTTGCAGCTCGACGTCCTTCGCCGCACCGCCTCCCGCGTTCGAGATCCGTCGATACGCCGGAAGATCGAGAGGCGGACCAACGTGGTTCAGGACGAGCTCCGGAGGCTGTCGCTCTTGCTGGACGACTTTCTCAATTTGGCGAGGGCGCGAACCCTCGAGCCGGCCCGCTGCGATGCCCATGCGCTGCTGAAAGAAGTCCTGGAGCTTCGCCGTCCCGAGATCGAATCGCAGGGGATCGAGTTCATCGAGGACATCGATAGGGGATCGTGTGTGGTCCACGGGGAGCGGGACCGCCTCAAGCAGGTCGTCAACAACCTGATCACGAACGCAGTCGAAGCGGTGGCTGTCCGCCGTCAGCCAACCATCGAAATCGTGAGCAAGATGCTCGGAGACGCCAAATGGGAGGTCGCCGTCATCGACAATGGTCCTGGGATTTCGGGCGAGGTCGCGGGGCGGGCTTTCGAGTCGTTCGTCACCACGAAGGATGCCGGCACCGGGCTCGGTCTTGCCATCGTCAAGCGAATCGTTGGCCTGCACGGCGGGGAGGCGAAGCTGAAAGCGCTTCCCCACGGAGGCACGCGCGCATCATTTTGGATTCCGGCGGAACCCTAGAGCATATCTCAGATATGCTCTAGTCGAAGATCGGGGACTGGTAGCCCCATTCCTTCACGCGGTATTGGATCTTGCGTTGGCTGATCCCAAGGATCTCGGCTGCCCTCGCGGTGGAGCCATCTACGGCGTCCAGGGTGCGAAGAATCGCGATCCGCTCGAGCTCCATCATCGTGACGCCCGGTATCAGCGCCATCACCGAGCCGTTTTGCATGTCCCCGTGGGCTGAGGTCGGTAGGTCCTCGCGGTCGATCACGTCGCCGTCGCACATGACGACGGATCGTTCGATCGCGTTCTCGAGCTCGCGGACATTGCCGGGCCAGGGATAGATCATGAGGTGCTGCAGGGCCTCTTCGGACAGGCCCTGCACCGTCCGGCTATTCTCCGCTGCGTATTTGCGAAGGAACGCGTGCGCCAGTAGCGGGATGTCGCTCCGGCGAACGCGCAGCGGCGGCACGTCGAGCTGGACGACCTTGAGTCTGTAGTAGAGGTCTTCGCGAAAGCGACCGTCTTCCACGCGTTGCCTCAGGTTTCGGTTCGTGGCCGCCACGACCCGAACGTCGACTTTCAAGGTTTCGTTGCCGCCGACCCTCTCGAAGTCGCGTTCCTGCAGGAAGCGGAGGAGCTTGATTTGGACGCTTGGCGGGATTTCGCTCACCTCGTCGAGGAAGAGCGTGCCGCCGTCGGCTTGCTTGAACCGCCCCTCGCGCCGCGACATCGCGCCCGTAAACGAGCCGCGCTCGTGCCCGAAGAGCTCAGATTCGAGGAGCGTCTCGCTCAGAGACGCGCAGTTGAGCCGGATGAATGGCTTGTCTTTTCGATTCGAGTTCTGGTGAATCGCCGCGGCGATGAGCTCCTTGCCGGTGCCGGTTTCGCCATGGATGAGCACCGTGGCCCGGCTGCGAGCGACCTGGGCGATGTTCTTCATCAACCGCTGCATGGAGGGGTGCTCGCCGAGGATGTTGCCGAGCTGGAACCGATCGTCGACGCGCTGGCGGAGCTGGGCTGCCTCTCGTGACAGCCGCGTCCGCTCTAGCGCGCGGTCGACGATGGCAATGACCGCATCGAGCTCGAGGGGCTTGGTCAGGTAGCTTTCCGCACCGAGCTTGATTGCCTGCACGGCCGTGTCGATCGTTGCGAATGCCGTCATCACGATGAACGTCGTGTGGGGAGACATTGGACGGCCACGCTCGATCAACGACAACCCATCCATTCCGGGCATCTTCAGATCGGTCAGGACCACATCCGGGTCGACCTGCTCCAACTGCAAGAGAGCAGTGCCTCCGTCGGCGGCCGTGCTCACCGAGTAACCGGCGTCGTCCAGCAATTCTGCGAGCGCGTTCCGGGCGTTTGCTTCGTCGTCGACCACCAAGATACGACCCTTGGACTCCTCGCCTGGTTGTTCGATTGTTTGGGGCACTTCGGATGCTATGTTCACGCTTGTCATGGTTGGTCTTTCTTCGCGGTTCGTATGCCGACGGTTGGTGCGCTAGGCGCGCGCCGTAGTCTCCTCGCCTTCCAAGAGCTCCGGCGTACGCTCGGCCGCGAGCGCCTTGTACTCCGCGAACGAAGTGACGAGGTCCTCGACGAAGTCGTGTATGTCGGGGAAGGACTCCCAGTCCGCGTTGAAGCCCCAGTGCAACGCGCCGGAGTAGCTAAAGAGCGCGATCCCGACGTTCTGGTTCTGCATCAACGGGACCATCGGGAAAATGGCCTTCATCTGCGCGCCGAGCATGTACAGCGGGAACGGCGGGCCCGGCACGTTGGTGATGACCAGATTGTACGTCCGCAACCGCATTGCCGCTTTGTAGAGCTCCGACACGATACGCTTGGTGGTGAGGTCGGCCACCTCTTCGATGAGCTCTGCTCCGCCCGTCTGGTTCGATTCCTGTTTCAGCTCGGTCGTCACCTGAATGACCTTTTGCAAGCGCTCGAGGGGATCGGGCTCGGACACGGGGAGGTTCGCGAACAAGAGGGCCACCTGATTGCCGACCGACGTGCCGCCGACTTTTCTGATGCTCACGGGCAGGGCGGTGCGGAAACCTTCAATCGAGTCGACGTCCGTGCCTCGGCGCAAGAGAAAACGTCGCACCGCGCTGGTCGTGGTGGCGACCACCACGTCGTTGATCGTTCCCCCCAGCGACTTCTTGATCGCCTTCACTTCGGCGAGGTCGACCGAGGTCCAGTCGAACCGGCGGTACGGGCTGATGTCGTGTTCTGTGAACGGGGTTCTCGGGGTTGGTTTCATGCCCGAACGGAGCACGCTCGACACGCCGCGGAAGTTTTTTCGAACGCGCGGCATGAAGTGGGAGAGCTTGCGAAGCCCATCGATGCGGTGACTCGTTTCGTTCAGCATGAGCTGCGCGCGGTTCGGAGCTGGGCGTGCCTGCCATTCGTTGGGCTCTCGCTCCGCGGCGTCGGGACTGATTTGCAGCAATGCCTCGAGGAGAGCAACGCCGGCAACGCCATCGACCATACAATGATGCACCTTCACGATGAGGGCGAACCGGTCGTTGTCGACGCCTTCGACGACCCAGAACTCCCAGAGTGGCCTACTCCGATCGAGGTGCTGCGAGAACAGCCTTCCCACCAAGCGCTTGAGGGATCGCTCGTCGCCGGGAAGCGGCAACCGCGTATGGCGCAGGTGGAAGCGCATGTTGAAACGGTCGTCGTCGATCCAGACCGGGTGCCCAAACCCAGGCACCCACTCCACCCGCTGTCGGTAGCGGGGAATCGAATCCAACGCCGCTTCGGTGTACCTCGTGAGACGTTCGATATCGAGACCTCCATGATCGAGCTGCAGAGGCTTGGCATCGAAAATCAGCGCCGCACCGACGTGCATCGGCGCGGCCTTGCTCTCGACGTCGAGGAAGGTCGCGTCGAGGGCGCTCAGGCGCTCGTAAAATGTCTCCGGCATAATGCGATTGTTGCTAGCAAGATGTGAGCCCAAGAAATCGACCCGTTAACTTGGAAATATGTGCTCCAAAGCCACGCGTGGGCGCAAATTTTGCGTTAGCGATTTGCTTAGGCGAATAATATGCGCCATTTGCATCCTTGACCAGTGCTGGCACGAAACATGCGATACAAACAGCTCATGTCGCAGCTTCTAGTCCGAGACCTCATGACGCAGCCAGCGATTACCGCCGGTCCGACCAGCCCGCTTCGGGAGGTCATCCAACTGATGGAAACAAAGCATATCCGTCACGTCGCTGTGGTGGAGGACTCCGGGCACTTACTCGGCCTGATCTCACACCGTGACGTGCTGCGCAGCCAGGAGGGAAGCCTGTCAGGCTCACTCTCGAGCGAACAAGTCCATATGAACCGGTGGATCGAAGCGCGGTGGGTCATGACGAAAGAAGTGCGCACCGCCTACCCGGACACGCCTGCGTTGGAAGCAGCGCTCACCCTGAGGTCTCACGGCTACGGGTGCGTGCCGGTGGTAGAAGAAGGGCGGCTCGTTGGCATGCTGACCGAGTCCGACTTCGTCGAATACGCGATTCAAGTGCTGTCCGACACCGGCGCCTGAGCGCGCCAATGAGGCCGCAAGACTTTCATCACGAGATCTGGCACGGTGCTTGCTCTGATCTGAGCCATGGCAATCAAGACCATCGTTGTGGGAACCGACCTCGGTGAGTCAGGCCACCGGGCGATGCAGTTGGCGATCCCGACTGCGCGAGCCACAGGCGCGACATTGTGGCTGGTTCACGCGAGCGAAGTCGGTTTGGAGCACGCGTGGCCGGACCTGCCCATCGGGGCCAGGGCCGCGGCTCACGCGCTCCGTGAGCGGCTCAAAGGACGCTTCGAGAACTCACTGCGAGAGCTCGAGGGTGAGCGTAAGCGATGCGAAGAGCTCGGCTTGAGTTGCCAGACCTCGTGCGAGGAAGGCCATCCGTGGGAGACCATTTTGCGGACCGCGGTGTCGGTCAATGCCGACTTGATTGCCGTGGGGGATCCCGTCGGCGCGATCGGTCTCCCAGAGCGTTTGCTCGGCTCGACGGCGGACCGCGTCGTTCGGCAGGCGCCCTGTTCCGTGTTGGTGTCGTGTGGGCGGCTTCACGAGGACTATCAAGGCGGGCGCGTCGCAGTAGGGGTCGATTTTTCAGCGCACGGGATCGAGGCGGTTCGGTGGGCTCGCGACATAGCCAACTCGATCGACGGCGATGTGGCGCTGCTTCACGTGGTGCCTCACCCGATCACCGAGACCATAATGCCGACTGAGTGGCCGAGCGTGCTCGACGGACTCGCGTCGACGGCCCGGTCGCGTCTCGAGCAGCTCATCGTGACCGAGGGCCTGAAGCCAAGCACGACGGTGCATGTGATGGATGGGCCGATCGGAAAGATGATCTGCAACGCGACGACTGAAGTCAACGCTGTCGTCCTCGTGGTCGGTTGCAGGGGGCAAGGGCGGCTCCGCGGAATGATGCTTGGAAGCGCCTCGCAGTACTGCCTTCGGTACTCGCCGGTTCCCGTTCTGACCGTTCGTCCGTGAGGTCGATGCTACTCGCTCTCGAAGGTCTCTTCGAGCAGCCGCCGCGTCTCGTCGTGAGGCTGAGAGGTGTCCAGCCGAAGATGCTCGCCCGGAGGCAGCTCATCGATCGGCTCGAAATGCTTTTCGAACTCGCCTAACAAGCCGGTGCGGGCGTCACTGTCCTGTGCACCCGAGCTTTCGCGTGCGGCGAGTCGCTCCCGTATGATCTCCCGCGGCGCGTCGCACTCGATCAGCAAGAACGGGACTCCGTGTCGGTCGGCCAAACGGCGGACGTCATTGCGCATCGCCATGGTGCGAAAGGAGGCGTCGAGCACGATGGGACGTCCCGAGGAGAGCACGATGTCGGCCAGTCGCCAAAGCTCGTCGTAGACGGCCTCAGTGGCGTCTGCGGAGTACGCCCCCGACCATGCTTCGCTCTGCATCGAGTCTGTCGGCTTCCGGCCCATGAGGCGTTTCCGTACTCGGTCGGAGCTTACCACCGGAGCGGCGAGCAGCTCTCCAATCGTCGTCGCGGCGTGGCTCTTTCCACTCGCGATCAGGCCCCCAACCGCAACGACCCTCGGCGGGACCAACGGCGGGCGTTCGTAAGCCAAGGCCAGGATGAAGTAGCGTCGAGCCTCTCGTCGCGCGCGCTCCCTCGCATTCGTCGAAGCCTCCGTGTCCGCTGCCAGGAACGAGGCAACCTTTCCTCTGACGAACGCGCGGTAGCTCTCGTAGAAATTGACCACCGCGTAGAGGTCATAGTCATCCGATTCGCGAGCGTAGCGAGCCAGAAATCGCTCTGCGAGATCGACGCGCCCATGCCAGGCGAGGTCCATCGACAAGAATGCGATGTCTGCGCAGACGTCGCCGTAGCGAAAGCGGTCGTTGAACTCGATGCAGTCGATGATCGTGATCGATTCGTCCGCCTCGAAGTAGACGTGCTCGAGCCTCAAGTCGCCGTGGCCATCGCGGACGCGGCCCCGATCGAGTCTCCTCTTGAAACGATCTTCGTCGCCGAGCGTGGTGAGCTGCCAGGCTTCGATCTCGCGAGCTTGCTCGGGGGTCAGGTACTCGTCGATCGAGCCCCGGGTTTGCTCGAAGTTCTCCTGCACATTGCGGCGAATCATGGCGACGCTCCCGTGCTGGGACGTCTCCGCGTCGCATCGCGCGCCCTCGTGAAAGCGCGCGACATGGACGGCGAGATCATCGATGTGCCTCGGCTCGAGAAGGCCGGCTTGCAGCAGCTCGTCCGCTCGTCGTTCGATCGGAAGACGGCGCATGTGGACGGCCCACTCCACGACCGTGCCGTGGCCAGCGATCGCATGGATGCCCGAGGGGTCAACGGTGATTGGGACCACGTCGATGTACACCTCAGGCGCGAGTCGCCGATTGAGGCGGACCTCCGCGTCGCACGCCTCCCGGCGCTGTTCGAGGGTCGTGAAGTCGAGGAAACCCAAGTCCACCGGGCGCTTGACCTTGAACACCTCCGTCACGCCCATGAAGACCCAGGAGATATGTGTCTCGATCAGCTCGAAGCCGGCCGCTTCGAGATCCGCTTTGAGATTTCCCATCACACTCCGGCGCAGCGAGGCACTTACTATACCAACCCAGGGGGCCTCGCCCACGCGCCCGACGCCTCCAGAGGCGCAATTCTGTCGCGTCC
>Ga0209271_10000741_pt1 | contig 11333 bp, 10 predicted proteins | sample tdAd002_FD_187123 | JGI IMG/M metagenome (GOLD analysis project Ga0209271, IMG submission 187123) | Marine sediment microbial communities from the Atlantic coast under amendment with organic carbon and nitrate - tdAd00.2 (SPAdes)... | ecosystem: Environmental > Aquatic > Marine > Coastal >... | reverse complement strand
TTGCGACGCGATGTCATCCTGGATTGCGAAGATGTCATCGAGTTCCCGGTCGTAAGTTTCCGACCAGAGGTGGGAATCAGTCTCGGCTTCGATCAGCTGTGCAGTGACGCGTATCTTGTTACCGGACTTGCGCACACTGCCTTCGAGAATGTGGGCAACCTGCAGTTTTTCCGCCGCTTCCTTGAGATCCGTTTCCTTACCTTTAAATGAGAACGACGATGTTCTCGAGGCGACCCGGAGATTGGGAATCCGAGTCAGCACATTGAGCAATTCCTCGGTAAGCCCGTCACAGAAATGCTCCTGGTCTTTCTCGGCACTCATGTCGGGGAAGGGCAGTACTGCGATTGACGGACCGTCGGCGGTCGCTACCTGGAGTCCGCCGCCCGAGTCCTTTGCGATGCCTTCCGGCGTGATATCAAACCCCCAGGCCAGAATGGCCGCGAGCGGCAAGCCAAGGATGACGAGCACGATGACGAGGGTCAGCGTCCACGGTGGCAAGCCCATCGGCGCGAAGGTCGTTTCGGCAATCTGGATGAGCACCCAGCCTACAATAATGTAGGCGACAACTACCCGTATGACCTTGCGCCGCTTCAATTCTTCCATGAAATCACTCATTTACGCATTATAGAGTACTGAGACAAATAACCCTTTCTTTTCCGAAAATACCTGTTACAGTGCGCCCGTCCTGGCACACATCGGTCTGTGCCAATATCTCCGGACCGCATTCCGCGACCCCGGAGTCACTAATAGAATTCCAGTCTGGGCCGAACCGTGCATAGCACCATCTTGCTGCGGGTCAGACGTATTCGGAGTACCACCAAATGTTATTTAATCAACTCGGCCTTTCGGCCGAATTGCTGCGTGCGGTCGAAAAACAGGGTTACACAGAAGCAACCCCGATCCAGCGCGACGCAATCCCCCATATTCTTGAAGGTCGCGATATTCTGGCCAGTGCCCAAACGGGTACCGGCAAGACTGCGGGCTTCACGCTGCCAATGTTGCAGCGGCTAAGTCCCTTCAACAAAGGCAGGCGTCGCATACGCGCGCTGATCCTGGTGCCAACGCGTGAACTCGCGGCACAAGTAAACGAGAGTGTCGGACTTTACGGGTGCAACCTGCCTGTGAAGTCGCTGCAGATTTACGGCGGCGTAAGCATCAGGCCGCAGATTTCTCGTCTTAGAGAGGGAGTCGACATCGTCGTCGCAACCCCAGGGCGATTACTCGACCATGTGCAGCAGAAAACTATCGACCTGTCATCCGTCGAAATACTGGTCCTGGACGAGGCAGATCGCATGCTCGACATGGGCTTTATTCGCGATATCCGCAAGGTCATCAAATTGATACCCAGGGAGCGGCAGAACCTGCTGTTTTCGGCGACTTTCTCGAAAGAGATTCGCGGGCTGGCTTCAAGCTTACTGCGCAATCCCGTTGAGATCGAGGTGGCGGCGCGTAACTCAACGGTTGAGAAAGTCAGCCAGCTCGTACATCCGGTCGATAAGGCTCGCAAGCGCGAGCTCCTGTCACAGCTGATCGGTAAGGGCGACTGGCGCCAGGTGCTCGTGTTTACGCGCACCAAGCATGGCGCTAACCGCCTGGCCGAGCAACTCAATACGGACGGCATCAAGTCGGCTGCTATCCACGGCAACAAGTCACAGGGTGCCCGAACACGAGCGCTTTCAGACTTCAAGGCGAACAACGTCCGGGTGCTTGTCGCCACGGATATCGCTGCGCGTGGACTGGATATCCAAAAGCTGCCGCACGTTGTCAACTATGAGTTGCCACACGTGCCTGAAGACTATGTGCATCGTATCGGCCGCACAGCACGCGCCGGCCTGGATGGCCACGCCGTATCGCTGGTGTGTATTGATGAGCAGAAGTTGCTGCGCGACATCGAGCAATTGCTCAAACGTGATATCGACAAAGAGGTCATATCCGGGTTCGATCCTGACCCTCGGATAAAAGCAGAGCCGATCACCAAGGGTCGATCGCAGCGTTCAAATTCGCGACGTTCGAATCCGCGTAAGAAAAGCTCCCACGACGTACGTCGCAGGGGCAAGGCGAAACGCGCGTCGTAAATATTGAGAGGAGCGGCGCGGCTACGAGGTGTGCGTGGACAGTGACAATCTGTCCATGTCCCTCTGTAGCGATGCCGCGAGCATGCGCGCGCCTTTCAGGAAGAAAAAACCGTACAGAAAGCCACTGACGCCGCCCGCGACGTGGGCGAGTACGTTGATCGCGCCGTGGTCATCCGATGCGAACAGCTGGTATATGTCACCGCCGATGTACCAGCCCGCGAGAATCCAGCCTGGAACCGCGACGGAGCCGAACACGACGAAAAACCAGTAGTAGCAACGGATTTTTCCGCGCGGTAGCAGGTACGCGAACAAACCCATCACTCCCATGACAACGCCGGATAGCCCGAGCGTGCGGTGGTGGTTGTCGAGCAGTTCCGACACGATTGAGTCGGTTACGCCGATGACCAGCGAACTAATGAAGATGAACAACACGAACGCGACTGGCCCGACAATCGTCTCGACTGTCGTTGCAAAGGCAACAAAGAAGATCAGGTTAAAAATAATGTGGCCCCAGTCGCCGTGGGAAAAGCTCGAGGTGATCATATGCCAGACGTTCCATGAGGCCGTATCGTAGGAATAGCTATCGCCCGGGTCGTCTTTGACGATCGAACGGAAGTAGCGCAGCTCATCACTCAACATCTGCGTCACGTATTCCCGGGAGTCCTCGGGGCTGAACCCTGACAGTGTCTTTATCGAGCTGGCGATGTCGTCGATGTCGTCGGTCTCGGTTTCTGACTGGCTGAGGTGGTACATCACTTCGCCGCAGAAGTCGGCATCTTTGTAGTCCGCAACGCGCGTCATGATCATCTGCGTCAGGTGGCTTTGTGGTTTGGCACAGTAACGCTCGATCGACAAGCTGAACGCTCGCCAATCGCTTTCCTGCTTAAGAAATACTGCAGTGCACACCAGGCAGACCAGCACCGTGAGCACGGGCCAGTGCGGCAGTTTGAAATCAGCTTTGATGGGCAGGAACATGCTCGGAGACTAGCATGCAAGAGTTTGGGCGGGCCGGGACGTAGTTCAAGATTTGAGGCCTCGCAGTACGTCCTGCTTACTGGTAATAAATCGCCGTCAGGGTCGGTCTTCTGAGACAAGCCACCCATTTTCTGCAGCAAACTATCATGAAGATCTCCGGACTTATCCTCGCAGCCATTCTCTCGTTGTCAGTAATGTCATCTGAGGGCAATAAGTGGCTCGCGCCTGACTGGGAGCTTGAATCCGTCGCAGGCGAAACAGTGCGCCTGAGTGATGAAGTGCAAGAGCAGCCGGTAATTCTGTTGTTCTGGGCTTCCTGGTGCCCCTATTGCAAAGTGCTTATGCCGCACTTACAGAGCCTGCAACTCGAGCATGGCAATGACATCAAGATCCTCGCAATCAATTTTGCGGACAAAGACGGCGATCCTGTCGCCTACATCAAGGACGCGGGATACGATTTCACCGTGTTGCTGGAGGGCGATGCAGTTGCATCGGCCTACGAGATTTATGGCACACCTGGTGTCCTCCTTGTCGATCGTAACCGTGAGGTGCGGTTTGACCTGCGCAATGTCCAACTGCCTGAGGCGGACAGGCTTGACGACACCGCTGACAACAAACGCAAAGCCGCCAACCGCGCACCCTTCTGGGCAGCGGAAATTCGCAAGAGTGTGGACGAAGTGCTTACCGGGCCAGCGCCGTGACGAAGCCTAGTTATCAGGCGCGCCCTGGTCGATCCAGAGTTTCAGCGTCTCGATTTGCTCATCGGTCCATGGGATTCCGCGGCCTTCGGCCAGCGCATCCTCATGATGTGGCGGCATGTGAATTTCAGGAGCCGTCTTGTGTGCGACAACGAGGTACAGCGAACTCGATTCGCTGCTGCCGGCGACGACGACCTTGCCGAACTTGGTTCCCTGCATAACGGCATCGTAGCTGTCGAGGCTGAAACCGCTGTTGGCGTAGCCTTCCGAATTCTTGTCGTGACACTGCAAGCAGGACGCGAACATCATCGGCTGAATGTCTTCTGTATAGCTCACCTGGCGTTCGCAACCGAGAAGCCCGGTGCACAGGGTGATGAGGCCAATGGTGAACAGCTTCGTTGAAGCCATCGTATTTCTCCCGATCTGTATGACCACGGGCCGTACATACCCGTAAGGGAAGCATCAACCTAATATTGCTTATTTCAAGTGAGGACTTTTACCTACTCAGCCGCCATCAAGAAAGCGAATGGCCTCATCCATGTGATCAGGGTCGGGCATCTTGCCGATGCGCTGTGTATCGAAAATCAGCTTTACCTCATGAATGCCGGCGTCCTGATAACTCTCGTAGTCGCTGCGTATCTGCGCCTTGGCATCGTCATTGGTGCCGGTAATGAACACGTGGCGCTTACGCTGCAAGGCCTCCAAAAGGTCCGCTTCCAAGGACTTCCACATCACCGACGTTCGCATGTAGACCGCACCCTTGATTTCATTGGCGTTCAGCTGCACGTTGAGCGCGGTCGCAGCCGTGTATCCGGCACTGCCGATGTACACGCGGTTCAGGTCTATGGCGTATTCCTGCTCAACGGCCCGCAACCCAAAGATGGCATGCCACAGGCTGGCAATTTCGCCAGCTCGCGGGTTGTCCGTGTTTGGCCCTACCCATATGAGATTATGATTTTCGAACACCGCCCGCCATTGATCCGGCATGCCGCCGTAGCCATTCGGGTCCAGGAAGATAAAAACTCCGGGCGGTCGTGCCGAGGTATACGTTTCTGGCACATACAGCTGCCACTTGAGCCGCTGGTCGGCCGGAATTGTGTCGTTGAGAGCCTGTGCCATTTGCTCGCCGACAACCTCCAGGGGCGTATGTGTCAAGCGGAACATGCCGGTCAGCTCGTCCTGGGCAATGGCAGGTGGGACAAGAGTGCATGCGATTGTCAGCACCGCCAGAAAGATGTTCTTGTTCATGCGAGCCTCCTTAATCGCAATATAGCACCTCGGTACGCGGCTATAATTCGATATCGGCCAACAGCAGGGCATCAACAATGAAAACGTCGCCATTCTTGTACCTCGTATTCTTGGCAGCCGCGCTCGTCGGTTGCACCCAGGAATCCCCAACCGAAGGTACGCCGGAAGCAACGCCTGACCCACGTGTTGCGGAGATTCACGAGACCACGGTATTCGTAGATATGCATGCGCATCCGAGCCGTTTCCATCGCGAAAATGTCGAGTCGATTTCCGCCGAAGAAATCGAGGTGTATCGCAAGAGCTATATGGATGTCGCGGTCGCGAATATCAGTAGCGATATGGCTTACGATGGCGAATACACGAATCGCGATGGCTCGGTGGTCGGGGATGGCAAGTACAAGCCCGCACCAGGCGAGGTGTATGCGCTGGCGGCTGATCGACTCGCGCGAGCCATGAAAACGGTCGAGCTTGGCTATGCCGTTCATGCCGATAGCCCGGCTGTGGTCCTCGAAGCACGCGAGCGAGGAGAGGTCGCCGTCCTGCCAGCTCTTGAAGGGGCTGACGCACTCGAAGGCGATATCGAAAATCTGTATCGAATGTATGACAACGGATTGCGGCTCATCCAGCTCGTCCATTTCCGCAACAATGAGCTTGGACACATGCAAACCTGGCCTTATTCACCCGGTGGTCTGACCGAGTTCGGTCGCGAGGTTGTGAGAGAAGCCAATCGCATGGGACTGATCATTGATATGGCGCATTCGAATCACCAAACGATGATGGACATACTCGAGTTGTCCGAGCACCCGGTATTGTTCAGCCATGGTGGGGTTCGTGAATTCACGGACCATGACCGCGCTGTGAACGATGACGAGATCCGCGCCATCGCGGTAAATGGCGGAGTCATCGGTATCTGGCCGCACGGCCGGCATATATCTGACGTGGCCGAAATGGTCGACTACATTGAGCACGTCATCAAGGTCGGCGGTATCGATCACGTCGGTATTGGCTCCGATCTTCGCGGAATTTCGCGATACGTGGTCGGTTTTGATGAAGATGCCAAATTTCATGCCATCGCGGCAGAGCTACTCAATCGCGAGTACAGCGCCGCAGATGTCGGCAAGGTGATGGGCGGTAACTTCTTCCGCGTCTGGGAGGCGGTTAATGGGCTATAAGCACTACGAGCCGGTTGATCCGCGCGACGCATTCACCGTGGTGGCACGGGATGACCTCGAGAGTGTCGAGTCAATTGCGGGGTCGCAGGCAGCCCTGCTGCTTGCCATTCGGTCGGGTGTTCTTGGTGACACGGCGACTGTTGAGGAACTGAAGGAGTTTCCGCTACCTGACGTCTCGAAGCTCAAGCGATCCCGGCATTTGAAAGTGGCCGACGCTTGCCAGTATCTCGGCGCCAGCGAGCGAGAACTAAGCCAGGACAAAGAGCCCGCGCTGGAGAAGGAAATGACGCGGCTTATTCACGAGATCTATGAAAAGCCCTGCCTGGAGGCAGCAGCAGCACTTTTTGAGGCCGCCATGCACAGCCCGCATCCGCTCGTCGCTGTAGCCGGTGCGGCGGGAGCCCGCGAAACCACCCGTTTGCGTCCGAAGATTCGTCGCACACTTGAAGAGGCGTACGAGAGTGAGGACCGCCTTACGTCGCGCCTCGCCACCGCGGCGATGAGCCAGATCGGCCCGATGGAATCCATTCCAAGAGCGCAGGTCGTTGCCCAGCCCAGGTCTCGTAAGCGGCGCCGCAAATCTGATACAGCGGTCATCACGCACGGCACGTGGGCAGCGGATGGCTCCTGGTACCAATCGGGCGGTGATTTTTACGAGGCGCTGAAGTCGAAGCGGCCTGACCTGCATGTACACGATGAGAGCTTCAGGTGGACCGGGGCTTACTCGAAGAGCGCACGCCGCGCCGATGCGGCGCTGTTGCAACAATGGTTGCCCGATCAGGGTCTCAGCGTGCCCGATTTCTTCGCGCACAGTCACGGTGGTACGGTCGCGCACATTGCGACGAAGCGGGGCGTAAAATTCGACAAACTCGTTCTGTTGAGTTGGCCGGTGCACAAAAAGTGGTACCCCGATTTTTCGAAGGTCAGTCGCATCGTCGATATCCGTGTACACCTGGACCTGGTCATCATGCTGGATGGGGGGCGGCAGCGATTCAAAACCAGAAGATCCAAGGTCAAGCGCCACAGAAACGGCTGGTTTAACCACAGTGCGACCCACGACCCGGAGTACTGGGACGACAACAATCTCTGGGACAAGGTGTGACGCCAGTACGTGTACTTGCTGCAGGCGTCATGTGGCGTTTGTTCGGAACACGCCAGAGTGCGGAAACATTGTTCGTAGCGATGTCGGGAGCGAATGAGCAAAATCGCATGCTTGCCGGGATCTCCCTGGTCAAGGCTGGCCAGCGGTCCTTCGATTTCATTGAGCAAAAGGTTGAGGCAGGTGATGCGACTCCGACTCTCATACGACTACTGCCTGATATCGACGCCGGTGCCGCCCGCGATGTTCTAAAGCGCGTTGCTGGCAATCAGGGTGAGTTGGCGGAGACGGCCAGCGAATGTATCGATACGCTCGATCGAATCGAGGCCTTTGACGAGGAATGAATCAGCGGTAGAACTTCCGCCCGTAGGACCCGGCAAAAAAGCGGGCGATTACGTGAATCCAGCGATTTTTCGGATTCTTCCAGCTCTCAGCGACCGCAATTCTCACATCGCTCTCGCGCTTCGCAAGGACGCTTTCGTTAGCTGGTGGAAACAGGTGCTGGTTACTCCAGTCGATATGTACCCGGTCCGCCGCGACAAACAGGGATCCTGGTACAGGGATGTCAGCCCACTCCGAGATGGCGGAAATTGTGTCGACCGGGTTCGTCGCCAGGTCTTCGTAACGCACAGCCATGAAGTGATCACCAAGCGCAGGCCGCCAGTCTTCAAGCGTCCTCTGGCGCTTGAGCCAGTCGCGCGCGTTTCTGATCAAAGCCGAGAAACTCTTCTTGCGTTTGTACCAGCTGCACGCAACAGCACGTGGATCACGAATCAAGTTCAGAACGTATAGATCCACATTCGGCAATTCGGCAAATGCAGCCGCATACTCGGGCGCCTTGGATGTGTCGACAAAGGTCGAAGCATGTGTGACCGCGGCCAGCGCGTCGAGCACGCCTCCCATATCCCCGGGCAGGGCTACCTCGCGGTACACGGCGCAGTCCTGCAGGGCCTGGGCGCAACTGCAGGGCGCATTGTTATTGTACGCCCTGTTCAGGTGGCGCATCTGGCCGAGATTGAAGACCGAAGTGTCCTGCGACAGGAGCAAAGACAGCAGCGTACTGCCCGTGCGACCCGTGCCACTGATTGCGATGACCTTAAGCTTGTCCATATACTGCGTAGGGTCGCATAAAGAGCCACATAATTCCTCGATGCCAGCCGCGCCAATCTTCTTAATTTGCTCCGAACGCTTAGAGGTTGTTCTTTACACCTTTGTGTCCGCCACCATGGGACGACTGAGTTGAGCACGTACCAGGCCGGCAGTCGGATTCTTGAAATCGCACGTGATCATCCTGCCCGCATTGCGCTGATCATTGACGGTGAGTCGTGGACCTACGGCGAGCTGGTAGCTGCAGCGCTCGGAGTTGCCGGGCATTTTTCAACGGTCTTTGACGATGAACCCCAGCCAATCACGGCGGTGATGGCGCAACGCCATGTTTCTTCCTACATCGGTATTCTGGCAGCGCGGTTTTCGGGGCACGCTTATGTGCCGCTCAACGTCAATCACCCGTGCCAGCGTAACGCAACAATTCTGAAGAGTTCGGGCGCGCAGCGCGTCGTGTGTGGAGAGTTTGCCGCAGCATCTTTGCGGGAGATTACCTCGGCTGCCGGCATATCTGAAGACGCGCTTTCTGTCATTGGATGCGGTGAACGCAAAGTCGACCATGACATTTATTCGAGCGTGCAGGCACCGGAACGGGAGCAGTCCCTCAGCGATCTCGCGTACATTCTGTTTACGTCCGGTAGCACGGGTAATCCGAAAGGTGTGCCAATTCAGAACGCGCAGCTCGAGGCATACCTGAAGGCGGCCGGAAGCATGGTCGACGTGCAGCCGGATGATCGTTTTTCACAGACCTTCGAGTTGACCTTCGATTTGTCAGTACACGATCTTTTCCTATGCTGGGAAAACGGTGCGACGCTGGTGGTGGCGTCGGAAAAGGAACTACGCATGCCGTCGGCGTATATTCGGGATCACGCCATTACCTGCTGGTTCTCGGTGCCGTCACTGGCCTACCAGGTACGCCTGCAAGAAGACCTGATTCCCGGTGCGTTTCCGCGCTTGCGATCGAGCCTGTTTTGCGGCGAAGCGCTGCCTACGGTCGTTGCGACAGAATGGGCGCAGGCCGCGCCGAACTCTGTCGTTGAAAACTGGTACGGGCCGACCGAGGCGACGATTGCCTGCTCCAGGTTCATCTTGACCGGCGAGTCTATTGCGGATGACACAGTGCCGATCGGGAAGGCGTTCGACGACATGGAGTTGCTGGTTCTCGACTCCGAGCAAAGACCGATGCCAAACGGCGAGCCAGGCGAGCTATTTCTGTCCGGAGCACAGGTGGCTACCGGATATCTCGATGACCCGGAAAAAACAGCCGCGAGCTTCATGACGTTGCCAGGCGGTAAACAGGCGTATCGAACCGGCGACAGGGCAGTGGTTGACGAGGATGGAGACGTACGGTTCCTGGGTCGCGTCGACAACCAGGTGAAGGTCCGTGGATTTCGCATCGAGCTCGGAGAAATCGAAGCGGCGCTGAGAACGGCGTCGTCAGGGTTAAATGCGATCGCACTTGCCTGGCCGGGTGGGGCCGAGATTGCGACGTCAATTGTCGCAGCCCTCGAGACCGGTGATGCGGACACGGCAGCCATACAGCAACAGATAAGCATGACGTTACCGGACTACATGGTGCCGGCGATGATCTTCTGTGTGCCTGAGTTTCCGAAGAACGCGAGTGGCAAGATCGACCGACGCGGCCTCGGCGAGCTACTGGTCGAAAAGACGCAACTTGAGAGTGAGGCAGATACGTCTGGAATGTCCGACGAAGCCGCGTTTCTGTTGAAGTCGATCCTGGCGCATGCACCGTTACTCAGTCGCAAAAACATCATGTCAGCGAAGAATCTGTTCGACGCGGGCATGGATTCAATCGCGTTCATTAGTTTTACTACGGACATTGAGCACCAGTTCGGGATGTCGCTGGACCAGGACACTGTTATTCAGCTGTCCGAGATGTCCTTCGACGACATTGTCAGGGAAGCGCGCGGCGAGACGAACAGGCTTTCACCAGGGCAGGCCGATGAGCTGGCATTGAGCCTGTTCGATCGCCTGCGAAAACTGCTTGGCATTCCCCGCATCATCAAGAAGCCTCGTGCCAATCGCGCCCTGCAGTTTATCGAGCGTTTCCCGACCTATCTAAGAGAGCATGGTGCGCCTGATGTGCTCGCAGTGGGCTCATCGGGCACGTTTCGCGCCATCTGCCCGCCCGAGTTTGAGCCTGCCGTCGTGCTCAATGCCGGTTTCCCGGCGGTCAGTGCGGCAGGCATGCGCATGATGTGCGAATTTATTCGGGAGCAGTGCGAGGCAGCCGGTGTACGAGTGCCTGTAGTCGTCTATGAATTCGATCCAATGCACATCAGTACGACGCCGCCCAGTGGCGACATCAATCTCGGCCCGGACTTTTTTGAGGGTAACGTCGTTTCGTTGCGCGGCAAGAACACGAGCCTCGAGTTTCAGTGGCTCGTGGATACACGCGGTGCCTGGAATGCGCCTGACGAGGCACGCCAGAAGCAGCGCAAACCCAACTGGGTGCGCGAGCGGGATCGGGTTATTGCGGGCGCATATCTTGGTGAAATCGAATTCGATGAAAAGGCTGTGGACCACTGGTACAGCGGCGCAATAGCTTTGCAGGAAATTTCTGACCGGATGGTTTGCTTTTTGCACCCCGCAGACCGAACAATGACCGATGAAATCAAGGACAGCTGCGGCAGTGACAGGCTCATAGCGTTCACAAACGACATCGGCGAACAACTGGGCATCGACGTACTGTCGTGGGAGACGTTCGATCTTGAGCCGACCGACTTCCTTGATATCAATCATATGAACGCGCGTGGTGGTCGAGAGAAGCTGAGCCGCCAGCTCGCGGATATAATCTCTTGGTCGTCAAGGCACCGCGATCAGTAATCGAACGGTCCTAGAAGGTCCGTCTCCATCTGCCGCGTTGTAGCGAATGATGAGATCCGCACGGCCGTCGTCATTGATGTCGTCGGTCGTTGCGAGATCGCCATTGCGTGGTAAA
>Ga0209271_10000739_pt1 | contig 11347 bp, 14 predicted proteins | sample tdAd002_FD_187123 | JGI IMG/M metagenome (GOLD analysis project Ga0209271, IMG submission 187123) | Marine sediment microbial communities from the Atlantic coast under amendment with organic carbon and nitrate - tdAd00.2 (SPAdes)... | ecosystem: Environmental > Aquatic > Marine > Coastal >... | reverse complement strand
CGACAGAGCGCGTTTCACCGATCCGACATAGGAGCCGCCGAACAGGTTGACGTGCACGAGCAACGGGTAGAGCTGGTAGAGAGAGACGCGCTCGGCTGCGCGCGGCGCTAGCGGCCATACGTCTTCATATGCCGAGAACACGCGTTCGCCGAACCCACCGAACAGTCGCATCATCGCAAGATCGATCTCACGGTGGCCGCCATAGACGGCAGGGTCGATCAAAGACGGTTGACCTGCTTCGTCAACATGCAGGTTCCCGCCCCAGAGGTCGCCGTGCAGGCGCGACGGAGGCTCTTTGGGTCCGACGCGCTCGGGCAGGACACGGCGCAACGTTTCGAAGCTCGAGCCCGTTACCGTGTCGATCAATCCGCGGTCGGTCGCAAGACGCAGTTGCGGCTCGAGTCGTGACGTCCAGTAGAACGAAGCCCAATCATCAGCCGCAGCGTTCGATTGTGAGAGGCGCCCGATGAAGTTGTCGTGGTCGAGCCCGAAGGTGGGAGCCCCAAAAGCATGCAGGGCGGCCAGGGAGCGTCCCAGCGTTTCATCGAACTGCGGCCGGCGCTTTGCAGGCGTCAGCAGCTCGAGTGCAAGGTAGGCAGGGTGCTCGTCCGACACTGCGACGACTCGGGGCACGCGAATCGCGTCGGCCCCCTCGAGCCAGCGTAGCCCACGGGCCTCCGCCTCGAACATGCCAGGAGGCGGGTTCGGGTGTGTCTTGATGAAGATGCTCGTCCCGTTGCCGAGCGAAACCTCGAACGCTTCGTTGATGTCCCCGCCACCCAATCGCTTCGCGCCGAGCACCGGCTTGCCGAGTCGTTGCTCGAGCGCCTCGCGCACCTCCGGGCTCAAAGCGGGTGGTCCTCCCGGATGCGTTGCAGCAGTCCGAGGCACGCCGCCTCGCAGATGTCGAGCACCCTCTCGAACCCGTCGCCCTCGCCGTAGTAGGGGTCCGGCACATCTGCGTCGCGGGGCGAGCCGGGATCGTAGTTCCGGAAGAGGCCGATCTTGGCCTTGCCTGCCTCGCCGGGCGCCAGCCGCACCAGGTCGCTGTGGTTCGAGCGGTCCATCGCGACCACATAGTCGAAGTAGTCGAAGTCCTTTGCAACCACCCTTCGCGCGCGACCCCGGACGTCGATGCCCCGGCGCTTGCCAGCCGCTGTAGCACGGCGATCCGGCGGCTCCCCAACGTGCCAGTCCCCGGTCCCCGCGCTGTCGATCTCGATATGAAGTGTGAGCTGCTCTTCTTCGAGCAGGCGCCGCATGGTCGCTTCGGCGGTTGGCGAGCGGCAGATGTTCCCAAGGCAGACGAAACAAACACGAACGGGCATGACTATGGCGTCAGTAGGACCTTCCCGACATTTTGGCCAGCCTCGATGTACGCATGGGCCTCGGCGGCATTCTCCAATGGAAAGGAACGGTCGACGCGCGGCTTGATCTGACCCTGCTCATAGAGCTCCAGCAACGCTGTGAACGCCTCGAGGGTCAACTCCCGCACGTCCCATAGATGTCCCATGTTGACACCAGCAACGCCCTTGTTTTCCTGCATCAGCCTAATCGGCGTCCACCACGGCAGCTGGGTGAACTGGCCGAGCAAGTGCGTCATTCGGCGCTTGCCGTGCTTGGCCATGTTCGTCCAACCGAAGGCGATCAGCAATCCGCCCGGCCGAAGTAACGAGAACCCCTTCTTCCAGTCTTCGCCCCCAAGCGCATCGAGGACGACGTCGACGCCACGACCGCCGGTCAGCCTTCGAACCTCTTGCGCGTAGTCGATCGAGTGATAGTCGATCGGGTGGTCGCATCCGTTTTCCCGCACATAGTCGTGCTTCCCCTTCGATGCTGTGCCGTAGGTCGTGACGCCGCCGACCGATCGACAGAGCTGAATTGCTGCCGTGCCTACCCCGCCCGCGGCCTGGTGAATCAGAACGTGGTCCCCCGCTCTCACGCGGAACACGTTGAACAGCATGTGGTAGGCGGTCAGGTACGTGATCGGAAGAGCCGCACCCTCCTCGAAGGTCATTTGGTGCGGCATGACGTAGGTTTGCGTCGCGTCGAGGCAAACCGTGTCCGCGTATCCGCCGAATCGCGTCACCGCCAGGACGGGGTCGCCTTCGTTCCTGTCGGCTACGCCGCCACCGACGGCGTCGATGACGCCCGACACTTCGTATCCGACGACCATGGGTGGTCGCGGCGCATCCCGATAGAGACCCTGCCGGGCCATGATGTCGGCGAAATTGATCCCGGATGCTCGCACGCGGATTCTGACTTCGCCCGGCCCAGGGGCCGGGTCTTCGTTTTCGCGCACTTCGAGAACGTCGGGCTTTCCGTACTTTGGAATCCAGGCTGCCTTCATGTTCGACGAGTAACGCTTGTCACAACCATGTCAACTACCCCCCACCGTGTTAGAGTTGCGGAATGGACGTCGTTTTGGCACCCGACATCTACGTCAACGCTTCGATCGCGCTCGGCTCTCCGCCGGAGCACGTGGTGCGGCGCACCCTCGGAGGTCCCGGCAAGCCCAAGGCATCCGCTTGGGTCATCGAGCGCGTCGAGTCGATGCTCCGCGCACTACCCGAGTTCAAAGACGATGCTGTGGCGCGGCAGATGGCGACCATTCGGGGTCTGGTAGACCTCATCGAGACCGACGAGTTCTTCATCGAGGACTGGGACAAAGCGCTCGTCGCACTTGCCAAGGCCGCCGGAGTGGGTCGGGTGCTTACCGATCACCCCGATCTTCTTGCTTCCGAGAGTGTCGAGGGAGTCGAGTTCGTTTCCTCGGACCACTGGTTGGTCGAGCAGATGACGCCCCCGCCTCCGCCGGCTAGCTAACACCCACCGCCGGCTAGGTAACACCCGCCGCCGGCCAGGTAACACCCGCCGCCACCCCACCACCGAGTGGGGCTTGGGCAGCGTGGCTGCAAGCTGCTACAGCTTGCTCGATGTCCGACGCGTTTCTTCCGCAAAAGGATGAAATCAGGCGGCGCCTGGAAGGGCGCTACGTCGGCGCAGTCCCTCACAATCAGGCTCTAGACCTTCACGTCGTCGACTACAGACCCGAGCACTTGTCCCTTGCCCTTCCATACCGCGAGGATCTCGTGGGCAATCCGGAGACGGGCGTGCTCCACGGCGGTTGCATCACCAGCCTGATCGACGCCACCTGCGGCGGTGCGGTGATCATGTCGCTAGCCGCGCCCCGACGCATCGCGACCCTCGACCTGCGAATCGACTACGTGCGCCCGGCGCTCCCCCACCAGGAAGTCATTTGCGACGCCCATTGTTACAAGGTGACCCGGCACGTCGCGTTCGTTCGGGCGGCGGCACACCACGGGGACAAGATGAGCCCCATCGCGACGGCTTCGGGCACGTTCGTCGTGTTTCGCGACGAAGGACGTCGGGGCGAGGATGGAGAGTCGAAATGAGGCTACGCGATGCGGTCGTGACCGTCCGCGAGACCGGTGACTTCACCGCGCTGCAGGAAGCGATCCCCTACAGCCGGTTCATGGGTATCACCGCGGAGCTGGTCGACGGGGAGGTGATCGGTCGGATGCGCTACTCCGACCATCTCGTCGGCAATGCAACCGTGCCTGCGCTTCATGGCGGCACGCTCGGCGCGCTGATGGAGTCGACCGCCATCTTCAAGCTCCTGTGGCACGGGGAGACGACCACGGTGCCAAAGACGATCAACATTACCGTCGAATACCTCCGGAGCGCCCGTGCCGAAGACGTGTTTGCTCGTGCAGAGTTCACGCGTCGTGGCCGACGCGTCGCCAACGTTCGCGTCTTTGCGTATCAAGACGACCCACAGTGCCCCGCGGCCGTGGCGACAGCGCACTTCCTCTTGGTCCAGGAGTAGCGGGCTCGAATGACCAAACGACCGATTCACGGCCTCACCAATGCCGAGTTGGCGGAACGGGCGCGCAAGGCGCTGCCGCGGGGGTACGGAGTCGCCCGGCGTATCCATCGGCAGGTGATGCAGGAGGGCCGTTTCGATCCAGAGAGCTTCGGACTGGGTCCCGAAGCATGTGAAGCCTGGCGCTCGGAGTTCTGCTTCGAGCTTCCCGAGGTCGTCAGCGTCGAGTCCGACGAGAGCGATCATGGCGCAACGTCCAAGATGGTTCTGCGCTTGCGGGACGGGCTCGAGGCCGAGTCGGTGTGCATCCCGATGGGGCGCGGCCGATACACCTTGTGCGTGTCGAGCCAGGTCGGGTGCAAGATGGGCTGCGCGTTTTGCGAGACGGGCCGCATGGGATTGATCCGGCAACTCGGGACCGACGAGATCATTGCGCAGTTGCTCGTCGCGCGACACCGCCTCGGCTGGCCGATTCGCAATATCGTCTTCATGGGGATGGGCGAAGCGCTCGACAACGCAGAGCACGTGCTCCGGGCGCTACGGGTCTTGAACGACGAGGCCGGCCTCGCGATCGGCCAAGAACGTTTGACGATTTGCACCGTCGGCCACGTAGAGGGGATCCGGCTCCTCGACCAGCAAGGCCTCAAGCGGCTCAATCTCTCGATCAGCCTGAATGCCGCAAACGACTCGCTTCGGAGCGAGCTGATGCCGATCAACCGGCGCACCGACCTCGCCGAGCTCCAGAAGGCGTTGATGGCGTACCGGCCGCGTCGCAACTTCGCGTTGGGCGTCAACTATTGCCTGTTGCCGGGGATCAACGACACCGAGGCTGACGCACGCGCGGTCGCTGCATTCTGCAAGCCCTTGGGCCGTGTCTTGGTGAACCTCATCCCCTACAACCCGGGGTCGATGCCGCTCACCCGCGCACCGGAGGAGCTGGAGGTCGGGCGCTTCATCGGCTGGTTACGCGCCGAGGGCTTGCCCGTGCGCGAACGCGTGACCAAAGGCCGCAGCGTGATGGCCGGGTGTGGCCAACTCGGAAACCCTTCGATCCGCGAAGAACGGCGCGCGCTTCGCACGGTGCGGGCCTGAGGATTTACCGGCCTAACTTGCCGCGTTTCTTACCGCGGTAGCGAACCCGAATGGGCGTTCCCTTGAAGCCAAAGCGCTTGCGGATCTGGTTGACCACGTAGCGCTGATAGCTGAAGTGCACGTCATTCGGCGCGTTGGCCATGATCACGAACGTAGGCGGGGCGATGCTCGCCTGGGTGATGTAGTACAGCCGCACCGCCCGATGATGCATCGTCGGGGGAGGGTGCTTCTCGAGCACTTCTTCGAAAAAGCGATTGAGCTCCGCGGTTCCGATCCGCTTTCGATGCTCCGCTACCGCATCTTCCACGCGTCCGAGCAACGCCTTGATGCCTCGTCCCTTCAGCGCGCTCACGGTCACCAACGGCGCCCAGGGCACGAAGGCCAGCACCTCACGGGTCCGATCCATCGCCTTCTTTTGGTCCTCGCGGGTCAAGAGGTCGGTCTTGTTCAGTGCGATGATCAGCGCGCGGCCCCGGTCGTGCGCGAGGCCGGCGATCTTGGCATCCTGTTCGCCCACTCCCGCGACGGCGTCGATCATGAGCACGACCACGTGACTGCGCTCGATCGATCGGATCGCCTGGAGCACGCTCAGGCCCTCGATGCCGCGCTTCTTCACGCTCCGCTTGCGGCGAATTCCCGCCGTGTCGATCAGGATCAGCCTTTGCCCCTCGCGTTCCACCAAGGTATCGACGCTGTCAACGGTGGTCCCTGGGCGGTTGTCGACCAGCTGGCGCTCTTCACCGCAGAGCTGATTCACCAACGAAGATTTCCCGGCATTGGGCCTGCCGATGATCGCCACCCTGGGGACGTCCAACTCCGGCTCGGTAATTTCGACGACTTCGGGAAGGCGATCGGCGATCGCCTCTTCCAGCTCGCCGATGCCTCGCCCGTGAAGCGCCGAGATCGGCATAATCGAGCCGATACCGAGCTCGTAGTAGGAAATCGCGTCGTGCTCCTTCGCCTGCGAGTCCGCCTTGTTGGCGACGAAGATCACCGGCTTCCCCGCATCGCGCAGGAGCGCGACAGCCTCGCGGTCGGCAGGAAGAGGGTCGACGGTCGCGTCGACGACGCACACGACGACGTCGCACTCTTCTAGCGCCAGGCGAACCTGGCTGGTGATGCCCGCTTTCATCGGGTCGTCGCTGTCCGGGTCGAATCCGCCCGTATCGATCAGCACGAACTCGCGCCCAAGTGCAAACGCGTCGGCATAGTGGCGGTCCCGAGTGACACCGGGGATGTCTTCGACGATGGCGATGTGTTGCCCAGCCAAGCGATTGAACAGCGTGCTCTTGCCCACATTGGGCCGACCCACGATCGCGACGAGTGGCCTGTTGACGATCGAGCCCGCAGGCCGCCGCGCATGATTGCGATGCCGCCCGGTCATGCTTGACCTTCCTTGATCGCGAGCTGCCGTGCCTTGGTCGGGTCGCGGGTCCATCCGGGGACGACCTTCACCCACAAACGCAAATACACCTTCCGCTCCAAGAAGGCCTCGATCTGCTCACGGGCCTCGGTGCTGATCTTCTTGATGGCCTCGCCACGAGTACCGATCACGATCGCTTTGTGGCTCTGCTTTTCGACGATGAGGGTGCCCTCGATCCGAACCAGCCCACCTTCTTCGCGATAGCTGTCGAGCTCACAGGCGATGCCGTATGGGACTTCTTGACGCGTGTTGAGCATTGCGGCTTCACGAATGAGCTCGCTTACGAAGAAGCGTTCTGGCCTGTCGGTTAGGAAATCCGCGTCGTAGATCAGACCTTCTGGCAGAGTCTCTCGGATCTCGCCGAGCAACGCCTCGAGGTTGGTTCCACGGGTTGCCGAGATCGGAACGACTGCATCGAACGCGCGCTTCTTCTGATACTCCTCGATGAAGGCAAAGAGCTGATCTTTGGCTTTGAGCCGGTCCACCTTGTTGATCACGAGAATTACCGGCGCGTTTGAGGCCTCCAACGCTTGCAGGACCGCGACGTCCTTTTCGTGGACTTCCGGCGGGGCGTTGGCCTTTGGCACCTCGGTCACGAATACGACCGAGTCACAGTCGACGAGGCCCTGCCTGGCGCTGTCGATCAACACCCGCCCCAGCGCGCCCTTGGGACGTTCTAGCCCGGGCGTGTCCACGAAAGCCACCTGCGTCGGCGGGTCATCGGACGCGTACACCCCCAGCACGCAAGACCGAGTCGTGCCAGGCCGCGGGGTCGCGATCACGAGCTTCCGCCCGAGAAGCGCGTTGAGCAACGTGGACTTCCCGACGTTCGGGCGTCCGACGATTGCGCATCGGCCAGCGCGCGGCGCTTGAGCGTGATTTTCGGGCTTCGCCATGGGGGCGGGAGTGTAGCGGGGGGCGGCTTTCGATCGAGCCGGAAGCGTGGCCCCCTCTGGGGCTCTGCGCTATGCTCGCCGCGCTCATGCGAAATATCACTTCCCGTTTGGTCTCGGTTGCTTTGGTTGGCCTCGCTCTTCTGGTGGCCTGCACAGGCGGGCCCGGAACCACATGCTTTGAGGACGACGAGTGCAACGGCGAGCTGATCTGCTGCCACGTGGGCAGCCCCTGGACTCAGGGGTCGTGCGAAACGCAGGAAGTCTGCGACGAGCGGCAGAGCGGTACCGGGGGCACCGGTGGCTCCGCCGGCACGGGTGGCTCCGCAGGCACCGGTGGCTCTGCGGGCACGGGTGGCTCTGCAGGCACGGGTGGTTCTTCCGGCACGGGCGGCTCTGCGGGCACGGGTGGTTCTTCCGGTACGGGCGGCTCCACCGGGACGGGCGGCGCAATCGGCGACGAGGGCGTCTAGGCTCGATGAGACTCGCGGCGCCCGCACTGCTGCTCGTTGCTTTCGCAGCGCACGCGAGCGCGCAAGCGGTTCCGGAACCCGCGGAGGCCACGCCATTGCCCTCCGATGACGAGCTGACGGAGTATCTCGCGAACCCAACCACGACCGCCGCGGATGCATACGAGGTTGGCGTGAGGCTCTTCGAGGCGAAGCGGTACGAAGCGGCGGAGAGCGCCTGGCTCCGCGCCTACTCGTTGGGGCGCGACCCGACCCTGCTCGTAGCGGTGGCCGATACGCGGCAACGCCGAGGAGACGAGCCAGGCTCGGTCGCGATGCTCGAACAGTATTTGGTCCAAAGGCCCGACGCCCCGGACCGCGTGTCGATCGAAGCACGCATCGCGACGCTCCTCGAAAGCCCCGCCGTGCTGATCGTTCGTTCCGAGGAGCCCGGTCACGCGATCCTGCTCGACGGCCTTCCCGTCGACAAGAAGACCCCCGCCGAGCTCGAGGTGGAGCCCGGCACGCACACCGTCATCGTGGTGGGTGAGGGAAAGCAGGTTGGCGAAAAGACCATCCAAGTCGGATACGGCGAAGTCGAGGAGCTGGACTTCACGCCTGACACGAAGAGCGACGTGATGATCGAGCAGAGCGAGGAAGCGCAGTTGCAGGCTCAGCTCGCCATCGAAAAGGAAGATACGACTATCCGCCGCGCGGTGATCTCGACCGGCAGTATCTCCGCCGCGGCGCTGGTGACGGGGACCATCCTCGGTTTTTTGGCGCTCCAGGAGGAGCAAGACTACCGGGACGACCCAACTCGAGAGACCGCTGACAAGGGTGAGCGGCTTGCCCTCTTCGCCGACATCTCGTTCGGCCTCGCCGCGTTGTCCGCAATCACCTCGTTCACGCTGTTCATGACGCACAAGAACAAGAGGAAACGCGACCGTGAACGTGAAACCGCGCGCCTGCGAATCGACATGCGAGGAGCCGGCGCCGCGGCGACCGTCCAGTTCTGAAACCATGCAGTCCCAACCCTTAGTCTTGGTCATCGTCACGACCGTTTCCGTTTTCACTGGTGGATGCTCGCTCGTGGTCGACTTTGATCGGAGCCTGCTGGTCGACGCAGGAGTTGATGGAAGCATCGATGCGGGCTTGGACGCTGCGCTCGATGCTGGGGAGGACGCCGAGGTCGATGCTGGCCGAGACGCCGAGGTCGACGCTGGCGGCGATGCCGCAATGGACGCGAGTTAGCGCCCCAACAGGTGCACGCGCGCACGAAGCGACCGCATCACTGCAAGCTGGGTCGCCGCGACGAAGCCATGAGAGAAATGGGTGTTCCCGGCGATCAGTTTCCGAATGAGCTTTGGGGAGTCCGCCGGATCGAACGTTGCCCACGCGATGACGCCCGCTTCGCCTCTCGGGTAGCGATGCGTGTCGAACCGCCACCGGCCCCTCGAAAGCGTGCCCGAGATGCCGTCGACCGCGATCACCGTGGGGCTCGGCCGCAACATCATCTCTCCGCCCACGTGCAGCAGTGGGATCGGGATCTCCCACTCGAACCTGGTGCCTCGATCGGTGGTTTCGATCACCTCCGCGCACGTTCCATGAAGCAACGACTTACCGAACTCCTCCGGGTCGAGCATCACGCGGCGCACTCGCCCCACGCTGGCTCCCGTCCGGCCCACGACCGTGACGCTTTGCAGCGTATCGCCGTCCAAATCCATCAACACCAAGTCTCCGCGCCCCAACAGATGACGTAGCGCCTTCATGTCTACCCGTGGCCGGTGAAGGGGCTTCGTGGCGAACTTCCCGTTGACGTGTGTGCCCGCCCTACGCTCGGCCTCGGCCTTCACCTCGAGCAGCGTCACCATGGCCACGGCCACGTTGATCGTTCGATTCACCGCGTTGCCCTCCGAGGCGAGCTGGCGTGTGATGTAGTTCGCGTCGCGCATGTCGAGTCGCGACGAAAAGACGACTAGGGATTTACTGGGGCCCTCCGGATAGACTCGCCACATGACGCGCCCGATGCCTAGGTCCCCGCCGGTCGTTCGAATGTCGAACCGGTAACCACGCGTCGAGTCGCCTGGGTAGGTCGTCATCACGTTGCGGCCGGTGAGGGAGAACAGGGTCACCCCCCACGTCCAATCGAACGCCATCATCTGACCATTGACCGCGTGAACGTCGACCTCGGTCAACGCGCGCATGAAGCGCGGGTAGTCGCTGGGGTTTCCGATCACTCCGGCGACAGTTTTTGCGGGCGCGTGGATGCGCGCGGCGTAGATCACCGCGGGAAGGTCCGTCTGGCGGTTCTGGAACTCGGTCAGCACCACGGGCCCTCGCGCGATGTACGGTGCGAGCAATTCTCGTTCCTCGGGGCTGAAGGCACCAAGCCGAGCGACCGAAGCATCTACCTTGCCGCTTTGGTGCTCGGCGAGCGCGGTGGTGCTCCACGCCGCCAAGAGGATGAGAACTATCAGGAATCTCCGCATGCCGTTTGGACGACCTCGGTTGCCGAATCTTCATTCCCGCGACAAAACGGCCCTCAAGGACCAAGTCGTGCGCGCAAAGAGCAAATGGACCCCGGGGGGCATCGTATTGTGGCTGATCGCCGCGATTGTTGCGACCCTCGTCGTGTGCTCACAGTCGCGGCCTGAATCCGGTGAGCCTGCCGTCACGGACGAGCTCGAGGTCGAGGTGGAAGTCGTCGAGTGACGGGATCGTGGGTTTCTGCGCGGCGTTCTGGCTGAGCCCGGGCTCTGCTTGACCCTTCGAGTCCGCCGCCCTTTACTAGCGCCATGCAGATTTTCATCGATACCGCGGACATCGAGGAGATTCGTGACGCCGCCGCCATGGGAGTCATCGATGGTGTGACGACCAATCCATCATTGGTCGCCAAGACAGGGCGTCCCTTCAAAGATGTTCTCGTCGATATTTGTGAAGTCGTCGACGGGCCGATCAGCGCAGAGGTCATCGCGACCGACTACGAAGGCATCGTGAGCGAAGCGCGCAAGCTTGCTGCGATGCACGAAAACATCGTCGTCAAGGTTCCGCTGATCGCCGAAGGCCTCAAGGCGGTTCAAACCCTGAGCACGGAAGGCATCCGCACCAACGTCACCTTGTGCTTCAGCCCGACCCAAGGGCTCCTCGCGGCCAAGGCAGGCGCGACGTACGTCAGCCCCTTCGTGGGCCGTATCGACGACATCAGCGGCAACGGGATGGAGATCATCGAGCAGCTGGTAGCGATCTACCAAAACTACGGTCTGAGCACGCAGGTCCTCGTAGCCAGCGTTCGCCACCCAGTCCACGTCGTGCAAGCGTCGCTCATCGGTGCGGATGTCGCGACCATTCCGCACAAAGTGATCCATCAGTTGGTCAAGCATCCGCTTACCGATATCGGCCTCGAGCGGTTCCTGGCCGACGCTAGAAAGATCCCGACCGGGTAGGGCGCGACCAGTCGCGAACCCCACCACGAGTCACGCATGCGGCCTAGAGTCCTCGTCGTTTACAAGAAGAGCACCTACCAGCGATACGCGGGGCGCGCGCAGGAACGGCTTCAGGAGCTGATCGAGCATAGCGATGTGTCGGTCGAAGGTCTGCTCCGCGAGCACGAGATCCATCAGGAGACGCTGCAACGCGCAAAGGA
>Ga0209271_10000738_pt1 | contig 11348 bp, 12 predicted proteins | sample tdAd002_FD_187123 | JGI IMG/M metagenome (GOLD analysis project Ga0209271, IMG submission 187123) | Marine sediment microbial communities from the Atlantic coast under amendment with organic carbon and nitrate - tdAd00.2 (SPAdes)... | ecosystem: Environmental > Aquatic > Marine > Coastal >... | reverse complement strand
GATAACGATTACTGCATCAGGCACAGCAGCCACGCCGAAAGTTATTCAGTATTATTCTGATACGGATTCAGGGCTTAGTCCTTTTTATCAGGTTGATGTGGATCGAGCCAGGATTCCCAAGATAACCTTTAATGGGGCTGATCATTGGATTCTTACTCGGCTGTACAGCCATTCTCCGACAGCCAATACAGACAACCAGATATTGGCTAAAAATGAGTGTTCGAATCTTACGTTTGACCAGATGTTTTTTAATGTGAATATGAATCGACAGGTGCAGATTAGTTCTGGCTGCGATGATGTTACTTTGCAGAATTCAGTACTGCGCAATGCCAGGTCGCCCAATCCCAATGCGGTCGGTAATTCTTGCGTATCAATAAAGAACTGGAACGGCCAGACGAATGTGGACAGGGTACATGTGCTGGGCAATGAGATTTACGATTGCTTTTCCGATGGGATACATATCAATCATGACGATAGACCGAATCAGACCAATGGGGTTCAGTTCGTTGTCGAAGACAATCACATTTATATCACCCCGTATTTGTATACGGACGGGGAGACACCTGGTTCGTATGATCCAACGGGTAAATATGCCTGTTCTGAGAATGCAATTGATGTAAAGATAACTGGAGAATCTGGCCAGGATATCAGTCGCATTACTCGTAATGTAATGTGGGGATTTAGAAAGACCCAACCTTCTGATTCAGGATTGTGTGATCAGAACGGTTCTAGGGGGTCCATTTTAACCATACATAATGAGACTGGTTGGGGCGGGCGATCGGCAGGATTGGAAATCTCCGATAACGTAGGATTTGATTCTCATAACGGCTGGAACTTAAACGATGGTGAATCTCAACATGTTTCCTATTGGAGAAATCTGGCCTTTGAGGTCGGTGGAGATGGGGACGAGACGCCTTCAGGTGCCAAGTATCAATTTATAGGTAACGGCAGAGGGAATAATGAAGATTATTGGAACATTTATGTCGATGGGCAGGCGATCTCTCAGTTAGGAAACAGTGCTTCTAATAAAGGTATCTGGAAAGATTTTATGTCAACGAATACGGATACCCGAAACAATATCATCGTTGATACACAGACGCATGAAGGAGCAGCAAAGGCCGGCAGCAAGGTTGGGTATAATGCCTTCTACGATACGACTGCGTATACAGGTGCCAATTACGAGGCCGGTACTAATGTAACGGATACGGTTGCCAATGCTGACATGGATCAGTTCTGCTTTACCAGAAAATTGCTCACCGATCCTGAGCAGATTTGTGTCGATAACGTAATCACAACGGTAACCAGTCCTCATTACGGCAATCTGGACCCAGAGGTCGGCAAGGAGACGAATCGGGGAGTAAGCAACCTTTATCCTGTCAGCGGGGATTGGGTATTCGATAATTCAGACGAACCGTCGCCTGTTTTGAATGTTGCCACTCAAGCCGTCGTTCCAGTCTATAATATCCTGAATGCCTATATTCCCGAAGGGTATGTGCTGGAGTGTTGGATAATCGATCAGACTTCCCCAGGTAGCGCATCAGGCGGTGGGATACCCTGTACCACGACAGTGCAGCGTGATGGAGGCTTGTCGCAGATTGCTTCGACTGGGCTGACTGTGGGTGATGGAGATCCGATAACGGTATATCTTCGTTCCGATCCCGATGTAGCAGGTCAGGAAAATGACGGGTATCTTGGTGTTTATCAGTCAACTGTAAGTTACTGAGAGAAAAAATCTATGCCACGCGCAGGCCCAAGCACCTCAGGAGAAGGAAATTGGATATTAGGACATCCAGCAGATCTGCTTCCAGGTGAAGCGGATGATTTTTATGTAGAGATCGATCTTTCGCTCTCTGGCTGGGTGACTCAAGGCAATCTGGTTGCTGCAGCCGGCACGTATACCTTTGAGATGACCAATGAGGTCGTGCCTACGGTTGCAGACTGCGTGCGGCTGATTCCTTCTACAATCTCAACTGTTGCAGATCCCACGGCAACTCCGACCAGTGGAGAGATTTACGTGGACGGCCTCGTTGAGCTGGATTGTGTGACCAGTGGTGCTTCTATCTATTACACCTTAGACGGCAGTCCTCCCAGGAGCAGTCTGGATCGGCAGTTGTATTCAGCAGAAATCAATCTGCCTGTTGGCAATTCTGAGTTGAGATTCTATGCAGATAAGACTGACCTGATCAGCTCAGCAACTATCGTTGAGTATTATACCAAGCTAGATGTGCCATCTGATGATACGCCCTGGATCGTATCGATCTCTCCGACTCAGGAGGTTGATGGACGAGAGATTGCGATCTATTGCAAACGGGCTGGTGCCACTGAAGGTGCGGTCTGGGTACATGATATTGGTGTAGACCCATTAACGGGAACCAAGCAGACGATTAGTAGCTGGGCGGACGAGTTGGTAATATTTATTCTTGATGCGCCTTCTACCGGGACGTACGAGATAACAATGGGGTCGGTAAGTTGAGTTATACCATCGGCAACATTACTGCATGGGAGCAAGATGATGCCAAGGGCATTGTCCAGATCAGTACGCATGATCATGACGGAGAGGATCTCATTGTCCTCTTGCTGTCTACTCGAACAGCGGAAGATCCTTTTGGCGAACTGACTGCAACGTGGAGCGGCGTTAATGTTCCTGTGCAGAAAGAAGAGAGTTATCTTTCAACCTGGCATACCCACGCCTGGATAGGGTATTTACCAAGTGCTTCGACGGGGGTGAAGACGCTTCAGGTAACAGATTCATCTGATCAAAATCCTGATGTAGGAGCGGGGCCTTATGGCAGGTATTATATTATCAGTGTTTCCGGGCTGACTGGAACAGTAGAAGCTACGGATGGCGGGACTTCTGTATCGGATTTAGTGTCATCGGCACTGACAGTCACTAACGGCGCATTGATCATCAAGGGTGTCAGTATGCAGTGGTACATCTCTGCTGCAACTCCGTATTCTCCTTTGTCCAGTGTCAGTTCAGGATCGGTAGGGCCGGTAGATCAGGAAAGGGCGAACTCATCCATTGTTGCTAAGGCTACCGGGGTATATGGTGATCAAACTTATACGGTCGATACATCGTCTGTACGCAAGGCATACGTGGCGGCATCTTTTCCTGTTACCTCTGCTGGCGCTGCTGCTAATCCTGACATTTCCCCTAGTGCTGGTGATATTACTACTAGCACACTTATTACGGTTACCGGTTCTCCAGGGACCTCCCTTAAAATTACGACGGACGGGTCAGATCCAAGTGGAGAAGCCGAGGTTTCTTCTCCGCAGACAATGTATCTTGACAAAGGTGCAGCACAGACAGTCAAGGCTATAGCGACAGCAGGGAACTTTACCGACTCAGGCATAGAGTCTGTGGAGTATGATGTTTTCCTGTTGGGAAACCAGGCTTCGATATCGGTGATTGCGCCTGAGTCGGTAACCTTGCGTATCAGTTGTGCTTCTACGACGGCGTATATTGACGCTAGCAGTAATGTTTGGGAGGCCGACAGGGGGTATATTGGAGGCAATACTTGGACACACGAGGTTCCGGTATCAGGTACTGAGGAAGATGAACTGTATTACACCATGCGGCACTGGTGGGATATTGATCCGCTCGTCCGGGCTAGAGGGGTGTATGAGTTTCCTAATGTTGCTGATGGCACGTATGATCTGACATTAGGATATATGGAGGGAAACCCGGCTGCAGTTGGGGAGCGTGTTTTCGATGTAACGGTCAATGGATCTTTGGTTGAGAACGATCTGGATATCTTTAATGAGGTCGGCGAGGACGCGGCTCTTTGGAAAAAGTATTCTGTAACGGTTGCCAGTGGGGAAGGACTGACAATTGAGTTCGATGCTTCCGCCGATACCCCAACCGTTTCGTATATTCTGCTGGAAAGCGATACTCCTCCGACGTTCTTGGTAGAGCCAACTGCTGAGTCCGGGGTCAATGGGTACACAGCGACATTCACCTCTTCTGTTTATGGGGCAACCAGCTATCAGTGGCAGGTTGATCCAGGTAGTGGATGGGCTGATCTGACAGGAGAAACGAGTGCTAATCTGACAACTGGGGAATTGAGCCTATCAGATGATGGCAATTTATATCGACTGAAAGCAACCAACTCTAATGATGATACATACAGTAATGGCGGCACAGGAGTCGTGTTGACGGTTGCTGAGATTGCTATTCTATCTACCGATCTGACAACAGTAGCCATTGGTGATTATGTAATCTTGACACTGAATTTCCCAGGAGCAGATGTCCAGCATATCTATATGGATGACAGCTTGGATTTATCGGGAAAGCAGAGCATGACAATCGACAGTTATACCGGCAATACGGTTACGATGCTGGTGACTGATGGTAGCTTGACTGCAGGGAATGTCTGGTTGCAGGTAGTTAATGATCAGCTAGTAATCGCTGATGCACTGCATACCCATACCGGGGAAGAGGTTGGCATTACTGCCGATCTAATTCCAAGTGCCTCTACTCACCTACACACTGCCGACAACGTGACTTTAACCGACATAACGTAACTTTAACCGATGTAACGGAACCATAATTATGCCTTATTCAACCTATGCAAAGAATTTGAAGCTCGCCGCTTTGCCGAATACCGTCTACATCTCATTACACGATGATGATCCCAGCACGACGGGAGCCAATGAGATTAGTGGCGGGACTCCTGCCTATGCTCGTCAAGCAATCGTGATAGCTGCGCCATCCAACGGAGTGCGTTCCTGGTCTGGGACTATCACCCTTGATGTAGCGAGCGGCACGACCGTCAAGTATATCGGGCATTGGGATGCGGCAACATCAGGGAACTGGCTGGGTAACGATCCCGTTGCGCGTTCTGTTCTGTTTCAGGCTCAAGGCGAATACAAGCTGACCGCGTTCGACATAGACGATAACTGCACGGCAAGCTGATGGCTTTTTCTGCCGCATATGGTCCTCTCACGCTGCTGACCTCTCCGCAGGGGACAGCAACGATTTCAGGTGGAGGGGAGATCGATGCGACATCCTATGGCACGCAATACGATACCGCATTCATAACAGGTGGAGGGGAGGTAGCTGTAAACGTCGTCCCGCTTCGCAGCGATGCGGTTTTGATCTCTGGTGGTGGGGACATAGCTGCCTTGTCACTAGATGAAACGATCCCGATTACCTACCCGAATCAGATCGGCACTTTATCTCCACGGGATTTCATTTTTATTGGTCCCATCATTCCGTACTCAGATCCTTCTCTGTCGATCAAGTTCAGTGTTATGGACACAGACACCAGTGAAGTGTTGATAGCGATTGCAATCTATGACACTCCCTTCCATCCCCAGCTCGCCTGGGTTGGCAGAAACATCACAGTGCTATCCCAGATCTTTTTGAACGACGCTTCAGTCGGGGCGGTTTACGGGACAAATTATTCTATTGCTGAAGGCATGGCCCCAAGCATCGCGTTTCATACCAACGCAGGTATCGAAGATCTGCTTAGTGGACAGTTGGACTATTCAGGAGGATCGACCTTCAAGCTGGCCTTGTATCTTGGCACAAGGCTTTTCACTAAAGACGATGCTATTTATACCGATGAGGGTGAACTGGCTTATAACAGTTATGTTGCCGGCGGTTACACCGTTACCCCGACGATTGTCGAGGATACAACAGAAGGAAAGATCACCGTTTCGTTTTCTACTATCAGTTTGCCAAACCCGGTGACACCAAGGTTGGGGTATTCCTTTACCTCTTGTCTGCTTTACAGCCCGTCTAACGGGAATCGGACGATTGCCGTCATGGATGTAGGAAACAGCGCAATAATCTATAATACCCTTGATAAGACCTTGGTTTTAAGCGACTTACAGATCTTCACCGCAGGACTCGCATGACTATCCGACTGGTTGATGTTTACACTGAAGCTTTCGAACGTTGCGGGATCAATCCTTCCGCATTGACTTCCGAGCATCTGCAGTCGGCTCGTAGAACGATGGAGCTGGAGGCAACAGATCAGACCAGCGCGTTCAGCAACTTGTTTACCCTGGTGGATTTCACGCAGACCTTATCTACCGGCACGTCCTCGTTTGTTATGCCTGTCAATATGCTGGATATCCAGCATGCAGTGCTGAGAGATCCGACATCGAATCAGGATACCCCGATCAACATCACCGGGTATCAGGGATGGCTCGATATCACCAAGAAGACCATGTCTGGCAGGCCGGATACGATCTACGTCAACAGGGAGTTGACCACCGATAGGACACAGACGGTGAACATCTGGATGGTTCCGGATCGCGCATATACGTTGGTCGGGAAGTATCTCAAGTACATGGATTTGGACAATAGCTGGGGTGATAAGCCGGGTGTTCCGCAGTATTGGGAACAGGCGATCACATCGGTATTGGCACGCGGATTGGCTTTGAAGTTCGCTCCTGAGAGGTATGAGTTGCTACTGGCTGACGAGGTTCGAGCTTTACGGAATGCTCGCCGTCCTGGTAGTGAGAACGCACCGATCCAGTTCACTCTGGGCAGTAGACGAGGGGCCTCAAGGGGGCATCGGAGATGACACAGAAGTTCGCCAGGGGTAAGAAGGCTTATGGGTTCTCTGAGCGGACAGGGTTCAGGGTGCCGGTCAACAAGCTGGTTCGAGATGGCCAGACAGGCATCCTGGTGGAGCCGGAGGAGTACGATCCCTATCATCCTCAAGCTATCCCTTTAGGTCCCGTAAGCGATGCTGTAAGCCTTTACAGGCCCGTCCCAGACTCAGTCATCCCTCAACTCACCATCAACCTCCCAGGCTCTACAGACGCTCCAGAATTCGCCTCAGGGGATAGGTTGTCTGGAATCCTGAGTATCACTAAGCCGGAGGTAGTTTGATGTCAGTGACGCAAGGACTTTGCCGCACCTTCCCTGCCGAGGTCTTCCAGGGGGAACACAACCTGCAGTCGGATACGATCAAGATGGCTCTGTATGACATATCAGCCGATCTTGACCCCAGTACGATCACTGAGTACACCACGACCGACGAGGTTAGCGGATCGGGGTATACGGCAGGAGGTGTAGGGGTAACCATCTCGATCAACCAGGCCAACCAGGTAGAGTTGAATATCGATGCAGTCACCCTGCAGAGTGCCGACATTGAGTTCAGAGGTGCTTTGCTCTACAACGCCACCAATGCAAACAAAGGGATCGGGATTATAGATACCTATAAGACTCAAGATGTGAATGGTGATCTGGTATTCCAGTTCGATAGACCACAATCATTTTTCGTCATTCAATTGAATGAGATTCTACCGTGACGACTGCATCGCAGACTTACTATACCCTCTGGTTTGAGCTTAAGCGGTTCGCCGAGGATGACGATTCGGAGTTCCTGGCAGCCTTGCCTGGGGTTATTACCCGAGGAGAGACTCGTGTCGTCAGAGATCTGAATCTTCGACATCATGATACGAAGACCACGGTCCAGGCTGAAGCGATTACCGGATATGCATCGCTTCACACTTCAACGATCTCGGTTCGCGATGTCTCTCTTAGTGCAACGGGGCAGCCACTGGAGAGAAGGGCGACATCGTTTGTCACGACGATGGCTTTACAGCTACCTTTAGGGAACCCTGAGTTCTACACCGAGGATGTGGAGTATGGCATGCATGTCGCTCCTATCCCCTCTGGGGATGTCAACTTGACAGTCTGGTACTCGGCTCCGGTAGAAACTTTGTCCGACACGCAGTCGGAGACTTACGTTAGTAAGACGCATGGGGATTTGCTATTGGCTAGCTGCCTGGTCGAGGTTGAGCGGTATAACAAGAATCTGGAAGCGCAGCAGATTCGTGAGATGGACTATCAGAAATTGCTGGTCAGCTCAAGAGCCGATACCAAAGGATCTGCCAGAGCAGAATACACCCCTGTAGCATCGCAACCTGCTGCATCTCCGCAACCTAAACGTAGTCCGAATGAGGCGATCTGATGGCTAATTTTTCTTCTACTCTTCGGATGACATTGCCGGTTACCGGGGAGTTCGATGATTCCTGGGGTGACAAGATTAACACTAACATGGAGATCCTCGAGGCCGGTCTGGCTGGACAAGCTTCAATCTCTGTGTCTTCTGGAACTTATATACTCAGTACAGCGGATGGGGCTGTAGCTGGGGACGAAGCGAGAAATCTTAGTTTATATGTGACCGGGGCCTTGGCTTCCAGTGCTGCGACAATCCTGATTCCATCTGCCAAAAAGAAGTTTTATGTTATTCATAATGCCACGACGGGTGGGTATGAATTGCGTTTGGGTCCAAATACAAGCAATTATGCAGTGTTGCCGTCTGGGGATTCCCTAGTTTATACAGATGGTAATAACACAAGGGTTCTGGATTTGTCGGGCACGGCAACCATTACGGGGATGCAGGAGGACATCAGTGACAATACAGATGCCATCAATGAAACGACAGCTCGTTTGAATACCCAGATTGACCGCATAAACGGGATTGCTACAGCAGTAATTAATTCGCAGTTACCTATTGGGACAATCATTGCGACTTCTATGGGTCCATTGACGGAAGGCGTGGCTCCAAATTATGGTTCATGGGCTAATGGTGCAACAGACCCTAGTCAGAATCTGAGAGAAAAAACTCTGGTAGGGGCTAATTTAGCGGCTAGCAGCCCATTTAGACCTGATGGCAGTGTAGGGGGGCTTTATACTATGCATTCTTCTCAGTTAGGTGACGCCTTTAATAATTATCCTCCGTACCACGTGGTTACTTTCCATCGTAGAGTAGCTTGATGACAGATGAAGTCCTTCAAGAGTTCCAGATAGCGCCTGGGTTTTTCACTGAGGCGACTGATCGGACAGCTACGGCCCGCTGGAAGCACGGGAATCGGGTGCGATTTCAGAACGGGCTTCCTGAGCAGATTGGGGGATGGGGAACCTCTGATATCGATCTGGCTGTGACAGAAGGATTAGTTCGAAACATGCGCTCATGGGGCATGTTGGATTCAGAGCCGAGGACAATTCTTGGAACAAACCTGGGGATCTATGTAATAGAAGGAGCAACGGTTGAAACCCGGACGCCAACCAGGACCAGGGATAATGGTGATATCTGGGCGACCAGTGCCTTTGGTGGATCAGATACGGTTTTGAGTAACCCTTTTACGGCTACGTCCGGCAGCGATGTCGTACAGATTACCCATACGGCTCATGAAGCTTCTTTCGGCGATCTTGTCGAGTTTTCCGGGGTAACAGGGGCGCATGGTATTTCCAGCGGGGCAATGAACTATACGCATCGGATAATAAAAATTGTTGATACGAATACCTACCAGATTCAAGTAGAGGATACAGCGACCTCGACAGGGTCAGGATGGGGTGACGCGTCCGTTGATTATCGATATGAGATGACCAGCGGTCCTTCTAACGCCAGGGTGGCTCTTGGATGGGGTATAGGTGCATGGAACCAGGATCGGGATGGAGGATGGAATACTGCTTTTAGTGGAGACGCAACCGAGAATTCCTATTTGATTCCGGTTAGAACATGGAGTTTTGTGCAGTGGGGAGAAGATATCATTTTCGCCCCAAGAGGAGGAGAGCTGTATTACTACGATGCGGATGCTAGTGCGGTAGCAGTCCGTATTACTGATGCCCCATCGGAGACAGAAGCTCTTGTGCTGTCTCAGAGCAGCCAGCAGGTATTTATGCTGGGTAGTGTTCCTTACGGGTTATCGGTGTATGACCCGATGAATGTTCGATGGAGTGATTCTCGGGATTATACTGTCTGGGACCCGACAGCGATAAATTCAGCGGGCGGATTTCGGCTGGATGCAGGGACGCGCATTATTACTGGATTGTTGACAGGTCCTAACATTCTTGTCTGGACGGATGAGGCTCTCTATAGAATTTTCCAGGCTCCCGCTACGCTGTTTTACGGACGCCAGCTAGTCGGGTTTACAGAGATCGCAGGACCGAATGCGGTAGTAACCCAGCAGGGCGTTTCGTACTGGATGGGGTTTTATAACTTTTACATCTATGACGGTGGTGCTATCAGGGTTCTTCCTTGTGATGTCCATGAAAGAGTTTTTACCGATCTGAACAGGACGCAACTCGATAAGGTTGCCGCCGGATTGAATCTTGGGTTTACGGAAATCTGGTGGCATTACCCTAGCAGCTCGTCGGCTGAGAACGACCGGTATGTCATTTTCAATTGGCAGGATGGCATCTGGTATTATGGAGAGTTGGAAAGGACTGCTTGGCGTGATGCAGAGTACACCTTCGAGGTGCCGTATGCCATAGGACCCACTGTCGATTATAGCAGTAGTGTACTGTACAAGCACGAGACGGGGTCAACCGATGACGGGGTATCCATGGGGGACTTCGTTTGCAGTTACGATTTTGACGTGCGCCTTCTTGGCAAACAGGACACGGGCGAGGTTTATCGGGTAGATAGAATAGTTCCGGATTACGCCAGGATGGCAGGCGGCGTGGATCTCACGATGACCGGGAAGAAGTGGCCACAAGAGGCAGGTTATTCAAAAGGTCCTTTTTATATTGATGAATCGACCCGGCAAGTACGCACCAGAATGCGAGCGCGGCAGATCAGTCTTCGTATGGACGGGATAGGAGGCTCATGGCGGATGGGTCATTGGCGTATCGGAGGCAAACCTGATGGCTATCGGTGAACCGGTTCCTCAGACAATCGGCGAGACGGCAGAAGAGCATACCTTACGCGGAATAGAGCTGCTCGATATCCTGGAGCGTCGGCTGCAGGCAATTGAATATTTACTTCTGACTTTGAAGACTACCAGTGAAGACCATGAGACTCGTATTTACGACCTGGAAAACCCATGAATACCGTGACCAAGATCAAGCCTAAGAAAGAGACAGAACTTGAAATCAGTATTGCTGAGCCATACGACGCAATAGCGATTGTCAGGCTGATCGAGGAGTGGGTTACGGCTTCCCACGCAGGGTTTCCAGAACCGAATCCCTATGCGGTGCTGAACTGGGTTACGGAGGTCCTGACAGTAGGACAGGTAGTGGTTGTCAGGAAGAAAGGATCTATCCGCTCTTCGTTGATGGGGGTTGCCGGGATGATTGAAGTACCTTTCGGGTGGTCACCCGGCGAAACATTTTACGAGGGTAAATTCTTCTATGTGCCCAAGGCATACAAGGACACAAAGGTCGGGTCCATGATGCTCAGTGCGTTGCGGCTAAAGGCCGCTCAGGAAGATAAGAAGATTATCTTCAGTATCGCTTGTGGAGATCACGGGGAAGAGTTGCGAGAGTGGTACAAGATTTCACATGGCAAATACATTGGCGGAACGATGATGTTTGATCCCGCAGGCGACGATCTCGATCAAGAGGAGAATATTTAATGCCATTTCCAATTGCAGCCGCA
>Ga0209271_10000737_pt1 | contig 11349 bp, 9 predicted proteins | sample tdAd002_FD_187123 | JGI IMG/M metagenome (GOLD analysis project Ga0209271, IMG submission 187123) | Marine sediment microbial communities from the Atlantic coast under amendment with organic carbon and nitrate - tdAd00.2 (SPAdes)... | ecosystem: Environmental > Aquatic > Marine > Coastal >... | reverse complement strand
GGGTTACCGACGCTATCGCGACGGATCCTATGAGCAAACTCGACCGTTGATCGAGGATCTGGTTGCGCGCGGTCAACATCCAGAGGTGGCGGTAGTCGCCTGTTCCGATTCACGCGTCGATCCGGCGATCCTGTTCCAGTCGGACCCCGGCGATCTATTTGTGGTGCGCAATGTCGCCAACCTGGTGCCGCCGATGGAGGAGGAAGGCAAGTATCACGGCACCAGTGCCGCCCTGGAATTTGCCATCCTGGGACTCGGAGTAAAACACCTGGTAGTGCTCGGCCATGCGCACTGCGGTGGAATCAAGTTAATGATGGACCCGGAACCCTACGACAGTTCTTTTAAGTTCGTTCCATCATGGGTGTCGATGCTCGCTGCCGCGCACCGACGCGTGCTCGCAACCATGTCCAAGGCAGGGGAAGAAGCCTGCACCCGGGCCTGCGAGCAGAACGCGGTGCTGGTCTCACTTGAAAACCTGACCACCTTCCCCTGGGTTCGCGAACGGGTCGAGTCGGGTACGCTACAGCTGCATGGCTGGTACGTCGACATCGCCGGCCCCGAACTCAGCGCCTACGACTGGGAAGCGGGCAAGTTCACTCCTTGCGGTTAAACCAAGACAAGCAGAAATCAAGGCATCATCGAAACACGGTTTGCGCGATCGCCTCAAGTACTGTTAAATGTAGCTCGAACAAAAATCCCGATGCTCAAATAAACGGGGCATACCAGGAAAAACTGAATTCTGAGGAGGAATCGACAATGCAATCAATCAAAGCAACAATCGTCAGCGCCGCTTCGGCTGCGCTTATTTTAGCCAGCAGCGCCAGTCTCGCGGCAGGCATGACCTGCACCAACGACACCTGGAACAAGGTGATGAAGCGCGGCAAGATGGTGGTCGGCGTCAAGGCTGACTACAAGCCCTGGGGTTATCGTAATACCAGCGGCGCCATCGTCGGCATGGAAGCAGATATGGCAAAAATGGCGGCCGATGCCATGGGCGTCGACGTCGAACTCGTCGCGGTACAGTCATCCAACCGCATGCAGTTTCTGGAAAACGGCAAAATCGATCTGATGATCGCGACCATGTCGGATCGTGTCGATCGGCGCAAGCTGGTCGGTATCACCCAGCCTAACTACTACACTTCGGGCACCAATATCATGTCGCCCAAGGGTGTCGGCATCAAGAAATGGAAAGATCTGCGGGGCAAGCCGGTATGCGGCAAGCAGGGCGCTTTTTACAACAAGGTAGTCGCCGACCGCTACGGCGCCAAAATCGTAGCCTTTACCGGCAATGCCGAGGCCAAGCAGGCATTGCGTGATAAAAAATGTATCGCCTGGGTATACGACGATTCTTCAATCATGTCGGACCTGTCTTCCGGTAACTACGACACCTATGAAATGCCGCTCATGAGCGAAGACGACAACCCCTGGGGCCTCGCGGTGCCACTGGGTGAAAAAGACTGTATCTTCGGCAATTTCATGTCCGGACTCACCTACAACATGCACCAGTCGGGCAAGTTGATCGAGTTGGAAAAGAAGTGGGGCATCCAGGCGACGCAATACCTGAAAGATCAGAACAAGCGCTTCGCTGACTGGATTAAGTAATCCGGTTTTGAACAGTTGGTAACCAGTCGCTCGGGGCAAGCCCCGAGCGACTTTATCGACCGGCCGTCTAATGAACGCTTTCCAGCAATATTTCTACGATCTCGCGCAGACCCACCCGAAATGGAATTTCATATACCTCTATGATCCGGTACAGACCGAGCGCGTAATCGATGGTCTGTGGATGACGATTCAGCTGGCGATTGTCTGCGTCATACTGAGTGTCATCATCGGCGTCATCGGCGCCTGGGTTCAGGGCGCACATTCGAAGTACCTGCGGCTTGCGATGCAGGGCTATATCCAGTTTTTCCGCAACACCCCGCCATTGGTGCAGCTGCTGTTTTTCTACTTTGCGCTAGGTCAGTTTACGCCGACCTACTCTCCCGATGGCTGGCTCGAAGTACCCATCATCTCCAACGTCGGCTGGGCCATTATTTCATTGTCATTTTTTGCCGGCGCGTTCAACATTGAAATTTTCCGCGCAGGTATCGAGGCGGTACCCGATTCTACCCAGGAAGCGGCCGAAGCACTCGGCATGAACCGGTTACAGATTTATATTTACATCGTGCTGCCACTGGCGTTTCGCGTCAGCCTGCCCGCGCTGAACAACAACCTGGTCAACCTGGTGAAAACCACCACCCAGGCGCTGGCCATCGCGGTGCCGGAGCTGCTCTATCAAATGATCAGCATCTACAACGATTACTCGACCGCGCAAAACGCCTGCATGGTGTTTTTGTTTTTTGCCTACTTCATACTGGTCGGCATTCTGGTGCTGGGCATGCATCGCTGGGAACGCAAGTTGCGCATCCCGGGATATGGCACATGAAGCCCGGTCGCAAAACCAGAACCCGATGGCATGGCGATACCGACCTTGCGGTGTTGAAGCCATTTAATTTCAGCCCGGCCGGTAGCGTCCAGGATTTGTTATTCAGTCGCTGGATGGCCAATTTCTCGCCGCGCAGCCTGCTGGTTATTGGCCTGCTATTTTGCCTCTGGCCGAGTTTTGCGGTGGCGCAAGGCAATTACAGTTTCACGCAGGCACTGGATGCACTGTGGCGTTGGTTGCCTTTTATCGTAACGAAGGGATTCGCGCTCAATCTGCTGGTCAGCTTTTTTACCATGCTGGTCGGCACCATCGCCGGTGTTCTTCTCGGTCTCGGCCAGATTTCGCCATTGCGACCGCTGGCACGGTTTAGCTGGCTCATTACCCAGTTGTTTCGCAATTCACCCTGGCTGGTACTGCTGTTCATCGTCATGCTGGCGCTGCCCTTTGAAATTCAGATTGGCGACACTATTTACCCGATCCCCGACTGGCTGAAGGCGGTTTTCGGCCTGTCGCTACCGATCATGGCAAACATTTCCGAAATTGTACGTGGCGCAATCATGTCGGTGCCGACCGGCCAATGGGAAGCCTCCGAATCGCTCGCCTATTCACGTAATCAAACCCTGTGGCTGGTTATTCTGCCGCAATGCTTCAAGCGCATGATCCCGCCATGGATGAACTGGTACGCCATCCTGACCATGGCCACGCCGTTGATTTCGCTACTCGGGGTTGAGGATATCGTCACCCTGTCACGCCAGGCGATGGAAGCCGAAGACAACCATCCGGAACTACTGGTGCCGTTCTTTGGCTTTACGCTAATTATATTTTTCGCCTACTGCTATCCGATCGCGCGTTACACGATAAGCCTGGAGAAACGCTTTGTGGTTAATCAGTAAAAATTGCTGGAGTATCGAAGATGACCAATAACGACTGGACCCCGGATCAAGCCCTGGTTTCGATCCGTGACGTGCACAAGTCCTTCGGCGATCTCGAAGTGCTCAAGGGGGTTTCGCTGGATGTCATGAAGGGAGAAGTCATCTGCATCATCGGCCCTTCGGGTTCAGGGAAGTCGACGCTGATTCGCTGTGTCAACGCCCTCAATACGATTGACAGCGGCTCGATCAAGGTCGAAGGGCTGGAAGTACATGATCCCGGGCTCAACAAGCTCGAGCTGCGCAAAAGGGTCGGCATGGTATTCCAGCAATATAACCTGTTCCCGCACAAGACAGCGCTGGAAAATATCATGATGGCGCCGTTGAAGGTGTTGAAACAACCGCAGGCAGAAGTCGAGGAACGGGCACATAAACTGATTAAGCGGGTCAACCTGGGCGGTAAGGAAAACAGTTACCCGGGCGAATTATCCGGTGGTCAGCAACAGCGGGTCGCGATCGCAAGATCGCTGGCGATGAACCCCGATGTCATGCTCTTCGATGAAGTTACCGCGGCACTGGATCCTGAAACCGTGAACGAAGTGTTACTGGCGATCAAGGACCTGGCGCAGGATGGTATGACCTGTATCCTGGTGACGCACGAAATGGGTTTCGCGCGCGAAGTCGCCGATCATATATATTTCACCGATCGCGGCGTTATCGTAGAACATGGACCACCGGCGACTTTCTTCACCGAAGCCAGGGATCCGCGCACCAGGGAATTCCTGAGCCAGATACTCTAGCGCTCAGTCAGTCGAAAGCGCGGTGACCCTCAGCCAGAACCTGCCGAATCACGCATCGGTCGTCGTTATCGGCGGCGGCATTATGGGGTGTTCTACCCTCTATCATCTCGCCAAAGCCGGGGTTAGCGACGCGATCCTGCTGGAACGCAATGAATTGACCTCCGGGACAACCTGGCACTCGGCCGCACAGGTGCGCGCGCTACGCTCAAGCAGGAACCTGACCGACCTGATCCGCTATTCGATCTCGCTTTATAGCTCGCTCGAACAGGAAACCGGTCAGGCCACCGGCTGGATTAACAAGGGCTCGCTATCCATTGCAACCAATCCCGATCGGCTGAACTTCATCAAACGCCAGGAAGCGCTGGCACAGCTTTATGGCGTGTCTGCGAGTTCGATTTCGGTTGCCGAGGCCAGCGAACGCTGGCCGATGATGAATACCGAGGATGTGATCGGCGCAGTCTGGTCTCCAGACGATGGTCGGGTTGGGCCATCCGACCTTTGCGCGGCACTGATCAAGGGCGCCAAATCGCGCGGTGCGAAAATTCATGAGCACTGCGGCGTCACTGGCATCAAAACCCGTGACGATAAAATCATCGGTGTCGAAACCGGCAGTGGAGAAATTGCCTGTGATGCGATCGCCATTTGCACCGGCCTGTGGAGTCGCGAAAACGCCGCCATGGCGGGCGTCGAGGTTCCGCTCTGGCCCTGTGAACACTTTTACCTGTTAACCAATCCGCTCGACGGCATCTCGGGAAATTTGCCCACACTGTCCGATCACGACAGTCACTTGTATATCCGCGATGATTCCGGCGGTTTACTGGTGGGCTGTTTCGAGCCCATGGGCAAAGCGATCGACCCCGAGCAGATCGGCAAGGACTTTGCCTTTCAGCTATTGCCCGAGGACTGGGACCACTTCGAGCCGATGCTGGAAAATGCGCTGCATCGCCTGCCCTGCCTGGCCGATGCCGATATCCGCATGCTGCTCAACGGCCCCGAGAGCTTCACCCCTGACGGGTCTTTCCTGCTCGGCGAAAGCGCCGAGACACGCGGTTTGTTCCTCGGTTGCGGCATGAACTCGGTTGGCGTCGCGACCGGCGGTGGTGCGGGTATGGCATTGGCGCATTGCATTGTTCACGGACACACCCCGACCGATTTACATGAAGCGGACCCGAAACGTTACCCCTCCTGTTTCAATTCGATCGCCGCCCTCACCGCACGCGTACCGGAAATTCTCGGCACTCACTATGCGATTCACTACCCCGGTGTTCAATTGCACAGCGCGCGTAATTTGAAACTGACGCCGCTACATGCACGCTGGCAGGCACGTAACGCACACTTTGGCCAGTTTTCCGGTTGGGAGCGAGCGCTCTATTTCGATAAGCAACAAGAGCCGGTTCTGTCCTTCGACAAACCCGACTGGTTTGACCAGGTTGGCAGGGAGGTCGGTTATGCACAGCAGCAAGCCGCTATTTTCGATCAGTCCAGCTTTGGCAAGATAAAAGTCCACGGCCCCGATGCCGAGAAATTTTTGAACCGGGTCTGCACTAACGACATGACCCGATCTCCAGGCCGGGCCATTTATACCGCGATGTTAAATTCCCGCGGTGGTTACGAGAGCGATTTAACCGCGCTCAGACTGGGTACGCAAGAGTATCGCCTCTATGTCGGCACCAGCGCGATCAAACGGGACCTGGCCTGGTTGAGGCGCCAGCAGATACCCGGCGAACAGGTCGAACTCGCCGATGTCACCGACGCTTACGCCGTGCTCGGACTGATGGGCCCCGAGACAATTGCAATCGCCGAGCAGTTAGCCGCCCCGGAACTCAACCGGCTTGGATACTTTGAATTTTGCCGCAGCACGCTTGCCGGCGTTGCAGTCGAAGCTGCGCGCCTCTCCTATGTCGGCGAAACCGGCTGGGAGATCAGCTGCCCGGTGTCACAGGCAGAAAAATTGCTTGATGCAATGGTCGCCGCGGGAGCAAAACCCGCCGGGATTTTCGCCCAGACCTCGATGCGTATCGAGAAGCGATTCCTGGCCTATGGTCACGATCTGGACACCGATATGGACCCGTTTCAGGCGGGGCTCGAGTTCGCACTCGACTGGAACAGCGACTTTATCGGCAAGGCCGCGCTGCTTGCGCGACGCGACCAGGCCCCGACCAGTCAACTGGTCAGCATCGTGTTCGATGCGATCGACGCGCAACCACTCGGCAACGAACCGGTACGCCACGCCGGCAGGATCATCGGCAAAACCACCTCAGCCGCCTTCGGTTACCGGCTGGGTAAGCCTGTCGCGATTGCCCTGCTTGAAACCGGAACGGTGAAAAATTTAGGCGGACTCAAAGTTGACGTTGATATTGCACGAAGTCAGAATGCCGGAACAATTTTTCTAAATGCCGCTTACGACCCCCGGGGTTCGAGCATGCGCGCAACCACCAGGTGATTAATGAGTAACGTTTTTCCACGCAATTGCAAAATCCAGGCGCCGCTCGCGGTACAGGGCGACGGTGTTTACATCATCGACCGCACCGGTAAGCGTTACCTCGACGCATCTGGTGGCGCCGCGGTCTCCTGCCTCGGGCATAGCGACGCCGAGGTTATCGAAGCAATCAAATCACAGGTCGAGCGACTCGAATTTGCGCATACCGGATTTTTCAGCAGCGTGCCGGCGGAGGCGCTCGCCGAGCTACTGATCAAGGAAGCGCCGGGCGATCTCGACCGGGTTTACTTCGTATCGGGCGGATCGGAAGCCGTAGAGGCAGCGATCAAACTCGCCCGTCAATATTTCATCGAAATCGGGCAGCCACAACGGCATCGCGTCATCGCCCGTCGCCAGTCTTATCACGGCAACACCCTGGGCGCCCTCGCCGCCGGCGGCAACCTGTGGCGACGCGAACCCTTTGCACCGCTGATGATTGAAACCACGCACATCTCCCCCTGCTACGCCTACCGCGGCCAGCAGCAGGACGAGACCGGGTTTGACTACGGCCAGCGCGTGGCCAATGAACTCGAAGCCGAAATTCAACGCCTTGGCGAAGAGCAGGTCATGGCATTTATTGCCGAACCGGTGGTCGGCGCCACCCTCGGTGCGGTACCCGCGGTGGAGGGATACTTCAAACGCATTCGTGAAATCTGTAATCAATACGGCGTGTTACTGATTCTCGACGAAGTCATGTGCGGCATGGGTCGCACCGGCTCCCTTTATGCCTGCGACCAGGAAGGCGTCGCGCCCGATATCATGACCATCGCCAAGGGACTCGGCGCGGGTTATCAACCTGTCGGCGCCATGCTTTGTAGCGCCCGGATTTACCAGGCGATCGAGCAAGGCTCGGGCTTCTTTCAACACGGCCACACCTATATCGGACACCCGGTTGCCTGTGCCGCGGCGCACACAGTGGTAAAAAAGATTATGGACCGACGCATGCTCGATCGGGTGCTGACACAGGGGGTACGTCTGCACAAGGCGCTGCTGGACAAGTTCGGGGGTCATCCGCATATCGGCGACATCCGCGGTCGTGGCCTTTTTTTTGGGCTCGAACTGGTGCGTGATCGGGATACCAAAGCAGCATTTCCACCACAGCTCGGCTTGCACAGAAAATTTAAACAGACTGCCCTTGAAAACGGGCTCGTCTGCTACCCGGCGGGAGGCACCATCGATGGTCAGCAAGGTGATCACATACTGCTTGCGCCGCCCTTCATCATCGACACCGGGCATATCGACGAAATCGTGAGCAAACTCGACAAGGCACTCAAATCCACCTTGCGCAGCCTGTGATGCGCGACGTCGTTATCATGGTGGCGCCGAACGGGGCGCGTAAAACCAGGCGTGATCACGCTGCCCTGCCCGTTTCAATCGCAGACACAGTCGCGGAAGCAACGCAATGCCATGCGGCCGGTGCCAGTGCGCTGCATGCGCATGTGCGTGGCGAAAACGACGAGCACGTGCTGGATGCGGGACTCTACCGTGAATTGCTCGCAGAAATGTCGCAGCAGGTCCCCGAGATGCTGATACAGATCACCTCCGAGGCGGTGGGTATCTACACGCCCGCGGAACAGGTGGCCTGCATTCAGGCCGTGGTTCCGCGGATGGTGAGCATGTGCCTGCGTGAAATCAGTTCAAACTTCGAGCAACCCGAATATGCGCGCCAGTTCTTCGAATGGTGTGACGAAAACATGGTTCATGTTCAGCATATTGTTTTTTCGGCGGAGGAATTTCAGCATTTCCTGAACTATCGCGAACAGGGAGTGGTTCCCGCCGGCCACCGCTGCGTTTTATTTGTGCTCGGACGATACAACGTTAATTTTCAGTCTGAACCCGCTGACCTGGATCCATTTCTACAGTATGACCTTGCCGGGCTCGACTGGTTTACCTGCGCCTTCGGCAGCCTGGAGCAGCAATGCGTTATGACCGCGATCAATGCCGGCGGCCACGCGCGCATCGGCTTCGAAAACAATCTTTACCTGCCCAACGGGGAGATCGCAGCCAACACCGCGGCCCTGGTATCGAGCCTGGTTGACGACATACAGGCAAAAAGTTTTCTGCCGGCAAGCAGTAGCGCTGCAGGTCAGTTGCTCGGGGTACGCAAGGCGTAAACCAGCAACCCGGTCGCGAGTACACAGAACGTGGCCATTATCATCGAGATCACCGCGAAGGAGATCTGCCACTGCAACAACGTGCCGACCAGCGCCGGACCGAGTGCCGAGGCAAACACCATGATCGCATTGGTCATCGATTTGATCGCGCCCAAATGCCTGGCGCCGTAGAGTTCAGCCCAGAGTGCGCTCAGTCCAGTGAAATAAAGCCCTGAACTCACCCCCATCAACAGCATGTAAGGCCAGACCATGAAGGCATGATCGGACAGGTTGAGCACCACCAGCGCGAGTGCCAGTGGCAACAGGAACAACGGCACCACGCGCCTGGCGCTGAACCGATCGATCAACGACCCCGAGTAAATGGTCATCGCAACTGACACCACCGAGTAAAGCCAGTAATTTCCGGTCAACCAGAGGCTACTCCAGTTCTTTGCCCCGGCGATTTCGGCCGGAAAGAAGAACAACGCCGTACCAATCATCGACGGCGCAATCATCGACGGTAACATGAGATAGAAACGCGTCTCGGACAGCATCTGCAGGCGCGTGTAATCCACCTGCCCATTTTCTTCGCTAGCGCGTTTGTTCAGCGCATCGCTGTGCTCGGCGTGACGCCGGCCATGCCCTTTCAGTAACCACAATGCCGGCAGAATCGAACACAGCACTACCACGGCGACGATAGAGAAGGTATCGCGCCAGCCCATGACCTGGGTGGCATAAAGGCCGGCTACCGGCAGCATGGATTCACCAAAGGCAAAACCGATGGCGGCAAGCGCAATTGCCTTACCGCGGTCGGCATTATGATAACGCGCCATCGACGTAATCCCGGCGTGGCTACTGAGCCCCTGACCGAACTGGCGCAACATGAATATCGCCAGCACTAGCAGTAGCGGCGAGCTAACCGATCCCATCACCAGGCAGGCAGCGCTCAATCCGGTCAGGGTGAAAGCGGTGAAAACGCGCAGATCAAACCGGTCGATCAACGAACCCGTCCAGTTGATCACCAGTGCCGAAGCAAGGGTACCGACCATGTAGATGCGTCCCCAGCTACCGGCATCGAGCCCGAAATCGGCCTGAATGCCCGAACCGAATACGCCGATAAAATAGGTTTGCCCGGCGCTGGACATAAACGCGAGGAAAAAACCGAACCCCAGAAAGCGCGGATTCGACCGCGCGAAGCGCCAGTAGCTAATCAGCATTGCAGCACGGCAAATGGAAAGTCACGCGGGTCGCATATGCCGATTTTGCGGAGGGTTTCTGGTAAGACATGATTTCTGCGAACGGGTCAATTGATGCGAGGACTATACGCTATCAGACCCGGCTGAAGAATGCTGTATCTAGCAGTACAAAAGTCGACCGTCCAATCTGTCCTTGCAACCATAGAAGAGCTGGTTTAAGGATTTTGAGCGTCTGTTTCCTAAAAAGAAGACGCTCGGCAAAATGAGGTGGAAGGCAACCTTCGGCCAGTTTCTGTCTTCCGTGGAAAGCCGGAATCCATTGTTCGGGCTGCGTGAAAATCGGCCGGGCGTAGCCCCGGAAGCACACAGGCAGGTTTGAAATAGATTGTGGCTCGGGGGCTGCAACAACATAGTTGGATCGGTTTACGTCCTTGATTTATTGATATCAAGCGTCTGATTTCTTCTGCAACAGGAGATTTACCCTGTTTCTTATCTCTCGCCATAATCGCAGGGCTTCTTGTTGGTTTCTTGACTGAAGCTCCAAAATACGCAGATCTACTTCCTTGAGCGCGTTATCCCCGTACCTATCAATCATGTTCGTCACGGCATTATTAACTTCTTTATCGTTGTTGGTCATTAGGTAAATGCTGGATAGATGCGCCAAAAAAGCTCTAACCGTAATGTTGACAGTCCAGATCATCGATACTCCTTGATCTATGTCATGTCGGCAGGCAAATATTCGACAGATTGATTGACTATTTTGTATGGTACCGACTAATTTACTCAGCACTGGCTCTGGAGAGAGTCTTTTGCAGGATCGTGGGGATCGAGGTGACTGAAAAAGAAATAATAAACAGCTGTATGGAGTGCCCGGGCCTGCAGACCACCGAGTGGGAAGTACTGGCAGAGGCCGAACTGACATCCATGGACAATTGTAAACGGGTGATTACCTGTGAGCCGGGCGAAATCCTTTTCTCCCAGGGAGAGCAAGGCAATGGCGTTTACTGTATTAAATCGGGTCTTATCGGTTTGCGCCGAATAGACATCAATGGGAACTCGGCACTGATTCGACTTATTAATGCGGGTTCCACTGTCGGGTATAGAACCTTTCTGACCAGGAAAGCTCATATCAATTCGGCGGAAGCTTTGACTTCCAGCACTCTTTGCTACGTCCCGCGCCCTAATGTCGAGAAATTGTTGAAAGCAAATCCTTTGTTGGGGGAGCGCTTTCTACAGCACTTTTACGATGACGCCATCGATACTGAAAATGACTATGTCAGAAGTTTGACCATGGGTATGAAATCTCGATTCTTGCATCTCATATTGGTGTTCTATGAGCGTTTCGGATATCAGGATGAAAACGGAAATGCAGTCGTGCAGCTTCCCGTAAAAAAAGGCGAAATCGCCGAGTTGGTCGGTGTTCGCCCCGAATCGATTTCCCGCTTGATCGATCAACTTCAAACCGATGAGATCATGCGATTCAAGGA
>Ga0209271_10000734_pt1 | contig 11364 bp, 9 predicted proteins | sample tdAd002_FD_187123 | JGI IMG/M metagenome (GOLD analysis project Ga0209271, IMG submission 187123) | Marine sediment microbial communities from the Atlantic coast under amendment with organic carbon and nitrate - tdAd00.2 (SPAdes)... | ecosystem: Environmental > Aquatic > Marine > Coastal >... | reverse complement strand
TGCCGAGCTTGTCATATTGCACGTACCTCATCGTTCTGAAAATATCGACGCTCTACGGCGATTTGCCGAAATTGAGGGGCTGGCACCGCATGTCAACACGGAAATAGAGCGCCTGAGATCGATGGACTACAGGATCTCCGTGGCTACGGATTCCGCTTACCAGGATTCAGGGGTATCTCCGCGGTTACTGATTCAGATAGGCCACCATATTATTGATGGAGCAAAGGGCCGTGCAGAGCGAAACGGCCTGGAAAATGTCGACGCCCTTCTTGAGGTTGGTGATCCGGCCAATAGAATCTTGAAATGTATCGACAAGGAAAACATTGACTGCGTAATTATGGGTTCGCGTGGATTGAATGATTTAAAGGGCCTGTTTCTGGGCAGCGTATCGCACAAGGTGGCAAACCGCGCACCCTGCACCTGCATCGCTGTCAAGTAACCGGCCCACGGAATCTGCCCGATAATTCGGGGGATGTTCAAAGCTCAGGAAATAACACCCGGGGGAGATAAGGCATGCCAGGTTCAGATTTCAACTTTGAAACAGTCGAGTTTCTTGACCCGACCGGGCAGCTGAAACGTCCGCTTCCTGAAGCACTCGCCACGCGCGACAAACTGGTAGAGCTTTATCAATTAATGGTGCAAACCAGAGTTTTCGATCGTGCCGCAATCAATCTGCAACGCACCGGTGAGATGGGCACCTATCCTTCCGGGGAAGGCCAGGAGGCGATCGGTGTCGGGATTGGTTTCGCAATGCATGAAAACGACGTGTTGGTGCCTTATTACCGTGACGTCGCCACGCAAATTCGGCGCGGTGTCTTGCTCGAAGAAATTCTACGCTACTGGGGCGGGGATGAATGGGGGATGCATTTTCAGCATCAGGAACAAGATTTTCCAATCAGCGTACCAATTGCAACCCAGGCTTGCCACGCGGCAGGTATCGCCTATGCGATCAAGTACCGCCAGCAATCCCGAGCGGTGGTAACCACCTGTGGTGATGGTGCCACCTCGAAGGGTGATTTTTACGAGTCGATTAACATCGCGGGTGCCATGGAATTGCCGGTGGTATTCGTAGTCAACAATAATCGCTGGGCAATCTCGGTACCGCTGGAAAAGCAGACCGCCGCGCCGACCATCGCCCACAAGGCCCTGGCGGCGGGTATCGATGGATTTCGCGTCGACGGTAATGACCCGATCGCGGTGTTCGACGTCCTCAGCGAAACGCTCGAGCTCGCGCGTAACGATCACCGGCCCAGTCTCGTTGAAGCTCTCAGCTATCGGCTCGGCGACCACACTACCGCTGATGATGCCAGCCGTTATCGCTCGCAGCAGGAACTCGATGCCGCACGCGAACTCGAACCCATGATCCGATTCAAAGCTTATTTACAAAAAGATTATCAATGGACCAACGCTGAAGATGAAAGCATTTATACGCACTGTAAAGAACAGGTAAAGAAGGCGATCGAAGCCTACAAGGCTTTCCCCGAACAACCCCCAGGGGAGTTTTTTGATTACATGTTTGCCAGGCCTACTGTCGACCTGGAACAGCAAAAACAGGAATGGCTGACCTGGGTGAAGCGTCATGGCTGAGTGGACTCTGGTGGAATCAGTCAACCAGGCGTTCGCCACAGAAATGGGCCGCGATGACAATGTCATCGTGCTCGGTGAGGACGTCGGTGTTAACGGGGGCGTGTTTCGCGCTACCGCGGGTTTGCTCGAAGAATTCGGCGCCGAGCGGGTCATCGACACCCCGTTGGCGGAATCGGTGATCGTCGGTATGGCGATCGGCATGGCCGCGCAAGGCCTGAAACCAATCGTCGAATTACAGTTTATGGGCTTCATATACCCGGCGGTAGACCAGATCATCAACCACGCGGCACGCCTGCGTAACCGTACCCGGGGTCGCATTACCTGCCCAATGGTGATCCGCGCACCGTTCGGCGGCGGCATTCACGCCCCGGAGCATCATTCGGAGAGCACCGAGGCGCTGTTCGCGCATATGCCTGGAGTGCGCGTGGTGATTCCATCTTCGCCCGCACGCGCCTACGGCTTACTGCTGGCCGCAATTCGGGACCCTGATCCGGTTGTATTTCTCGAACCCAAACGGGTATACCGGCTCGGCAAGCAGGTAGTAGAAGACAATGGCGAAGCGTTGCCGCTGGATACCTGTTTCGTGCTGCGCGATGGCATTGATGTTACGTTGGTGAGCTGGGGCGCGTCTATCAAGGAAACCCTGGAAGCTGCGCAACAACTGGCGCAGATTGGAGTCGATGCCGAGGTTATCGATGTCGCTACTATCTCGCCGCTCGATATGGGGACGATACTCGGTTCGGTCGCACGCACCGGTCGCTGCGTGATCGTACACGAAGCGGCGCGTAGCTGCGGCCTTGGTGCAGAGATCGCAGCACGCCTCGTGGGTGAAGGTATTACTTCGTTATTGGCACCGGTAAAACGTGTCACCGGTTACGACACCGTAATGCCACTTTACCGATATGAAGATCAATTTATGCCGGGGGTAAATCGCATTATCGATGCGGTCCAGGAGGCTATGGAGTACCGATGAATATCTTTAAACTACCAGATCTGGGTGAAGGTTTAGCCGACGCCGAAATTGTTGAATGGCATGTCAAACCGGGTGACGAGGTCACCGAGGGTCAGAAGCTGGTTTCGGTCGAGACCGCGAAGGCGATTGTCGATATTCCGTCGCCACAGGCGGGATGCATAGCCAAGTTATTTGGTCATGAAAAGAACATCATCGAAACCGGTCAACCGCTGCTCGCGTTTGCTGACGGCGATCTTGCCGAAGAGGAAACAAAGCCCGTAGACAGTGGCACCGTGGTTGGAGAAATGGAGTCTACAGAGGCAATTATCCCGGAAGCGGCGATCGGCCTGGCTCCCAGTTCGACCACCGTCAAAGCAACTCCTGCGATACGCGCGCTTGCCAATCGCATGGAAGTCGAGTTGTCGATGGTAACGCCTAGCGGTCGCGATGGCCTGATTCTTGCCGACGATGTGCGCCGTGTGGCCCGCATTCTGGCCGAGCATGGGCCAATGGAACCGTTACGCGGCGTACGCCGGGCGATGGCGCGAAATATGGCACAGGCGCACGCAGAAGTTGCGCCGGCAACATTGGTTGAAGATGCCGATATCACCGGGATTAAATTGACCGCGGATATCACGCCTCGCCTAATCCGCGCACTGATCGCGGGTTGCAAGGCCGAACCCTCGTTAAATGCCTGGTACGATAGTCATGCCAACGGTCGCCGGGTGCTCGAGCGAATTCATCTCGGGCTCGCAATCGATGCCCCCCAGGGACTGTTCGTTGCGGCGTTACTCGATATTCAAGACGACGATGATGCTGCCATAGTCAAACGTCTCGGCGAATTGAAAGAGAAGATCAAAAACCGCAGCCTGACCCCAGCAGAATTGCGCGGTTATAGCATTACTCTGTCCAACTACGGAACGATCGCTGGACGTTACGCATCGCCGGTGGTTTTGCCACCAACTGTGGCAATTCTGGGAGCCGGGAAATCGCGTGATGATGTGGTTGTCAGAAATAGTGAAATGGTAATCCGGCACATACTGCCACTGGCGCTGACCTTCGACCACCGTGCCGTTACCGGCGGTGAAGCCGCGCGCTTCATGAAAGCCGTGGTGGACGATCTCGAGAATTAGACGCGGCAGTTGTCTGGCATTGTCAACAACGGCACTGTTTATGGTCGAGATGGAAAAATGGCCGATGCGTCGTGGTGAAATTTATACCGGTAGATTTGTTACAATTATGAATCGCATCCCTGCGCACATTTATATCTGGTTATAGTTCGATAGGGTGTTTCTCGATTTCTGTCCTGAGTTGCTTAGTGATGGCTTCAACCCGTTCCAATATTATTTCAGAATGCTCGGCGAGTGCTTCACTAACGATACCTTTCAGGGCCTCAAAATGTTGGTCACCGATGGATTCACGAAGGTCGCTATCCAGTAAAGCCTGGAACGAATGAATTACATGATTTGCTATTTCTTCCTGTTTTCTGGACATAACCTGTCTCCTATTTTTAAACACCACTATTAATCTTGCTGACCTTGTTATCCTTGATCAGGGTCAAAGATTATTTAACTAACTAATGTAGAAGATAGGCGGACTATCACTGCTCTGATTAAAAAAATGGAGGAAACATGAATGATATTTTTTCGCTTGCAGACGAACTGGGTCCCTTAAAAGTTATCCATGTTCACGAGCCAACTATCGGATTGAAAGGCATACTGGTAGTAGATAATGTGGCCATGGGGCCTTCCATAGGCGGTGTGCGCATGGCAGCCGATGTTACCTTTGAAGAATGTGCTCGATTGGCCCGCGCCATGACTTTTAAAAATGCAGCCGCCGGGCTACCTCACGGTGGCGGCAAGGCGGTACTGATGGGTGACCCCAAGATGCCCAGAGCGCAAAAGGAAAGGTTAATCCGAGGTTTTGCATGTGCCCTGCAGGAAGTTGAGCAATACATTTTTGCACCGGACATGGGTACCGATGAAGAGTGTATGGCCTGGGTCAAGGATGAAATTGGTCGCGTGGTAGGCTTACCACGTAACATCGGCGGAATCCCGCTCGACGAAATCGGTGCGACCGGCTGGGGACTAAGCCATGCGGTGGATGTGGCGCAGGAATTCTGTAGTTTCGAAACGAAAGGTGCTCACTTTGTGGTGCAGGGCTTTGGTGCGGTCGGAAAACACGTTACCAGGTTCTTATCGGATGCGGGCGCAATTCCCGTCGCTGTTTCCGATTCTTCGGGCACAATCTATAACCCTGATGGTCTCGATGTGCAGGAACTGATAGCGCTTAAGTCCGAAGGCAGGAGTGTCACCGACTATGCCGGTGGCGAAAAACGCGATCTAGACGCAATCATCGATATCGAGTGCGATATCTGGATCCCTGCGGCTCGACCGGATGTTATCGACGAAGCCAATGTACATCGGCTAAATACTAAAATCATCGTGCAAGGTGCCAATATTCCGATTACCCAAGCAGCAGAGGTAATCCTGCATCAACGAGGCGTTCTATATATACCAGACTTTATCGCCAATGCTGGCGGCGTAATTTGTGCCGCAATGGAGTATCAAAATGCCAGCGAAATGACTGTTTTTTCCGCGATCGAGGACAAGCTGCGTCACAACACCCGTGAAGTCCTGGAAACTGCCAGACAGGAGCAAATTTCTCCGCGTGATGCAGCTCTGCTAATGGCGCGTAAACGCGTTGAAAAGGCAATGGGTTACCGGCGTTGGCATATATTTTAACCGATTTGTTAAGTGGTCCATCTCCGGCGGTCACTCAAGGTTTCTTCAATATTGTTTTCTTCAACGTCCGGCGGACAATGTCAGTAGTTTCGTATTAAGGATATTTACGGCAAGGACCGTTGAAGCCATGCCTGCACTATTCGTACAGGTATCGCAGAGACATGCGGATGCTTACCCTAGTCCGTTTTCTCAAACTTCGAAAATTCGTAAGTCAGGAGTTTTTGGTACAATTTCTCTTCGAAGCTGTTCGCTTTCTCGAGCTTCATTCTTTCCAGGTATTTTTGATACAGTTTTTGATCGGCGGGTTTTAAAAAGGCTTTCAGTATGGTTGCAATCATCACCGGCGGATTTTGTTTTTTCTTTTTCAGAATTTTAAGCGCCTTGCCAATGAAAATTTCTTCTTTGGTAAAATCTGTTTCAAAAGGAAAGGTTTTAAACAGGCCCTGGTTTTTGTGCTTCCTGAGCTTCTTTGAAATTCCCTCGACTCGGTTTTGTTTGAATGCTGGGCTTATCGTGTAATTGCTTTTGATTTTACCATTCTCTTTCGCGGTTTTCGCAAGTCTCTGCTGAAAACGGGAGTCGGTGATATTGAGTAAGCGGTGAATGATCTCCTGGTCTGTTTTGCCACGTAGATCGACGATGCCAAATTCGGTAACCACAATATCACGCAGATGCCTCGGTATGGTTATATGGCCGTAATTCCAGACAATGTTGGAAGTTTCTCCCTTGCCGGTGATTCGCGTGCTGCGAAAATTGAGAATGGAGCGTCCGTCGGGTAGCGCATGCGCCATAGATACGAAATTATACTGACCGCCGACCCCACTAATCAGGCGATTGTTCTCCAGCCCGTCACTGACCGCAGAACCGCTCATCGTCATCATCATGCAGGTGTTAACGAAGCGGGCATCTTTTCTATGTAGCCTGTCGATTTCCTCGTGCCCATAGAGCTGATTGATACTTTGCACGCTTTTCATATTGATCAGCCTGCGGTCTTCGTCGCTTAAATCTCGTAGCCAATCATAAAATTTCTGACAGCCAAGGAAAAATCCACCGTGAATAACGTTGGCGTTTCTTAATCTATCTCCGAGACAATGCTCGTAGATCTGTTCCCGATTATCGAGACTATCCAGATCGTTCGAAAGTTTGTAACCTTCCGGCGTCGTAATTTCGCCATCGTTGAAGGTCAGGTCGCGCCTGAAAATTCCGAATTTCTGCAGATATTCGAAATCTATCTCGGCGATCGCCTGGTGAATCCCTTTTCTCATCAGAATCAGGTCGAGCGTCGAGGGCGTTATCGTTTCATCGATACTGCCCTCGTTGATGAGTCTTTGAATGACCAGATCGTCATAAACTTTACGCTTGATGATGCCGGCCTTGTACAATTCCATGAAACCGTCGACCAGCATCTCCGACGCGGCAAAAAGCCCTTCTTCGAATGGAGCTGTTCCGCCGATCTTGTCTATCACGGGACCGAATTTCTCAATGATCTCGAAGTCCCTTAATAAATCCAGATATACGTCGTTTTGGCGGTGGCGTAGCAATAGAGCATAAACCAACGCGTCTCCTATGGCGCCGATGCCGACCTGAAGCTCACCCCCGTCCCTGATCATCGTGCTGATGTATAGCCCTATCAGGTAGTCGCGGTCGTTGACGGCCATTTTCGGCGGGGCGAAGATTTTGTACTCGAGATCCTCATTTACCAGCACGAAGTCGAAAGTTCCGCGGTTCACCAGGGCGTCGCCATACATGAACGGCAGGTTCTGGTTGATTTGAGCAGCGAGCGCGAAAGGGGGGCCGCCGTCCGAATATCGCTTTTGCATCAAGCGGATGAGATCGAGGGTTACATCCGGGTTTGAGCTCAGACTGTAACATTCCTTGCCGTCGAATGTGCCCCTTGAGACCATCTGCAACAAGACGTTGACGCCGGCATCGATCATGTCGCGGGCGACATGCGTGAAATTGCTGCAGATGTAGTTTTGTTGGGCATAATCGTTACGCAAATATCTGCCCGCCGGAAAATAAAATTCAAGAATTACGACATTGGGCGGCAGTGTGCCCGCCATCCTGTCCTGTTCATAATCCAGGTCCGGGTAGTCGCCGAAAACACGCTCGACCATCGGCTCGAGGAAGCGCTTTTCGAGCAGGCTTTTCCCTTTCGGTTTATCGAGGGTTAAAGCGGTAAAGATTTTAAGGTTCAGTTCGGGATTATTCTTTACCCGGTTATACAGCGCGTTTAACAGGTGATTGGGCTTACCCGCCGCCAGCGGGGTACCGACTACCAGGTCTTTACCGACTTTGTCGATAATTCGATCGATAATAAATTCGGGATCATCATGTTGCATACTTTAGTCTCCTCGGCTGAAGCCTTAAGTGGCCTCAACCATCGGTACGAACGCGACAGCGAGTATGTCGCGGATTTCAGTTTTACCTTGCTGGTCCCTCGTGACCAGCATGAGTTCCTGGTGGCTATAGGGTAAACCGATCGGGATCACCATGCGGCCACCGGGTTTGAGTTGCTCAAGCAATGCCGGTGGAACCTCAGGTGCGGCAGCGGTGACCACAATGCCGTCGAACGGACCTTTTTCGGGCCAACCCAGGTAGCCGTCGCTACAGCGGGTTTCAACGTTGTCGTAGCCCATCTCGCCGAGTTTTTGTTGCGCTGCCCGGGCTAGCTCTGGAATTCTTTCGATGGTGTAAACCTGTCGCGCAAGTTGTGACAGGATCGCGGCCTGATAACCCGTACCGGTACCGATTTCGAGCACGACGCTATCGCCAGTTAACTCGAGCAGGTCTGTCATCAGGGCGACCATGTAGGGCTGGGATATAGTCTGCCCATGACCGACGGGCAAGGCGCCATCTCTGAAGGCCGAGCCACGAATATCGGCTGGCACGAAATCTTCTCGTGGCACTCCACGCATAGCCTTCATGATCCGCTGGTCCAGATGATCCCGTCCCGTCATTGTGCGCGTGACGGCAACCCCGGATTCGATATCCGCTATCATTTGCTCCCGTTCGCGTTCAAAGGTCATGTTTCTGTCCTCAGTTCCTCATCCGCAAATCGCTAGAATCTCATCGGCTTCCAGGGTTTCCTTATCCAGTAATGCGTTTGCAAGCGATTCCAGCTCGGGGCGATGTTGCTCTAGCAAGACCGTTATATTCTGCTCGATATCCTTGAGTAAATTGCTGATTTCGTCGTCGATAATTTGCGCGGTGTGCTCGCTGAAATCGCGCTGTTGAGTCATTTCCCGACCGAGAAATATATGTTCTTCGCCGCGGCGAAACGCGACCGGGCCTAGCTTTTCACTCATTCCCCAATGCGTCACCATGTGTCGGGCCAGGCGGGTTGCCTGCTTCAGATCTTCCTCAGCACCGGAACTGACTTCGCCGAACACAAGCTGTTCTGCTACCCGGCCACCCAACATAACCCCGATGCGATCACGCACATAACTTTGTCGCAGGTTGTAGTGTTCCTCTTCCGGTATTTGTTCGGTGGCGCCCAGCGACCGGCCGCGCGGAATGATGGTGACCTTGTCCAGGGGATCGGCAGTCGGCAGCAGGCTGGCGATGAGCGCATGCCCGGCCTCGTGATGCGCAACCAGGTTTTTCTCTTCGTCGCTGAGGCTCAATTCACGTTTACCCCCAAGCACAACCTTGTCACGTGCGTTGAGCAATGTCGCCATATTGACGGTTTCCCTGTTCTCGCGACCAGATAACAAGGCGGCTTCGTTGACCAGATTTTCCAGATCCGCTCCGGAAAATCCGACCGTCAAGGCGGCGATGCGATCCAGGTCGACATCATCAGCGAGCGGCACATCGGCTGCATGAATATCGAGAATAGCGCGGCGTGCTTTTTTATCCGGCAGATCGAGCGTAATCTTACGGTCGAAACGCCCAGGGCGGAGTAGCGCGGCATCAAGCACATCGGGACGGTTGGTCGCGGCCAGCACCACCACGGCTTCGTGCGGGTCGAATCCATCCATCTCACCCAATATCTGGTTCAATGTCTGCTCGCGTTCATCATGTCCACCACCGAGACCTGTGCCGCGGGCCCTGCCGACCGAGTCGATTTCATCGATAAAGATGATGGATGGAGCCTCCTTACGGGCACTTTCGAACATGTCGCGCACCCGTGAGGCACCGACGCCGACAAACATTTCGATAAATTCAGAGCCGCTGATACTGAAAAAAGGCACATTGGCTTCACCCGCCACGGCTTTGGCCAGCAGGGTTTTGCCGGTACCCGGAGGCCCCATCAGTAGAATCCCCTTGGGAATTTTCGCGCCCAGTTTGCGATAGTGCTGGGGGTCCTTGAGATAACCCACTATTTCATAAAGGTCCCGCTTCGCGTTTTCCAATCCGGCGACATTATCGAAGCTTAGATCCGAGTCTTGTTGGCGGAAACGCTTGGCCCGAGATTTACCAAAATCGAACAGCCCGGATGGACCACCAAACCCGCCCAGGCTTTTCTGCATCCTGCGAGTACCGTACCAGAACAGGCCGATGATTAGGATCCAGGGTAATACTCCAATCATTGCCTTAGTCAACCAGTTAGCTTCGCCTGAGACCGCATGAATCTCAACTTCATGCTGTTCTAGTAGGGAGATTAATTCTGGATCCTGTACCGGCGGTAAGGTAGTCACGAATCGGGCTGATAATTTGCCATCACCTTTCGCGGAAGACATGCGAGGTTGTCGAAATTCTCCGGATACCCGGTCGCCTTGCATTTTTACCCAGGCTACCTGGTCTTCAGCCACGCTGATTTTAAATTCGCTATAGGACAGGGTTTGCCGATCATCACCGCTAGTGTTCAAAAAGTACCAGCTAAAAATTACCAGGACAAAAAACCAAGCAAGATAGCGCCACCAGGGCAACGGCTGTTGCTGCAAATCTAACGGCCATCTAGGTTTATCAGGTGGTTGAGTGTTTGCCATATCTTTGGTTCAGCTTTGTTGTAAGAAATCCGACGCCGAGAATTCGTTATATGACGAGGCTCCACAGGTTCGTGCTCAGAGTGCAAGTGTATCAGGGCTGTCATTTGAGTGTCCTAAGTTAGTCGATATGAGTACAGGAAATATTAACACCCCATTTTCACTATCCTGCAAAGTAAAAAACTAAGGTACCGCATTATCCCATTAACTAATGCTAGATTAACGAGCGTCCGAGTTGGGTGGTAAATCGCCGCTGGTCGGCACCATTTGAGCGGCTGCTCTCCCGATAGCCGACACTCAAAATGCAGAGCTCAGAGGCTGAAAACGGCCAGGAAGAGACACTGGGAAAGCATTCAACCCTGCTCTAAGGCAGGGTTGAATGTGCGTTTCTTGTTATAGGTTTAGGTAAGTGTGCTTCGCTTAATTAGCCGGAAAAAAATTGCCGTTTTTTGATACTGTGAAAAGTAAACCCATCAACCGGCGGGTTTAATGTCGCATACGAAAGCCATGGCGGGCTCGTCTCCTCGATTGTAGAACCAATGTACCGTGTCAAAGTACTCAACAAAGGAATCGCCTGCAGAATGCTCAATTTCGCCACTATCTTTCCCTTCAGTCCAGGTGCCACTATCAACGTAGACTACAGTGGGGGTCTTATCGGCACTATGCTTTGCGATTTGCCCACCGGGATTGATCGTGATCTTCCGTAACAGCAGCTTATAACCCTTAAGTCCCACCTGAGCCGACATTGAATCTTCCGGGACAAATCCGAGTACCTCGACCTCCAAGCCTTTATGCTCGGTGGGAGGCGCCATAGCTGCCCAGCCGTGACTGACCAGAAACCCGCATATAAGTCCGATAGATACAAGCCCCGTCGATTTAATTCTTGTTCCGCGAGGCATGTTGAGAGTTTTTTTGAATGTATCCATGATTCTCCTCCATATCAGTGAAAACACTAGGAATAAAAGTAAGGCATGTACAAACGCCATGCTACTCGCATGCTAGCTCCAGTCAAACGACTATCTATTCGCTTAGTTTCTTATTGATAATCTGCCAGGGTCTCAGTCTTAAATCGCCGCTGGCTCATGGAGTTTGAGTGACTGTTTTCTCCAAAACTGCCGCTGGGGCGATCAATCTCAGAGACGATCTACGGCCA
>Ga0209271_10000733_pt1 | contig 11380 bp, 9 predicted proteins | sample tdAd002_FD_187123 | JGI IMG/M metagenome (GOLD analysis project Ga0209271, IMG submission 187123) | Marine sediment microbial communities from the Atlantic coast under amendment with organic carbon and nitrate - tdAd00.2 (SPAdes)... | ecosystem: Environmental > Aquatic > Marine > Coastal >... | reverse complement strand
GCATTGATCGGGCATTCGGGTTCGCACAGGGTGCAGTCGATGCACTCATCGGGGTCGATCACCAGGAAGTTGGGCCCTTCATGGAAACAGTCGACCGGGCAGACCTCGACACAGTCGGTGAGTTTGCACTTGATGCAGTTTTCAGTCACAACAAAGGTCATGAAATTCTCCGTTAGTATTCACGTGATACAGCACCTGCCTACCGTATCTATATTCTTAACAAAAAACGCTAACTGACTGTTATCTAGTAAATATATAGCCAGTGACCAGAAAGCGCTGGTGAAGTATACCTCTAAAAAGGCCCGCTATGAATGCAGATCCTGCCTGGCAAGTTCCTTCAGTGTATACAGAACCTGCTGTGCCTGTTTGGGCGTCATATCATCGGGATTAATTCCCTCCAGTGCCTCAACCAGCGGATGCTCGGCAGGCGCCTGGAACAGACCCAACTGCGGGGAGGGTATTTCGTTGTCCTGCCGCGTGTCTTGCTCCAGATCAAGTAAGCGTTTATGTGCCTGCGCAATAACCGCCTGGGGTACCCCGGCCAGTGCGGCCACGTGCAGACCGTAACTGCGGTCGGCCGCGCCATCCTTGATGGCATGCAGAAATACGATCCTGTCATCATGCTCGACGGCATCGAGGTGGACGTTACCGATGCTGTCATACTCATCAGGCAGGACAGTCAGTTCAAAATAGTGTGTGGCAAACAGGGTAAACGCCTTGACGCGGACCGCGAGATCCACGGCGCAGGCCCAGGCCAGTGACAGCCCGTCGTAGGTACTGGTGCCGCGCCCGATTTCATCCATCAGTACGAGGCTCTGTTCGGTTGCGTTATGCAGGATGTTTGCGGTCTCGGTCATTTCGACCATGAACGTGGAGCGCCCGCCCGCCAGGTCATCGGATGCCCCGATGCGTGAAAAGATACGGTCAACCGGACCGATGACGGCCTTGTCAGCCGGTACATAACAGCCGATATGCGCAAGCAGGACAATCAGTGCAGTCTGGCGCATGTAGGTGGACTTGCCGCCCATGTTGGGGCCGGTAATGATGAGCATGCGCTGGCGGTCGTTAAGCCGTGTATCGTTCGGTATGAACGGCTCGTCGAGAATATTCTCAACGACCAGGTGGCGGCCTTTTTCAATGGTGATGCCGGGGCGCGTATCAAGCGCCGGGCAGGACAGGTTCAGTGTCAGGCTGCGTTCGGAAAAATTGGCGAGCACGTCCAGTTCGGACAGTCCGTCCGCGCATTGCCCCAGCACCTCGAGGTTTTCAGCAAGGCGATCGAGCAAGTCGTTATACAGCGATTTTTCCAGTGCCAGCGCGCGTTCCCTTGCACTCAGTACCTTGCTCTCATGTTCCTTTAATTCCGGGGTGCTGTAACGTTCAACGGCCTTGAGTGTCTGGCGGCGAATATAATCGTCCGGCACCTTGTCGGCCTGCAGACGGCTGACCTCTATATAAAACCCGTGCACCCGGTTATAGCGGATTTTCAGGTTCGTTATACCGCTGCGTTCCCGTTCGCGGCTTTCCATGTCGACCAGCAGCTGGTCACCGTGCTCACTCAGTTCGCGCAATTCATCGAGGGTCGTATCAAAGCCTGTTGCCAGCACGCCTCCATCACGAATCAGCACGGGCGGCTCTTCTTTTATAGCCTGCACCAGCAGCGCATGAATCTGCGGATGCAAACCGATCTGTTCTGCAAGTTGCAACAGCAGGGGATTGTCTCTATCGGCAAGTTTCGTCTGCAGGCCGGGTAGCAGGCCGAGGCTGTCGCGTAATCCCGCCAGGTCCCTGGGACGCGCTGATTTCAGGGCTATGCGCGCCAGTATGCGTTCGATATCCGCGATGCCGTTGAGGGTGTCATGCAGCTCAACATGCAACTGTTCCTCAGCCAGGCTGGCTATACACTGGTAGCGCTGCCGGAGTAATTCATGGTCGCGTAACGGTCGCTGCAACCAGCGCCGTAACAGGCGACCGCCCATGCTGCTGGCGGTGTTATCGAGCACGCTGATCAATGTGCTCTCCCTGTTGCTGGATCCGGACTCCTCGAGCTCGAGGTTGCGGCGCGTTGCTGCATCCAGCACCAGGCTGTCACTGCGGTCCTCGACCTGCAGGCCACGCAAATGGGGCAGGGCGGTGCGCTGGGTATTCTTGACGTATTGCAGCAAGCCGCCGGCTGCGCCGATGGCTGCATCGAGTGTCTCGCAGCCAAATCCTGCGAGGTCGTGTGTGCCGAACTGCTCGTTCAGCTGCCGGCGTGCGCTGTCGGTTTCAAACAGCCAGGGTGCCTGTTGACTCAGGCCGTTATGCCTTGCCGCTTCTGCAGGCAAATCGACGGCTTCATTGACGATCAGTTCTGCCGGGTTCAGTCGTTGCAGCTCGCTCAGCAGGGCATCGCTGCCCTCGAATTGCTGGACACTGAAACGTGCACCGGAGAGATCAAGTGCGGCGAGTCCCCAGGTTTCTCCCAGCTGGTTGATCGCCACCAGCAGGTTGTCCTGGCGGTCGTCAAGCAGAGATTCCTCGGTGACCGTGCCCGGGGTGACAATGCGCACGACCTTGCGCTCTACCGGCCCCTTGCTGGCGGCAACATCACCGACCTGCTCACAGATGGCGACCGATTCACCCTTGCGTACCAGGCGGCCAAGGTACTGGTCAATGGCGTGTACCGGGACACCTGCCATGGGTATCGCCTCGCCATTGGACTTGCCACGTGCCGTCAGGGTGATATCGAGCAGCTTCGCCGCGCGCCGGGCGTCATTGAAAAACAGCTCGTAGAAGTCTCCCATGCGGTAGAACAACAGGATATCCGGGTGTTCCGCCTTGATGCCGAGGTACTGGCGCATCATCGGTGTGTGACTTTGGGAGGCCGCTGACATGGCGCGCAAGTCTACCTGAACAAGACCGGTTTGCGCAGACCTGTTGAGGTACGGATTTTCCGGGTTCGTAAAGCTTCAATAAAAACCGTTTGCTAGGGAGATTATTTGAGGCAATTGTTTAGCTGGGGTGTGTAAGTCGTACAGGTCAGATCACTCTTACGAAAGTTTGAGGATAAGTCTGGCTGGAACAGGTGTGTAATCAACTGATAATCAAAAAAACAATGAGCGGTGCTTACTCGTGTATCCCCTCTCCCTTCGGGAGAGGGCCAGGGAGAGGGGATATATTCATGAAGTCTTTGGCAAGGAAGCTGCGCCATCAGTCTACCGATGCAGAACGTATGCTATGGAAATATTTACGCGCTCATCGAATGGCCGGCTACAAGTTCAAGCGTCAGGTTGTAATTGAGCCGTACATCGTTGATTTCATTTGCCTGGAAGCGAGGCTGATTGTGGAAGCGGATGGCGGGCAACACCTGGAGCAGGTAGAAGATGATATACAGAGAAGCGTATTCCTTGAATCTCTCGGCTATAAAGTTGTACGGTTCTGGAACCATGAAATACTGTGTGATACTCATTCTGTACTTGAGCGGATACACAGTTACTTGATTGAACCCCCCTCTCCCCAACCCTCTCCCGGAGGGAGAGGGGGAAAGGCCTGATGCAACGCGCAAATTAAATGAAAAAGAATTACAGGAAGATACTTAATCAGTGCATCCCCTCTCCCTCCGGGAGAGGGCCAGGGAGAGGGGAAAGAACTAGAGGAAAGTCTTGCATATGTCTGAATTGAAAGAACTTGCAGAAAAGGTTGGCGAGCAATTGCTGCAGCAGCACAAGCTGCTGGCAGTGGCTGAGTCCTGTACCGGTGGCTGGGTGGCGAAGTGCCTGACGGATATCGCGGGCAGCTCTCAATGGTTTGACCGGGGGTTCGTGAGCTATAGCAATGCCGCCAAGCAGGCCATGCTGGGCGTCAGCGGGGATACGCTGGAGACGGCCGGGGCGGTGAGTGAGCAGACCGTCCGGGAAATGGCGGCCGGGGTGCTGGAAAACAGTTTGGCTACCGTGGCGCTGGCGATCAGCGGGATTGCAGGTCCGGGTGGCGCGATGCCGGGCAAGCCGGTTGGCACGGTCTGTTTTGCCTGGGCCGCGTCGGACGGCTGCGAGGTGATCGCAGAGACCCGGCATTTTGAGGGCGACCGTGAATCAGTGCGCCGCCAGTCGGTTGGCTTTGCCCTGCAGGGATTGCTGAATGTCCTCGGGCGGGGATGAGACCCGGCAGCGGCTGTTCTTTGCCCTGTGGCCTGATGAGGCGGTGCGTACTGCACTGGACCAGCAGGGGAAAAAGCTGCTGGGAAAACGGGTCAAGCGTGTTGTTGCCCCCAATCTGCATATAACCCTGGCTTTTGCCGGGTCTGTCAGCGGGCAGGTGCGCAGCTGCCTGGAGACAGCGGCAGACGATATCCGTGTACCCTGTTTTGAACTCGGCATAGACCGGGTGGGCCACTGGCCAAGACCGCGTATTCTCTGGGCCGGACCAACCCACATACCCGGGGAGTTATGGTCATTGTCGGGTGCGCTGCGACAGGCCCTGGAGGATTGCGGCATCGAAACCGGGACACGCCCCTACCAGCCGCATGTGACGCTGGCACGCAAGGTGAGCAAGTGCCCCGAGGGTGCTGAATTTCCACCTTTTCACTGGTCAATCAGCCAATTCAGTCTGGTCGAGTCAGTCACAGACCCGGCGGGTGTCAGATATCGTGTACTGCGCTCCTGGGCGCTTGGGAGTGCGTAACTTCTATGTGATAATCGCGGCATCCGGGGACCCGGCAGATACGAACTTTGGAGGAGCAGATGGAAGACAACAAACGCAAGGCATTGAGTGCAGCACTGGGACAAATCGAAAAACAATTTGGCAAGGGCGCTGTCATGCGCATGGGCGATGTCAGTGCCAACCGTGACATCGATGTGGTTTCGACCGGTTCACTGGGCCTGGATGTGGCGCTTGGTATTGGTGGATTGCCACGTGGCCGGGTTATCGAAATCTACGGCCCGGAGTCTTCCGGCAAGACAACACTCACCCTGCAGGTCATTGCAGAGGCACAGAAGGCGGGTGGTACCGCTGCGTTTATCGATGCCGAACACGCACTGGATCCCGGCTATGCCGAGAAACTTGGCGTGGATGTCGACGAACTGCTGGTCTCGCAACCGGACACGGGCGAACAGGCACTTGAAATTGCCGACATGCTGGTGCGTTCCTCTGCGATCGACGTGGTTGTGGTCGATTCCGTTGCAGCACTAACACCGAAGGCCGAGATCGAGGGCGACATGGGTGACTCGCACATGGGCTTGCAGGCACGCCTCATGTCGCAGGCGCTGCGCAAGCTGACTGCCAATATCAAGCGCTCCAATACCATGGTGATCTTCATTAACCAGATTCGCATGAAGATCGGTGTCATGTTTGGCAGTCCGGAAACTACGACGGGGGGTAATGCGCTTAAATTCTATGCATCGGTACGCCTTGATATCCGCCGCATCGGTGCCATCAAGAAGGGCGATGAAATCACCGGTAACGAGACCCGCGTCAAGGTGGTAAAGAACAAGATGGCACCTCCCTTCAAGAAAGCGGAGTTCCAGATACTCTACGGGGAAGGCATTTCCCGCGAGGCCGAGCTTATCGATATGGGTGTGCAGCATGGTTTCGTTGAAAAGTCCGGCGCTTGGTACAGCTATGGCAAGGACCGCATCGGGCAGGGCAAGGACAACGTGCGCGAGTTCCTGAAACAGCATCCGGATATCGCCAATGAGATCGAAGCGAAAATCCGGGCCGAACTGTTTGACGATGCACCTGTCGTTGAGAGCGAAGAGGAGCTCGAAGCTGAAGCCTGAGCAGGCCTGTGATCCAGCCTGTGTTCGAAAGTCCGCGATGGACCTGCTGGCCCGTCGAGAGCACAGCGAACGTGAATTAATCCGTAAACTGGCAACACGTGGTTTCGATGACGATCTGATCGAAACCACGGTTGCCGATCTGATTGCGGAAAACCTGTTAAGCAATGTCCGCTTTGCCGAGTCATTCGTTTATTCCCGCTTCCAGAAAGGTTCAGGTCCGCAAAAGATCCACGCGGAACTGCGCGAACGCGGCATTGATGATGGCCTGATTTCCGACAGCATCGCGGAATACGAACCGCAGTGGCAGGCACTTGTCCGGCAGGTGCGTGAGAAGAAATTCGGAACAGCTCAGCCGCAGGATTATAAAGAGCGTGCCCGGCAGATGCGTTTTTTGCAGCAGCGTGGGTTTACCCCGGAGCAGATCTCGAGAGTTTTTAAAGAGACATAGCAACTCCATTCGCGGATGAGATCCGCTCCTACAGGTCTTTATCGAAATTGTAGGAGCGGATCTCATCCGCGATGGGGCATGCCGGAATATCAAAAGGTGTTCCATTCCATCCCAAATCCCTGAATAATAAGGCTCTGACAAATCAGGCAGCAGAACCCGTTTTATGACCAGCAGCGCAGAACTTCGCCAGTCCTTCCTGGACTTTTTCAAGCAGCGTGACCATAGCGTGGTCGCGTCAAGCTCGCTGGTGCCTGTTGACGATCCAACCCTGTTGTTTGTGAATGCCGGCATGGTGCAGTTCAAGGATGTTTTCCTTGGCAAGGAGAAGCGCAACTACCAGCGGGCTGCCAGCAGCCAGCGTTGTGTACGCGCCGGCGGCAAGCATAATGACCTGGAGAACGTCGGTTATACCGCGCGCCATCACACCTTCTTCGAGATGCTGGGCAACTTCAGCTTCGGTGATTACTTCAAGCGTGAAGCCATTGGCTATGCCTGGGAATATTTAACGGTTGTCCTCAAGCTTCCCCCTGAAAAACTCTGGGTCACGGTATTTGAAGACGACGACGAGGCTGCTGATATCTGGCTTAACGAAATAAAAGTTGATCCGGCCCGGCTGGGCCGCATTGGCGCCAAAGATAATTTCTGGTCAATGGGGGACACCGGGCCCTGTGGACCCTGTTCGGAGATTTTCTACGATCACGGCGAGGAAATCGCCGGTGGCCCGCCCGGTACCCCGGAAGAAGACGGTGACCGCTATGTTGAGATATGGAACCTGGTGTTCATGCAGTATGACCGGGATCCTGCCGGCAAGCTGCATCCGCTGCCAAAGCCCTCGGTTGATACCGGCATGGGGCTGGAACGCCTCGCGGCCATCATGCAGGGTGTGCACAACAATTATGATATCGACCTGTTCCAGAGCCTTATAAAGGCCGCTGCAAAAATAGCCGGGACTGATGACCTGGCAAATAATTCCCTGCGCGTCATTGCCGATCATATTCGCTCCTGCGCCTTCCTGGTTGTTGACGGCGTACTGCCTTCCAATGAAGGGCGCGGATACGTGTTGCGGCGCATTATCCGTCGTGCGGTCCGGCACGGTTATCAGCTCGGCATCAAGGACCTGTTCTTCTACAAACTGGTGGCGCCGCTGTGTGATGAAATGGGTGCGGCCTATCCCGAATTAAAAGATAACCAGGCCCATGTTGAACGTATCCTGAAACTGGAAGAGGAACGTTTTGCCGAGACCCTGGAGCAGGGCATGCGCATTCTCGAAGATGATCTTGCAGCAATGCAGGGCAAGCAGATTTCGGGTGACACGGTATTCAAGCTGTATGACACCTTCGGTTTTCCAATGGACCTGACGGCGGATATTGCCCGCGAGCGTGGCCTGACGATTGATACCGATGGCTTTAACGAGGCCATGGAGGGGCAGCGCAGCCGTGCGCGTGCTGCCAGTCAGTTTGGGTCGGACTATTCGGATAATGTGCAGTTTGATGGCAGCACCGTGTTTACCGGCTATGAACACCTTGAGGACAAGGCCAGTGTCGTGGCTCTGTTCAGCGAGGGTGAGGCCGTTGATGCACTGGAGCCCGGCAAACCCGGCATCGTGATGCTCGACCAGACACCGTTTTATGCGGAGTCCGGTGGTCAGGTAGGTGATCACGGGCAGTTGAAAGCGGCCAATGGCGTTTTTGAGGTGAGTGATACGCAGAAGCAGGGCGGTGATGCGATTGCACATATTGGCAGTGTTACCACGGGCAGCTTGCGCGTCGGTGATAGCGTTGACGCGCAGGTAAACTGGCAACGGCGCCAGGCCATTATCCTCAATCATTCCGGTACACATTTGCTGCATGCCGCACTGCGCAAGGTCCTCGGTGATCATGTCCAGCAGAAGGGCTCACTGGTTGACCCGGAACGGTTACGTTTTGACTTTGCCCATTATGAACCCGTGAGTCCGGAACAACTTGCCGAGATCGAGCATCTTGTCAATCAGCAAATACGCGCCAACGCGGTTGCAGAGACGCGCGTTATGTCGATCGATGATGCGAAGCAGTCCGGTGCCATGGCCCTGTTTGGCGAGAAATACGGGGACGATGTGCGGGTCCTGTCGATGGGTGAATTCTCGGTTGAGTTATGCGGTGGTACCCATGTTGATCATGCGGGTGATATCGGCCTGTTGAAGATTACCGCCGAGAGCGGTATTGCCTCGGGTGTACGCCGTATAGAAGCGGTGACCGGCGAGACGGCCATGTTATGGGTCGCCTCGAACGAAGACCGTTTGCAGCGCATCGCGGACCTGGTCAAGGGTAGCCGTGACGATGCGGACGAGAAGGTTGCACAGATGCTGGACAGGCAGCGCACGCTTGAAAAAGAACTGAAACAGCTGAAGGGCAAGATGGCAAGCAGCCAGGGCAGTGACCTGGCGTCACAGGCCGTTGAGGTTAATGGCATCAAGGTGCTGGCCGCACGCCTGGACGGGGCTGACTCGCAGGTATTGCGCGACACACTGGATCAATTGAAGAACAAGCTGGGTTCTGCCGCCGTGGTGCTGGCCACGGTCGATGGTGACAAGGTGAGTATCGTTGCCGGTGTAACAAAGGACCGGACGGGACAGCTGAAGGCCGGTGAGCTGGTCAATTTTGTCGCCTCACAGGTGGGTGGCAAGGGCGGTGGCCGTCCCGACATGGCACAGGCCGGCGGTAACCAGCCCGAGCATCTTGATGCGGCGCTGGAATCTGTACCGGGCTGGGTCGAACAGCTTTAATACCGTGGCGCTCATCGTACAAAAATATGGCGGCACCTCGGTCGGCACGACCGAGCGTATCGAGGCCGTGGCTGACAAGATCAAGGGCTGGCGTGACAAAGGCACCGATGTCGTGGTGGTGGTGTCAGCGATGAGTGGCGAAACCAATCGCCTGGTGGCATTGGCCGATGAACTAACTGACAAGCCGGTTCCGCGTGAGCTTGATGTTTTGCTGTCAACCGGCGAGCAGGTCACGATTGCGCTGCTGAGCATGGCGCTGGAAAAACGCGGCTGTGCGGCGCGTTCCTATACCGGCTCCCAGGTGCATATCCGTACGGACAATGCGCACAACAAGGCGCGTATCCGCGAAATCGAAGACAAACATATCCATGCAGACCTGGCGGCTGGCCGGGTCGTTGTCGTCGCCGGGTTCCAGGGCGTGGACGATGACGGCAATATCACCACCCTGGGTCGCGGTGGATCAGACACGACAGCAGTTGCGCTTGCGGCCGCACTGAAGGCAGATGAATGCCAGATCTATACAGACGTGGACGGTGTGTATACCACTGATCCACGTATGGTGCCGGAGGCACGCCGGCTGGAACGGATTACCTTTGATGAAATGCTGGAGATGGCGAGCCTTGGCTCAAAGGTACTGCAGATACGCTCTGTGAGTTTTGCCGGTCGTTACAATGTGCCGCTGCGGGTGCTGTCTTCTTTTGAAGAGGGCGAGGGTACGCTGATTACCTACGAGGATGAAAAAATGGAACAGGCGCTGATCTCAGGTATAGCCTTTAATAAGGATGAAGCAAAGTTAACCATTATGGGAGTGCCTGATAAACCGGGTGTTGCACACCAGTTACTGGGCCCGATTGCAGATGCCAACATAGAAGTGGACATGATCATTCAGAACGTCGCCCCCGATGATGCAACCACTGATTTTACATTTACTGTTCACCGCAACGATTATGACCGGGCCATGGAAGTGCTTTCCCGCACTGCAGATGAGCTGGGTGCCCGTGAGGTCTCCGGTGACAAGGCCATTGTGAAGATTTCACTGGTGGGTGTCGGCATGCGCTCGCATGCCGGAATCGCCTCGACCATGTTTAAAGCCCTTGCAAAAGAAGGGGTCAATATTCGCATGATCTCTACATCCGAGATCAAAATTTCAGTCGTGGTTGATGAAAAGTACCTGGAACTGGGTGTCAGGACCCTGCATGAGGCATTTGACCTGGCGCAACCCGAAAAAGTCTAGAAAAAACAACAATGCCTGGAAAACGCACTATACTCAATGCAGGCATTTAGATTGTTTCCAGCTTATTGCTCTAAACGTACTTTATATATACCCTTACAAGGGTAGGGCGGTACAAAGAGCAGAAAAAAGCCGGATCCCAAAAATACATACGCGATCCAGGCAGCATAAAACAATAAAACTTTACCGGGACAATTGGTCAACAAGGAGACAGACCGATGTTAATTCTTACTAGAAGAGTGGGGGAAACCCTGATGATCGGTGACGAAGTGACCGTCACCGTGCTGGGCGTTAAAGGTAACCAGGTCAGGATAGGTGTCAATGCACCAAGAGAAGTATCTGTTCATCGCGAGGAGATCTACGAACGCATCAAGAATGAACAGCATGAGAAAGACGGTACGAACTGATTCACTGAACGCATCAAGTAACAACCTTTACCTGATAAAATCACATAGGTATGCTACGCCCCTGTGGCGAAGTGCCTCCCAGTATGCGGTGGGCACTGGCAGTATGTCGAACCGTTGTGTTTTGTTCACTAGCCCTTGTAGCCCGGATGAAGCATCGCGGAATCCGGGGTTTCGTTGAACGCCGTCCCCGGATTTCACTGCGTTCCATCCGGGCTACACAACTTGATGAAGGCGGGTAGTAAAAACAGTAAGATACATTTTCCGGAGAGGTGGCCGAGTGGCTGAAGGCGCTCCCCTGCTAAGGGAGTATGGGTTAATCCCCATCGAGGGTTCGAATCCCTCCCTCTCCGCCAGATTATTATTGATTACCTTGCAGGATTCGAACCCGAGATAATCATTCAGTTGGTTCGACAAGCGGCGAAGCCGCGCAGAACGCCGGCTATGCCGGCGGCCCGAAGGGCGAGGCCGTAGGCCGAGTAATCCCTCCCTCTCCGCCATATCCGAATGACTCTCCACCTGATTTCTGTATAATCGCCAATCCAATTTCAAAATGCGCCCGTAGCTCAGCTGGATAGAGTACCTGGCTACGAACCAGGCGGTCGGGAGTTCGAATCTCTCCGGGCGCGCCATTTTTTTCATGAAAACAGCAAGTTAATAGGTGTTTCGCCCTTCTTGCTTTCGTTGTTGCTACCCTGTTCTCGAAATTCGTGCTTCTTTAATAATCAATAGCATAGGGTAGGTTAGGCTGTCTGGCCAATTTCTAAGTTATCTGGA
>Ga0209271_10000732_pt1 | contig 11380 bp, 6 predicted proteins | sample tdAd002_FD_187123 | JGI IMG/M metagenome (GOLD analysis project Ga0209271, IMG submission 187123) | Marine sediment microbial communities from the Atlantic coast under amendment with organic carbon and nitrate - tdAd00.2 (SPAdes)... | ecosystem: Environmental > Aquatic > Marine > Coastal >... | reverse complement strand
GTTCCTTCTTCTTGTTTCTTCCAGCTTTCTCCCTCATCCTCACCGGGAGAGGTTTCACCCGTTACGTGGCAATACACCGGTACCTTGACGGTGCCGGGAATGTTCAGGTTAAAAGGAGATGCAGCCGCATTCCCCGGCACGTCCAACAGGAGCCCCGAGGGCATGACCAGTGTTGTCGCCTGAATGGAAAAAACACCCTCACTGATGAGGGTTTCATTCCATTTCAGAGCCGCAATTCCGTAAGCTGGAATGCCGCTCATACGAAACCGCATGATGGTATCTGTCACCAGGGCTTCTTCCTGAGCCAGAAAGTGCTCCGGTAACAGTGTTTGACCCATTTCCCAACGAACGCGAGACAATTTACTAGACATGATACCCTACTTCTGCATAACAGGCTGGTGGGGACGTGCCGTGGACACGTCCCCACAATGGTTCAACAATTAGATCAAGACCTTTAGCCCACACATACATACCTTTAGCCGCACTAACCTAAGTGGTGGGCACACCCCACCGAGAGGTTTTATTACTTTGTACGGCATGGGCAATGTGAAGGACCTGTTCGATTTCCTCCGGATTGACTGCAAAAGACAAGGTGAAATTCAACGGGGACTCAACCTCATGGGACGCATCCCTGGCAACTTCTATTGACAGCCGGCCATCTGGGGACTTTTCAAGCCGGCCTTTCACTACTTCGTCATTGCAGTGAAAGCACTTGTAAAACTTTCTCTGATCGGCAGCGGGGTCGTACTCATAAATGTCGAAGTCAAATTCCACGCTAGTATCGTGCAAGGTGTCCCCGGTTAGCTCGGTTAGCAATACTCTATTGGAGTTAGAAACCTGGCAGCTTACACTTATCGGATGAGCGTCGCCACCTTCCCAGTAAATATCCGAGATGATCCCCACAACAGTAACCATGTCACCAGTCTCGGGGCTAATCACCTCCATGTTTGCCTCTATTGCCTCTTTTCCTACTGTGAGTGCTTTCAAGTGTCCCAAGGCGTTCTGTCTATCTCTCTTAAAATTGAACCCATTTACCACATCACAAGAATGTTGTTCTTCGGCCATGATCTCTTCTCCTTTCTCTTACTTTAATATACTTCTGCCTTTTGCAAGCAATTACAAGCGCGCGTCCAGCCTCAGTTCCACATCCATCCCCTCGAATTGAATGTGGGGGAGTATGCCAATGGAACAGTCATACCAGCCGATCATACCCTCACGTTCGGCGACCTCCACCGAGCAGGCCTTGAAGGGGTAGTAGCGCAGGGTCAGATCGTCCGGGTTTACGATTGTAGTCACGTAGCCGTCCAGCCAACCTTTCAGGGTATCCTGGATATAGGGCGCATTCGCTGAACTGCCGATGTTGTCTCGCATGATGCATTTGACGTAATGGGCAATGCGCGTGATCGAGAAAGTGTAAGAAAGGTTGGTCACCAGTTGAGCATTTTCGCTGTCTTTCGGGTCCTTGAATTTCTTTGCTTTCTTGATCGACTGGCAGCTAAAGAAGCAGGCATCCGCCGTGCCCTTGCGGTAGATGAGAGGCATGAACCCGGCATTGGCGAATTCCAGCTCGCGATAATCCGGGATCGCCATTTCAACCGGGAGTTTCATCTCTTCTTCCCCGCGCACGTTAAACATGTGAACCGGTAAGCCGCTCACCAGCCCGCCACCTTTCGGTCCGCGCAGGTACTGACACCAACCGGTCTGCTCGAATGACCGCACAAGGTTTTGCGCCATAAGGATGGAGGCGCTACCCCAGAGATAATCCTCGTTGCTGTCCCCCCTTACCTTCTCTTGAAAAGGAATTTGCCCGCTGGGGTTGGTTTCCGGATCGAAGGGTTTGCGAGCGATGTATCTTGGTAGGGTCAGGCCGATGTAGGCCGCTTCCTCAGAGTCGCGGAGCTTGTTCCATGAGCCGTATTTCGGATGGCTCATGAGCCCTTCCAGGTCCTTGATCGCCTCCAGTTCTTCGATGTTGTCACAGCCAAAAAACTTGGGCGATACGGCACCGATAAAGGGTGCATGACTGGCAGCGGCAACCCTCCCCATGGTTCGGAGCCAGAACTCGTCCCGGGGGGTGTGGTCGAACTCATAGAGTCCGACAATGCTGCCGATGGGTTTGCCGCCGTACTGATCGTACTCGCCCACGTAGGCCTTCTTGAAAAGGGCGCTGCCGGTGATATCCACGGCATTGCTCTCAAAATCCTCGTAGAGCTCATCCTTGGTCACATCCATGATATCGATCATGACATCCGCTTTGAAATTGGTGTTCATGATCAAGTCACTCAGGGAACGCCAGTTGGATTCCATCTGCTTGAACTGCTCGTGGTGCATGATCTCGTTGATCTGGTCATTCACCATCTGGTCAATTCCGGCGATGACTTCCTGAACCATTCCCTTGTCGAAGCGCCCCACGGACGTGTCGACGTTCATCAACACCGCGGCCAAGCCGGAAATGAACCGGTCCTCGTCACTCACTTCTTCAGCAACGGTCTCAAGGCCGTCTTGAATCATCGGCACCGGCTCACTCACTTCGGTGCCGAGTCGCATGCTCGAGAGGAAACGCTTGAGGTCTAGAGTTTCAACCTCTTCCTCTGTTTTCACCTTTTCTTTGGTTTCTTTAGCCATGGTATCTCTTCCTCCTGCTTCCTATTGTTCTACCACCCAATATTACGAACAGACTTCTGTGGTTTTAGTCAGTTTGGGTGGCAGCTGGCAGCTTGAAGCCTTCGAAGTCTTTCAGTTCTTCCATCATCTTGCCCAGGGCTTCCTCATCGCTCATGAGTTTTCCTAGAAGATTCCGGAACTCTTTCCTGTTGTCTACGTTTGACAAGACCTCCTCCAACAGCCGCTTCAACATCAGAACACCTTTCAGCTTTGGTACGTTCTCGGCAATGTGGTCAGGCTGGAAGGCCTTCATGCTGTCCATGGGGATCTCAACATTCATGTCCTCTTCATTGTCTGGATCAATCTTGTTCGCTACGGCAAATTGCAAAGACATGCCCATGTCATTCATCACCGCGTTGGTGTTCGTTCCGTCCATATTCCGCAGTCGTCTCTCTTCTAAATCCACCTTCCTGTCTTTGGAGGTCCCCAGCGAGAAGTCGCCCGTCACGAGCAACCGCATGGGTAAGGTTAGATCTTCAGGCTGCCCACTGATCTCTGTCTTGTACTTCAAGGTTAGTCTTGATTTTGGGATTTCATCTTGAATCGCCATAATTTTCCTCCTTCCCAGAGTATTTTGTTGATTGATTTCAGAGCCTGCTAAAGAAGTCATCCTCTATAATCTGCTGCTTGAATATTGCGCTCAGCAACAGAGAGATTTCTCAGCTCGCCCCTTGAACCATCCTACCACATAACAGTGTCACCTCCATTTCGTTTTGCCATGAGTGAACTGTTTTCACGATCCGCACATCAGGCGAAATCATGATCGTCACCCGCATCCATTCCTTGCTACACCAGACACTCCCTCAGTTGAGCCAGACACAGGTAAGTTTCCTCGCGTGATTTTCGAAAGAGGCCACCCGTAAGGTACTGATCGCGGCACCAGTCATGATCGACGTTTTCTTCACCTTCACGTCTGGGATAAAGCGGGAAAAAGTGTATCCGATCTGGGAGAAATTCCTTGCCCATGTCTCTCTCGATGGCTCTTAAGATTGTACTTCTAACCGCCGCCTGTTCTACTCCCGTTTTCCCTCCGATAAAGAGAAGCAGGGCGAAAGCAGGATCGCCGCCGGGCCCGAAAAGAGGAGCTTCCACTATGGAACAATATGCACACTCTGGCAGGCCACGAATGGCTTCCAAAACTTCGGTCCGGGAATACGTTCTTCCTGCTCGGCCAGATACTCGAGACCCCACAAACAACCATTCCTTGTGCCCCTTGGCAATGATACTGCCAACGGCTATCCTCTCACCCTCGTCCCCGCCGAGAGTCGCCGGAGAGAATGCGCCATAGTCCCCCACAGAATCGACATCACCGCCTGCGGCGTCGGCGAGAGCCCACGGTACCCCTGCTGATGGTAACACCTGCAGATTGGCCTGACCTTGGCGCTTAATGGAGAACAAAGAACAACCACCCAAAGCAGCGTCAAATTTAATGTTGCCGCTGTAGGTCTCTTCCAATTCCAACGTCTCGATGAACTCCTGCCACAGATCGATATCATGGGATTCTGAAGGGTTGCGAAACCAGTAGTACAACGGTTTCCCAAACTTCACCGGCTTTTGCATCAGGGTGTCCCGTAGTTGCCTGCTTACTCCCATGACTCTTATCTGCTGCCCGCTCAGTAGTTCCGGATTTTCGGCAATGTCATCCAGCTCGAGGTGAAGATAGGTCCCACCGTTCAGAAGGCAAGCAAACAGCATCCCTGGCTGAGTCTCCAGGAAATGGGATCCGGGTGCGGCAAGCGTATCACCCGGCCGAATACCCAAGGCAATAATCCCATCGCGCAGCGGACAGAGATAGGCTGCATCACTGGCTACTTCCACAGGCTCATGTACCGTTTCACTGGAAGGATCGAAGCTGAGGCTGACGATGGAACCCGAAGGATAGCTGTGGGAGTGTTCCGAATCTGCAACGCTATGCTCCGCTGCAATTGCTTCGGGGACAATATTCTCCTTCCATGTCGACAGCAGGGACAGGTACATTTCTTCTGTGGCAACGTGGTCCGGTTGCAGAGCTTCCAGTCGATTCTGCAAGAACAGATTTCCTTGCGGCGGCAAGCAGGAGACGATCACTCCAATCTTCAGCGCAGTTAACAGGGACACCACGTAGTTGACGCTTACAGGAAGAACGATGCAGACTTTCTGGCCCGGCTGAATCCCAGACTGCAACCAGACAGCCTCTTTTCTGCTTACAAGAGCTTCAAGTTGAGCATAGGAAACTTCCTGCCAACCTAAAAGGGAATCGTGCCAGCGAAAAGCTGGCGCTTTGTTTCTTTGGTTGCGGACAATGATATCGTGGTAGAAGTCGTAGTTTCCAAAGGGGATACTTTTCCCTGGCCACGAGAGCAATGAATCATGAGTCTCTTTCAGAGCCTGCCAAAAGGGGAGGGGGTCCCGGTAGCTTGATTCAAGCCACCCCAACGAGCCGGGAGATTCCAAGCGCTCAACACAAAGTTGCCGCTCGATCATTGAAATGTTCAAGGGCTCGGCCATACTCTCTACGCACCCCACAACTTGATTCTTGCAGACGTGAGAAAGGAAGAGAAAGATCGGCCTTTGTGTTCCTCTAGAAAGGCCACCACCAACTTCCAGGTTCCTTTTCTGCTTCTACTATATTGTTCTGCCCCAAAGCCACTGCATATTCTTCACCCAGGGGCTGATCCAACCTTATTTTCCAGGGGTCTCCAGGCTCCGTAAAGAAGCAGTACAACCCAATATCAACTTTTTCTGGCCTTTTTATCTTGATCTCTTGTTCCTCGCCGGGCAACATCACCATAGAGGCCAGGACACTGGAATCTGGAGGGTTCGCAAACAACAGAGTGGCAACGCCGTCATAACTATCAGTCAGAAACTGGTTCGAATTAACAGAACGAAAGGCACAGTAAAAGGGCTCTCCTTGATTTGTTTCTGACTCCGATTCGATGATAAAAACAATTTCCGGTGGGGGAACATGTTTGCCCCCACAACCACCCATAAATGGAGCTACCACCGAAAGCAAGATGCTGCCAATGAGCAGTCTCTTCAGATTCGATATGCGGTGTCTCACAGTGGACTGGTGTGTAGAAAAAAACATGCTATTCGCTTCCTTTACTCGAGCCCTGCTCATTCAATCCCATCTACTCAACCAATTTTAAGACCTCCCAAGGATCGGTTTTCGTCGCAAATTGCACATTTAAAGTCTCAAGTGGATACTCGGGGTTCACGATTTTCCACGTCAGTACATTGGTATCCATTACTTTCGATTGCTGAAGGAGTCGATGAAAACTCCAATTCGATTTTGCCATAGTGATGGCTTTGTAGATGCTGGGAGCTTCAGGAGAAGTTCTTAACTCGAGTCCAACAGCGGCAGCTTGTTCCTGCCACCATTCCAGCTCGAACCTCTGCCACGCTGGCCTTTGATTGAAACCGAAGGCGGAGGATTTGCCAGACTGTAGATATGAGAGCACCGCGATGGGGTCGCCCTCTACCATGGCAGGTAATGGAAAAGATTTGAAATAAAATACCAGGGGTTCTGGCTGTCCTTCATCGTTCCATAAAATTTTGCTGAGCCTGGAAATGTTGTTAATCGTATTGAGCATTTCCTCCGGCAGCTTCAACGAACCCAGGATACAGGTACGCTCACGCAAGATGCCACCTGTTTCGCGGCATACCGGCGATAAGAACAGCTCGAATGCTTTCCAAAATGTCCCCTGCTGCGGGTGAAGAACAGTTGCCACATCGCCTGGGGAAACAACAGAGTCTGCTTCCAGATTAAATGGAAATTTACTGGCGAGGGGCTCGATGTCCGACAGCCGAAGTTCGCTCCACAGGTCATTAATCTTTGCTTGCACTTCGGGTCGCCCCAGCAGGTAAGCCTGGCGGAAGGGCTCCAGGAAAAGGTGTTGGTACCTTTTACCAATGCCAACATTGGTGACCCACTTCTCCGCCAGATTCAAATAGGAGTTTTCGTCTCCACGAAGCACGGTTATGAAAAACCGACCGAGTGGCGACAATTGTCTCTCAAACAACTGGCTGTCTGATTCTTCGGAGTCAGCTTCCGTGGCGGCAGATGCAGGAGGCTCATTACTCTCCAGGTCTCCTTGCATCTGCCCTAAGATTGCTCGGTAGTTTTCCAGTTCTGGAACTTCGTCTTTTCGCTCCTGCATCACGCGTCCGATAAAATCAAATGTCCTCAAGCTCGACTCAAATGGTGTGAAGTAGGTGTTATCTCCAAGCTCTAACACCGTGTTTTCTTTAATAGTCATCAGAAAATCTTCAAACGCAGACGAAGGCAGTTGCATCTGGTTCAAGACGTATCTGAGTTCTTCAAGTGATTCTGCCTGCACATCAAAATCCCAATAGTAATCACGCCACTCACCATGATACCGTTGGGCGTAGGCCTGCACCTCGCGAAAAACAAGGTTGCGAAAACGTGCCTTTTCACTCTTTTCAATGGGGAGGCTTTCGGCGAATTCAGGTAAGGCGAGAAGGACTGGTTTGACTGCTTCCTCAAATGCGTCCCGGGTGAATCTACCGTCAACTCTCGCCTTTCCTAAAAACAAGAACCGACCTTCATTAGTAGGATTCATTACAATGTCGTCGAATTCATCATAGAGCTCAAAAAACAACAGGCCATCGCCTTGTTTGTTCTCAGCTATAAAATCGCGGAGAGACAGGGTAATCATGCTACGAACAATTAATTCCCTCCATTTTCTTTCAGTAAATTCGAAGTACTCTTCGGCCAAACTAAATGTAAAGGTTCTCCCTCTATCAGATTCCTTGGAGAACAGAGTCATCATTCCTTTGACATTCTCCACTAATTGGCTGAGACTCAGTTCTTTTACCGGGGGATAGGTGATATTCAAGCTTCCTAAAAGACCAAGAAATTGTCGCATGGATTCTCGGTGAATCTTTGAGCCTTTCCTTGGAATCCAGATGAAATCAATGTCCAGTACAGGTTTCAGCTCTCTTAATTCCGAGTCCAGTAACTCTGAAAATTTGGAATACAGATCATAGCGCTCGAGCTTGCCAAGGAGTTCGAGGCCATGTTGCCCTTCTTGCTGAAGTTTTTCCAAATGGGCCTTGGTGATCCACGGCCTGTGGTAAGCTTTGGTAAGTCCTCGGAAGTAAACCAGCCAAGGCAGAGGATCCGGGGCCCTCCCTTTCGCATTGAGGGCGGTCAAATTAAGCTTGGATAGATCGCGGGCTACCTGCCGCAAATCGTTATTGTGATTCACATAATCTTCAATGAGGAGTTTCGGCAGTCCAAGTTTCTCCGTCCATTCTTCGCCTTCTTCCTCTAGATTCGCCAGGATCAATGCTCCTAGTTGGTTGCGCTTAGATGCGCACATTAATGACAACAGGTAGAGGGTTTTTTCTTGTACCTCCTCTTTCTGTTGTTGGTTCGCCAGCAGCTGGAGATCTGGAATCAGGTAGAATTTTCGGATGCTGCGCACCAACCGTTGGTTAATTTTTTCATGAAAATCGGGAAAAAAGTTGGGCAATAAGGTCAGAAGTGGATCCTTCTGCAGACTCACACTGAAGTCCAGAAAGAGCCTGTGCACATCTCTGTCATAATCTCCTAATGCAGGCGGTGAAGCCTGCATTCTATGCATTTCACTATCTGTCTTGTTCAGTAGGTGGCGTTCATACAGGTATCCTGACCCCAAATATATCAGTCCAAAAACAAGCAAGGCTGCGGCGGCAATTTGGTGTTTGAGAAGAGGTTGAAGTCTACGGAAATCCTGAGTTGTAAGCGAGGAAACGAATGGATTGGAAGTTATGTTATCCCCTTCCTCTTGCGAAGTGAGGCAGAGGCGAACAATCTCAGGCTCAGGCGACAATGGATCCGGACCTTGAAGGATCCGGCCAAAAACTGACATCCTCGATAAGAGCTCAGGGGCACGTCGCAAAAATGATATGACCTTGAGATACTCCCCGGCTGGCAGAGTCGTGAGGGCCTGGGACAGATAGTCTTCGTAAGGTTCCAGGCAGGTTTCCAAATTCTGTAATTCTGTTTTAGAGCTAAAGGTAAGATCGAGTGGAATATCGTTGCGGCTGAGAAAACTGGAAAACTCAAGAAAACCATCATGTTGGTCCATATGCGTGAGGGCAAGGCAAATTTTCACAGGCTTCTTGCGAATCCTGGAAATAATGTTGATTTTCCCTCGTATCATTTGGGCATGTTTTTTTATGGATTCAATGGTGTCGGACAAGATGTCAATACCATTGAGAACCACCACCACAGTTGGCTCTTTTTTTCGAAAAAGAGGCTTCCAGAGTTTGCGCAGCGCAGCACGAGCCGGCTTGGAGGAATCATTCAACAGCGCAGAGGGTATTTCCTGCACAACAACCTTGGAGCCAAGGTAAATCTGCAGCAGTGGGTCGGTGGTGTAACTGGGATAGAATTGACGGGCTTGTCCCTGCCAATCCGTAGAATTATCTATTAAACTGCTCTTGCCAACACCAGACTCACCAAGCACCACAAACGGTTCATACATCATTATTGAACGTCTAAACTCTTTGGGAATCTGGCCCAGGAATCCTTTCCAAACATTACGCAAAGTGGAAGAGGGAAAGGGCTTCTCTGCCTTCTCCTCTATGGCTGGCTCAACCTTTTTTGCCCGGCGACGTTTAATTAACATAATGAGCAATATCACCAGACCGATGCCTAGAATAATCGCCAGCCAGTAAAGCTTCGGTAACTTCACAAACTTCTTTAGAAGCTTCATCAACGGGTTGCTGGCGATCTTTTTAACAGGCTTAAGCTTAAGAGGATCCATGATCTGAATTCAGCTCCTTCGTATCCTACTCCATAGATCGTGGTCTAACCCTCAAGAGAAGAGTCGTCATTTTCTTGCTCCAGCGATGGTTGGTCCACATCTGCCGGTTCAACCTGTTGATCCGTTGCAACTGATTCAGGTCCACCGTCAGTTTGGAAGACAAACTCACCTTCGACCGCCGTTACCACCACCGTCTGGTCTTCCTGTAATGCCCCACTGATAATTTCCTCAGCCAGGTGATCTTGAAGTCTAGCCTGAATGACCCGTTTCAACGGTCGCGCTCCGTAGAGGGGATTATAACCCTCCTCGGCCAACAGCATTTTCGCTTCTTCCTGTACATCCAGCTGAATCTGGCGCTCTTGCAATAGCTCTCGTAATTTTCTTAATTGAATGTCGACAATGATCGGCATCACTTCTGGAGAGAGTTGACTGAAAACGAGAATATCATCCAGTCGATTCAAGAACTCTGGCCGGAAATGACCCCGCACAGCCTGCATTATACCTTGGATCATGCGCTGGGCGTCTTCCTCGGTTTCGGCAGGCTCAATGTGCTCCGCCCCCAAATTGGAGGTCATGATGATAATGGTGTTTGTATAGTTGACTACCTGGCCCTGACTGTCGGTCAATCTACCGTCATCGAGAAGTTGGAGGAAAAGGTTAAAGACATCAGGATGTCCCTTCTCCACTTCGTCGAACAGAACGACGCTATACGGCTTGCGCCTTACACTGTTCGTCAAAACACCTCCTTCATCGTAGCCAACGTATCCTGGCGGCGCTCCCACCAGCCGAGCCACCGAGTGTTTCTCCATGAACTCACTCATGTCTATCCTGATAAGAGCACGCTCGTCATCGAACATGAATTCGGCCAATGCCTTGGCCAACTCCGTTTTTCCCACACCCGAAGGGCCGAGCATCAAGAAAGACCCCAGGGGACGGTTGGGATCCTGCAAACCACCGCGAGATCTCCGGACTGCTTTGGCTATGGCAGAAAGGGCATTATCCTGACCTACGACTCGCTTTCTGAGGTGATCTTCCAGTTTGAGTAACCGATCCCGTTCCTCACCCAGCATCTTCGAGACTGGAATGCCAGTCCAGCGGGAAACCGTAGCAGCTATGTCCTGGTCATCTATGGCTTCTCGCAGAAAGCCACTGCCAGATATATCTATGTCTCCATATTCCTCCAAAACTTTTTCACATTCAGGAATGACTTTATATTGCAACTCGGCGACTCTGGAAAAATCCTCCTCTCGCACCTTTTGTTCCATCTCTCGTTTTGCTTCTTCCAGGGCCTTGTTGGCCTCCTGAACTTCCGAAATTGCCTGTTTCTCCTTCTCCCACTTTTCGGTAAGCTCGTTGCTCTTTACCTTGAGTCCTGAAAGCTCTTCTTCCAAGAGCTTCAAGCGTTCTTTAAACTGTTCATCGGTCTCATCAGCCAGCGCCCGGGCCTCGATCTCCAATTGCACTATCTGGCGATCTATTTTGTCGATTTCTTCCGGTTTGGATGCCAACGCTATCCGAATGGTGGCGGCCGTTTGATCAATGAGGTCAATGGCCTTATCAGGGAGAAAGCGGTCTGTAATATAGCGCTGGGACAACTTCGCCGCTGCGGTGACGGCGATATCCTGAATGCGCACGCCGTGATGCACTTCATATTTTTCTTTTACCCCTCTGAGAATAGAGACAGTATCATCAAGAGAAGGTTCTTCAACCATCACTATCTGGAAGCGACGCATCAAGGCAGCATCTTTTTCAATATGTTTGCGATATTCCTCCAGGGTGGTGGCTCCCACACAGTGAATCTCCCCTCGGGAAAGGGCTGGCTTTAAGAGGTTGGCAGCATCCATGGCTCCCTCGGAAGCGCCAGCACCTACAATCATGTGAATCTCATCAATGAAGGTTATGATATTGCCGGCAGCGGTAATTTCATCCAATACTCGCTTGAATCGCTCCTCAAATTCCCC
>Ga0209271_10000731_pt1 | contig 11388 bp, 11 predicted proteins | sample tdAd002_FD_187123 | JGI IMG/M metagenome (GOLD analysis project Ga0209271, IMG submission 187123) | Marine sediment microbial communities from the Atlantic coast under amendment with organic carbon and nitrate - tdAd00.2 (SPAdes)... | ecosystem: Environmental > Aquatic > Marine > Coastal >... | reverse complement strand
GTCTCGACAGCGACCTTGGCGAACAAGTCACCCTGTCGCGCATCGCGAACCGTGCTCACACCTTTGGCGCGGAGTCGAAAAACCTTGCCGGACTGCGTTCCCGCAGGGACTTTCAGCGATACATTGCCATCGAGTGTCGGCAATTCAACATCGCTACCCAGTGTCGCAGTTGCAATACTGATCGGAACCTCACACGCCAGGTCCGCGCCATCTCGTGTGAACAACTTATGTGGATTCACCCGGATCTCGACATACAGATCGCCCGGCGGGCCACCATTACGTCCGGCCTCGCCCTCACCCGACAGGCGTATCCGGTCGCCGTCATCGACACCAGCCGGTACCTTGACCGATAGCGTCTTGGTTTTGCGAACGCGGCCGCGACCGTGACAGTCATTGCAGGGATCGCCAATCGTCGTGCCGACGCCCTTACAGGCCGGGCAAGCCTGTTGGATGGAGAAAAAGCCCTGTTGCATGCGCACCTGGCCAACACCGCCGCAAGTTGAACACTTCACGGGGTCTGTGCCTTTCTTGGCACCGCTGCCATCGCATGTCTCGCAGGCAACTTGGGTCGGAACGTCGATCGTGACGGAGTCACCGCTGACGGCATTCTCAAGATCGAGACGCAACTCGTAACCAAGATCGGCACCACGGAACACCTGGCTCCCGCGTTGCCGGCCGCCGCCGAAGATATCCCCGAACACATCGCCGAAGATATCGCCGAAGCCCTCGGCACCGTATCCGCCCGCACCACCACCGCGGGCTGAACTCAGTCCGTCGTGACCGAAGCGGTCGTAGGTCGCTCGCTTTTCGGAATCGCTGAGGACTTCATACGCTTCTTTGGCTTCTTTGAACTTGCCTTCCGCGCTCGTATCGTCTTTGTTGCGATCCGGATGGTGCTTCATGGCAAGACGCCGATAGGCCTTCTTGATCTCGTCGGCTGATGCCGTCCTCGAGACCCCGAGCACCTCGTAATAGTCGCGTTTTGCCATGAAGCGTCTGCCGCTTAGTCAGACTTCGGCTTGTCTTCGTCGACTTCTTCGAACTCGGCATCAACAATGTCGTCACCATCTGCCGTCGAAGCCTCACCATCACCGGCCTCCTGAGCCGCCTGCTCGGCATACATTTTCTGTGCCAGCGTGCCGGAAGCCTCTGCCAATACAGCAGTCTTTGCCTGAATCGCATCCTGGTCGTCTTTCTCAAGTGCCGCCTTCAGGTCAGATACCGCATTCTCGATATTGAGGCGCTCCTCACTGCTTGCCTTGTCGCCCAGCTCGCTGAGTGTCTTTTCGGACGCGTGAATCAGGCTGTCGGCCTGGTTGCGAGCGTCCACCAGCTCGCGGAACTTTCGATCTTCCTCGGCATGGCTCTCGGCGTCTGACACCATTGTATTGATCTCGTCATCTGACAAGCCACTCGAGGCCTTGATGACAATTGTCTGGCTCTTGCCGGTCGCCTTGTCCTTGGCGGAGACGTTCAGAATGCCGTTGGCATCGATATCGAATGTCACTTCAATCTGCGGCAGGCCACGCGGCGCAGGCGGGATATCGGCCAGGTCAAAACGACCCAGTGACTTGTTATCACCTGAGCGTTCGCGCTCACCCTGCAGCACGTGGATCGTCACCGCCGTTTGATTGTCGTCTGCCGTCGAGAACACCTGCTCGGCATTTGCCGGAATGGTCGTGTTTTTGTCGATCAGTTTGGTCATGACACTGCCGAGTGTCTCGATACCGAGAGACAGGGGCGTGACATCGAGCAGAAGGACGTCTTTAACCTCACCTGCAAGCACACCGCCCTGAATTGCGGCACCCAGTGCGACAGCCTCATCGGGATTGACATCCCTGCGCGGCTCCTTGCCGAAGAAGTTCTGCACCTCTTCCTGGACCTTCGGCATACGTGTCTGACCACCAACGAGGATTACATCGTCAATTTCATTGACCTTGAGGCCCGCGTCATTCAGCGCAACTTTGCAGGGCGCTATCGTTTGCGCGACCAGCTCTTCGACGAGCGACTCCAGCTTGGCGCGTGTCAGCTTGATGGCGAGATGTTTCGGACCACTCGCATCGGCCGTGATATACGGCAGGTTGACTTCAGTCTGCTGCTGCGTGGACAGCTCGATTTTGGCCTTCTCCGCAGCTTCTTTGAGGCGCTGCATCGCCAGGGGATCCGCAGTGATATCGACACCGCTCTCGCGTTGGAACTCGGCCGTCAGGTACTCGATGACCCGCATATCGAAGTCTTCGCCGCCGAGGAACGTATCGCCGTTCGTGGCAAGTACCTCAAACTGGTGCTCGCCATCGACCTCGGCTATTTCAATCACCGATACGTCAAATGTGCCGCCACCAAGATCGAAGACTGCGATTTTCTTGTCACCGCGCTTCTTGTCCATGCCGTAGGCAAGGGCCGCAGCGGTAGGTTCGTTGATGATGCGCTTAACATCGAGGCCCGCGATTTTTCCAGCATCTTTGGTCGCCTGACGCTGTGAATCGTTGAAGTACGCCGGCACCGTAACAACCGCTTCGGTGACGGTTTCACCGAGGTAGTCCTCAGCCGTCTTCTTCATCTTCATCAGGACCCGAGCTGCGATCTCCGGCGGCGCCATCTTCTTGCCATGTGCCTCAACCCAGGCGTCGCCATTGTCGGCCTTGGCGATGGTGTACGGCACCATCTTGATGTCGCGCTGTACGACGTCATCTTCAAAACGCCGTCCGATGAGTCGCTTGATAGCGAACAGGGTGTTGGTCGGGTTGGTAACCGCCTGCCGTTTGGCAGACTGTCCGACAAGCACCTGATCGTCCTTACTGAATGCGACAATCGAAGGTGTCGTGCGATCACCCTCGCTGTTTTCTATGACCTTGGGCGCATCGCCCTCCATTACTGCTACGCAGGAGTTGGTGGTACCCAGGTCGATACCAATAACTTTTCCCATGTTCTTACTCCGAATTTCGTGATGTATTCCAAATCTGGTGCTTAGGTGGGGTCTTTAGACCAGGTTTCAACCGTCTGCGGGCTCAGAAGCGACGATAACCCTGGCCGGTCGCAGGAGGCGCCCGTTCAGCGCATAGCCCTTTTGAATGACCGTGAGGACCGAGCCAGGCTCGACATCGTCCGACGGCTGCATCGTCATCGCCTCGTGTCGCTCGGGATCAAATGGCTCGCCTTCCGGGTCGATTTCGCTAATGCCGAAACGTTCCAGCGACCCGGCAAGCAGCTTAAGTGTCGCCTCGCTGCCCGCCAGCAGGCTCTGAGCATCGGCTGTATCAGCGGCGTCAAGACCCATCTCGAGGCTGTCTTTGACGGCCAGCAGGTCCTTGCTGAAATTCTCCAGCGCGAATTTGTGGGCGTGCTCCACATCACGGGTGGCGCGTTTACGGATATTGTCCACCTCAGCCATGGCCCGCACGTAACGGTCCCAGTTCTCGTCTGCCTTGGCTTGCAACGATTCCAGGGATGGAGTGGCCTCGGCCTCAACCGGCGTTTTGGCCGCCTCTTGTTCGGCGTCAATATTCTCTTCGTCGGACTCGATGTCCGGACGATCGGGCTGTCCATTCATTGGTTTGTGTTCCCCATAGCGCGGGCAGGATCAAATGAAGTGTGAAGTTTGGGGACCCTGCCGAAAATATCAAGGGCTGATGCCAAAAATACGGCTTGGAATCAGGGTTTCAGTGCAGCCCTGAGCAAACGTGCCGTGATGTCCACGATCGGCACTACCCGGTCGTACGCCATTCGGGTCGGGCCTATGACACCAAGAACGCCAACCGTGTCGTCGTCAAGGTGATACGGCGCCGTAACGACACTACAATCGTCGAGCATTTCATAGCCGGACTCTGCACCAATGAAAACCTGCACACCATTCGCGTGAATACTGCGATCGAGCAAATCGAGGATGTGGCGCTTGCGAGAAAATGCGTCGAATAGACGGCGCAAGGTGTCGACATCCGACAGCTCTGCAAAGCCCATCAGGTTGGTTTCACCTGCCAGGACAAACTCGCCCCTGGATTGCGGTACTTCTTTCATGGCAGATTGCGAGACGGCGATGATGTCGTGCATTGCCTGGTTCATTGAATTCCGGGTTTGATCGAGGTCTTCCACAATTCTCTCGCGAACCTGTGACAGTTCCTTGCCTGCATAGTGTTCATTAATGAAATTCGCCGCCTGCTGCAGCTCGGACGCGGTGTAGTCTGTATCCGTGTGCAGGATGCGGTTCTGCACTTCCCGGTCATTGATAACCAGAATAGCGAGAATGCGGTTCTCCGACAGCGGCAGAAATTCGATCTGACGGAGTGCGGCATGCTGTGCGTGAGGCACAGTGACAACACCCGCAAGGTTCGTAAAATCGGACAACAGGTTAGACACGGAGGAAACCAACGCGCCCTCGTCGTCGACCTTGCGCTGGATCTGTGAACGCAATTCATCGATATCACCGTCTTTGGGTTGCCGGTAACGAACCAGGGTATCGACAAACAAGCGATAGCCTTTTGGCGTTGGCACCCTGCCCGCCGACGTATGTGGCGCAGAAACCATACCCATATCCTCGAGGTCGGACATGACGTTTCGTATCGTTGCAGGACTAAGATCAAGACTGGGATCTTTGGACAGCGTGCGTGAACCGACAGGCTGCCCGTCACGGATATAACGCTGGATCAGTGCGCGCAATAGGTGTTGCGCACGATCGCTTGGAGGGTTACTGATTGCTTCTGCAGACATTCGCAATAAATACGACGATTTGGCAATCCGCTCGCTGTGTTAGGGTATCTTTTGACAAGCTAGCAGGGAAAAAAACGATACGCAATGGCCAGTGAATTTAAGAAGGTTGCGGTACTCGGCCGCCGCGACGATGCACGTGTGGCGGAGCCCATGCCCGCGCTTATCGCGCATTTAACAGAAGCCGGCATTGAGGTGCTACCTGAAGAGCAGGTTGCGCAGGCAGATCTGGTGATCGCCGTCGGCGGTGACGGTACGATGCTGTATGCCAGCAGCCTGACGAGAGAAAACGACATACCATTGCTTGGCATTAATCGTGGCCGACTCGGCTTCCTGGCCGATGTGACGACCGATGACATGTTGCCCAGCGTCGACCATATCCTGGCGGGCAACTATACGGTCGAGTCACGACTGATGCTCAGCGCGGACTTGCTGCGCGCCAATGGCGAGGTTGTCACAGCTATCGCATTCAACGACGTCGTCCTGCAACGAAGCGAGACCGGGCGCATGGTCGATTTCGAAACCAGCGTTGCCGGCCAGTTCGTCAATACGCACTCGGGCGACGGCATCATTGTTGCAACACCGACGGGTTCAACGGCTTATGCGCTGAGCTGCGGTGGCCCGATCGTCGAACCGCACCTCGACGCTATGGTAGTGGTGCCCATTTGCCCACACACGTTGACGGATCGGCCGCTCGTCATCGCCTCGAGCCAGCCCATAAAAATTCGCCTGCTGGACCGGGAGCAAACAGCCGCGGCGGTCGCAATTGACGGTCATTCGATCGGGCCAATCTCCCCTGACGATACACTGACGATCTCGGCGGCCGAGAATCGTATCAGGCTGATTCATCCGCCCGGCTATGACTTTTATGGCATTCTGCGCTCGAAATTATTGTGGGGTCGCGATAATCGTCGGCGCTCGACTGTCTCGGAGTAGTTCATGCTGATCAGCCTTGAAGTCAGGGATTTCGCGATCGTTGACCAGATCTCGGTCGAGTTCGAACCTGGCATGACCGTGTTGACGGGCGAAACCGGCGCCGGCAAATCCATTCTGGTCGACGCTGTCGGCCTGGTCCTGGGTGAACGCGGCGGCAGCCAACTGGTGCGTAGTGGTGCCAAGCGTGCCGAATTCAGTGCCGAGTTCGATATTTCCACACAAAGCGATGTTCACGCCTGGCTCGAGGATCAGGCGCTGGACCAGGACGAGTCGTGCCTGTTACGTCGCGTAGTCTCGGCGGATGGCCGCTCACGTGCTTTCATCAATGGTAATGCGGTGACAATGCAGCAATTGAAGTCACTGGGTGAACTACTACTCGACATCCACGGACAGCACTTTCATCAATCTCTAGGCCGCAAGCCCGTGCAACGAGACCTGCTCGATCATTTCGGTGAGCTGCTCGAGAAGCGCAGATCGACAGAAGCCGCGTTCGAAAAATGGCAGTCGCTGCAAGAGCAACTCGACGAACTACTCGCTGCGGATTCAGATCGCGCGTCCCGGTTCGACCTGCTGGAATTCCAAATCGGTGAACTCGATACGCTCGACACCCAGGACGGCGAATTGCAGGACCTGCAGGCCGAACGACAAAAGCTGAGGAATTGCAGCAGGCTGGCCGACGGCGTATCCGTGGCCCTGAACAAGCTTGGTCAGGATGATTCGACGAATGCCAGCTCCCTGATTGTCGAAGCAACGCGCGCTGTAGAGGCATTGCTTGACTATGACGAAGAGCTAGAGCCCGTGCGTGGTTTGCTTGACAGTGCCAGCATCCAGGTCAGTGAAGCGATCGACTCCTTGCAGCGCTATGCCGAAAGCATCGACATGGATCCGGCGCGGCGCGATTGGGTCGAGGAACGGCTGGACGCGTTACAAGGGGTCGCTCGAAAGCATCGCACGTCGGTAGAAGAACTCCCTTCCCTCGCGATCAGGTTGCGGCAGGAATTCGATGATCTCGGGCACGCTGAGGAACGCGGCAGAGAGCTTGAGGAACAGGTCGCATCCGCACGCGACGTATTCCACAAGTTCGCCAGCGCTTTGTCGAATGCGCGCAAGAAAGCCGCGCGTTCTTTTTCGTCGGCAGTAACGGAGGCAATGGCTGGCCTGGGCATGCCAGGCGGCGTGTTTGAAGTGTCTGTCTCTGCTCTCCCCGATGGAGATGCCCGTGCGTGGGGCATCGATGACATCGAGTTTCTGATCAGCGCCAACCCCGGCCAGCCTCCCATGCCCCTGTCTCGGGTTGCGTCGGGCGGAGAGCTATCGCGAATGAGCCTGGCCATCCAGGTTATTGCGAGTGACGGCAGTACGATCCCGACAATGGTCTTCGATGAGGTGGATAGCGGCGTCGGTGGTCGCGTTGCAGAGATGGTCGGGCGACGGTTACAGGAGCTTGGTGCGAAACGACAAGTTCTATGCGTGACCCACTTGCCACAGGTTGCAAGTCTCGCGGCTCAGCACTTTCGAATTAGCAAAGTCACCGACGGCAAGGCCACGCGCACGGGCGTCGCAGTGCTGGCAAGAGAAGAGCGCGTCGAAGAGTTGGCGCGCATGCTCGGTGGCGTAGAAATCACGCAGAAAACGATCGACCACGCTGCCGAAATGCTGGCAGACGCCAACCGCAAACGCGCCTGATCTAGCTCTCTTCGTTTGAGCCCGACTTGGGCTTTACATACAGAACGAGGTTGTGATCGAGCAGATCGTAGCCGTGTGCCTCGGCCATCTCATGCTGCAAACGCTCGATTTCGGTATTCGAGAACTCGATAACATCGCCTGTGTCCACGCAAACCATGTGGTCGTGATGTTCCCCGTCATCAAGCTCAAAGACGGAATGCCCTCCTTCGAAATTGTGCCGCGTCACGAGGCCGGCTGCTTCGAACTGCGTGAGCACGCGATAAACGGTGGCCAATCCGATGTCCTCGCCCGAGTCCAGCAATTCCTTGTACATGTCCTCTGCACTCAGGTGCCGCAACTTCGATTTCTCGAAAATTTCAAGAATCTTCAGGCGAGGCAGAGTCACCTTGAGACCGGCTTTTCGTAGTTCCTGGCGTTGCTCCATGAGCGGGGGCTCTCCGGGTGTGCTGAAAACGGGTGTCGTGCCGTAAGGCAAGCAGGTATGATGCGCGCCTATTATGACGCAGATAGCGGCCTGGCTCTACCGCAGTACGGCATCTGTGCTACGAAACCTCTGACCGACCCAGGTGTCCAACAACCATACGATATGCGCAGATTAATCCTACTCATACTGGTCTTTTCCACACTGGCATTAGCCAGCGGCTGTGTTTATCGCGCGAATATTTCGCAAGGTAACCTGATCAAGCAGGAAGACATGGACCAGGTTGAGGTCGGCATGACCCGTAACCAGGTTCGATTCCTTCTTGGCACACCCCTGATAGACGACCCGTTTCACCAGGCTCGTTGGGATTACGTGTACTTCATTCGCGTCGGTCGTAACCCGGCCACGTTCAAACGTTGGGTGACGATTGTTTTTGAGGACGAGATCGTTATTGAAATCAACGATGATCAGGAACTCGATCCGAATCTCTGAGCATTCGCCAACTCGCGCCGTGCCTCGCGCGGATCGCGTTCAAGCTCACGGTAAAACTCCACTCGATCGCCATCCTGTAGCAAATGGCTCTGCAGCACGATCCGTCCCCAGATACCGCTTTGCAGGTTCTCGAAATCCGCATCGGGAAAAGCTTGCTGAAATCCGGATGCTTGCAACGCGTCGACCACTGTTGCCCCGGCATCCAGCACCAGGGGTACAAGCTCCTGGCGATCCGACAATGCGAATACGGCTTCGATATTTAATGACCCGGCCGTGGTGTGATCAGGCACCGTAAACAACCACGGCTCGTTGGGTGAACGCATCGACCAGCGAGTTGCACATATCCTCAAAAAAGGCGCCGATCATCAGGTCGAGTGCCCGACTGTCAAATTCGAATTCCAGATCCAGGGCGACCTTGCTGCCGGAATCGCCAAGCGATGTAAAGACCCAGCCACCGGAGAGGTGGCGAAACGGGCCACCAACCAGGTCCAGGTCCATGGATGTCTTTGGATACATCGTATTGCGGGTGCGAAATCGCTTGCTCAAACGACCGCGATGTAATTCCAGTGTCGCTTCGACAACATTTCCCTCACGGAAATGCACTTCGACGTCACTGCACCACGGCAGAAACGTGGGGTAGGAATCGACGTCCTCGACCAGGGCATACATGTTCTCGGCCGAATACGGAACGAGTGCACTGCGACTTACAGTTCGAATCAGGAGAGCTCCGGCAGCAATCCGACCGCTTTGAGGAACACGAACAGGATGCCTATCGGTGCGACATAGCGCGCCAGTATCCGCCACAGCTTGTAAACCGCGCCGGCACCTCCGAGTTCGTCAGCTGTGGAGTTGCGGCACATGACCCAGCCGGCAAACACCACAATCAGCACGCCGCCGAGAGGCAGCATGATGTTGATTGTCAGGTGATCGAGGTTGGCGAATATCGTGCCGCGCCAGAACTTGAACTCGGACAACACATTAAACGACAGCACGGTACCAAAGCCGACGATCCAGATCAGCAGGCCCATGAAGATGGCTGCCTGCGCACGGGTGCGGTTAAATTTCTCAACAACCCAGGCGACAGCCGGTTCCATCAAACTAATTGCCGACGTCCAGGCGGCGAACGACAGCAATACGAAGAACAATGTCGAGAAGAAAGTTCCGCCGGACATTTGGCCGAAGGCCAATGGCAAAGTGATGAATACGAGTCCCGGTCCATCGGCGGGGTCCAGCCCATTTGCGAACACCAGCGGGAAAATTACCAACCCGGCCAGGATCGCGATCATCGTGTCCGCAATGGCAACGGTCGCGGATGCGCTCGATATCGAGGTTTCTTCCGGCAGGTACGCGCCGTAGGCCATCACTGCGCCCATGCCAATACTCAGAGTGAAGAATGCCTGGCCCATCGCAGCCAGCACGGTATCCCAGGTCACCTTGCTGAAGTCCGGTTCAAACATGAAGGCCAGGCCCTCGCCAAAATAACCAGAGCTAACCGAATACCCGAGCAGGATCACCATCAACACCAGTAACGCCGGCACCATGAAACGTACAGCCTGCTCAAGGCCACGCTCCACGCCACGCGCAACAACGAAAATCGACAGGCCCATAAACAGCGTGTGAAACAGGCTCATTGTCTGCCAACTACCAACGAAGCCATCGCGAATTCCGGTGATGTCAGCTGCCGATGCGTTATTAAACAAGCCACTCGCGCTCTTGAACACGTACGACAGTGTCCACCCACCGATGACACTGTAAAAAGACAAAATCAGGATGCCGGCAAGCACACCCATCCCACCAACCCATTTCCAGTTGCCCGATTTGCCTTCTTCGCGACCCAGCAGCGCCATCGTCGCAATTGGATTGCGCCGGCCGCGCCGACCCATCAATATTTCGGACATCATTACCGGCATGCCAATGATTGCAACGCATGCCAGGTATATGAGCACGAACGCGCCGCCACCATTCTGGCCGGCAACATAGGGAAACTTCCAGATGTTCCCAAGACCGACCGCTGAGCCTGTTACAGCCAGGATAAACGCCATCCGCGATGACCAGTGGCCATGCAGGGATGTTCTTTTCGCCGGGTCGGCTGCCTGATTGCTTAGCATTAATATTCTCGTGGTCGGCAATGAGTCTCGCGATTCTCATACAAATACCAAGAACTGACAACAGCACCCGCCGTATAATTCCGTCCCCGCACGGCCTGCACCGAAACACAGTAATGAGTGGAAAAAAGTCCAAAAAGCCCGCCGGCAACGTAATTGCGGTCAATCGCAAGGCTCGGCATGACTACTTCATCGAAGATACATTCGAGGCTGGACTGGTCCTGGAAGGATGGGAAGCAAAGAGTCTGCGTGCCGGCAGCGCCCAGATCACCGAGAGTTATGTCACTATTCGCGGCACTGAGGCATGGCTGATCGGCGCCCATTTCTCGCCGCTGAAGACAGCTTCGACGCACGTGAAGACCGAACCCACTCGCAGTCGCAAGCTGCTCCTGCATCGACAGGAGCTCGACCGGCTTGTTGGAGCCGTCGAGCGCAAGGGATATGCGCTGGTGCCGCTGGACCTGCATTGGCACAAAGGTCGTGCCAAGCTCAATATCGGTCTCGCCAAGGGCAAGAAACAACACGACAAGCGCGCCGCCAGTAAAGACCGTGACTGGGAGCGACAGAAAGCGCGTATTCTCAAAGGATAGCTTTTAATTCAATAGCTTATTGAATATACTTAAAGTACTTTAGCTCCATGGGATTGTATTTCGACCAAAAGCCCATAGACTAGACGGACACCGGGGGTGATATGGCTTCGACGTGGGTCGCGAAACTCTGAGTGCATGCCGAGGAACAGATAACCTCGTAAATCCAGCTGTAAAACTTATAGTTGCCAACGACGACAACTACGCACTAGCTGCTTAAAAACCAGTTTAGTGCCCTCTGACCAAATGTGCCTGTGCGTTTGGGGTTCAGGGGTCACCGACACGGGACCGCGGCAAGGGCATGTTCAGGGTCCGAACCGTTGAATCCTTTCTGAACTGGCTATGAGTTTTCCCTGCCCGTCGGGTAGCCCATAGCGAGATTAAAGACGGAATAAGCATGTAGACCTTGGGGCGGAGGATTTGCGGACGCGAGTTCGATTCTCGCCACCTCCACCAACAT
>Ga0209271_10000729_pt1 | contig 11408 bp, 10 predicted proteins | sample tdAd002_FD_187123 | JGI IMG/M metagenome (GOLD analysis project Ga0209271, IMG submission 187123) | Marine sediment microbial communities from the Atlantic coast under amendment with organic carbon and nitrate - tdAd00.2 (SPAdes)... | ecosystem: Environmental > Aquatic > Marine > Coastal >... | reverse complement strand
TATTCCAGAGATGATAGAGGTTCAAGATATTCCAGAGATGATAGAGGTTCAAGATATTCCAGAGATGATAGAGGTTCAAGATATTCCAGAGATGATAGAAGAGAAGAATCTACAACTGTAACTTGTTCTGATTGTGGTACTGAATGTCAAGTTCCATTTGTTCCAAGAAATAACAAACCAGTTTACTGTAGTGATTGTTTCAGGCAAAACAAACCACAAGATTCTGGAAATGATAGATATTCCAGAGATGATAGAGGTTCAAGATATTCCAGAAATGACAGAGGCTCACGTTCGAATAGAGATGATTTTAGATCCAAAAAACCAAAAACTGACAAATTTTTGAAAAAACAGGAGACTCTCTATTCTGGGGGTTCTGAAAAATTCTATAACACCATAAAAGAAAAACTATTTGAAATTCTAGGCGGTAAAGTGTGCTCTGGCTGCGGATTTAAAGATGAAAGAGCACTAGGATTTAGTCATATTTCTGATGAGGATACTTTTGATAATGTTCAAAGAGGCGGATTTGCATCTTCATTTGGAAAATATATCTCTGATCCTGATTTGGCAAGAAAAGAACTGAAAATTCTATGTCTAAACTGTAATCAAGTCAATAAACCCATTTCAACACCTGAAAGAAAAACTAGTGGTTCATCAAAAAAGAAAAAACGATTTCCTCGATAATCTTCGGAATCAAACCTGAGAATTTATTAACACTTTAATTATAATAATTCAGACCTTTAATCATGATTGGTGACTTTAAAGCATTAGGATTAAGCCTAATAGCAATAGTGGGTGCTGTTGGTATTTGGGCCGCTTTTGGCATGTAGTCTGGAATTTTCAAATTTATTTTTCCAATTAATTCAAGACTAGTAAGTTCAGAAATTATTTTGTATGGTCAATTTTTTACTATCTCAAGATCTTGCTCCAAGATCATTGTTGATGTAATCTTGTGTTTCTTTTCAATTACTGACTGGATAAAATCAGCAAATTTTTCAACTTGATGTTCATCTTTTAGAAGAACACTGTGAGCTGACTTATCTTTCAATTGAACTACTACTTCATTATCAATAATGTTTAGAATTTTTGTAATATAGGTTTCATTAGAATCTTTGATAAAAATAAGACTAGCTAATTTTTGAGATTCGTATTTGTCTTCACATGTTAATGAAATTTTCATTTATTCTCATAAAGAAATTGATCAATCTGATCTTTTGCTTTTTCTCTTTTTTCCTGATGAACTTTGAGAAAGTCATTTATTTTTTCAATTAAAATTCCTTTTAATTCTCCAGTAAGCATCTTTCCAGATTTATAATCATCATGAATTGATTTTAATTTATTATCATCTGGTTCAAAAAATATTCTTAGATATTGATACGAGACATCAACATCTGGATTACCTCCAATTTTTCGATGTTGCTCAACATCTGGCTGACCGCCTGAAAATGCATACTTGTTAATTTTCTTTTTAACCACATCAGGTGTATCAGTTGTGTAAACGGTTCCGTTTTCACTAGAAGCTGACATTTTTCCTCCTGGTCCCTCTAATCCTGGAATCATAATATTATGAATTAGAGCTGGTTTTTGTTTTCCAATTTTTGGTGCAACATCTCTTGTAATTCTAAAATGAGGATCTTGATCCACACCTAGAGGAATCAGTACTGGTTTATCTTCAATAAAACATGGAGCTGACTGTAGTGATGTATAAAATATCATTCCAATATTGGTTTCATTTGTAAAACCAAAAACTCCTTTAGTGTTTGAAAAATTTACCTTTTTTGCAACTTGGGCTGCAATTGGATAAAGTGTTTGAATATTTCTTGTGTTGATTATAATTTTTGTATTTTCTGGTTTAAAACCAAGAGCAATAAAATCTAAAGCATTTTCATATGCAAATTTTTTGGTATCCTCTAAGGTTAGATTTGACTTTGCATAAAATTTCTCATCATCGGTAAGCTGAAAATACATGTTTACATCAAATTTTTCCTGAAGCCATTTTGCAAAAACCCAAGGCACCAAATGTCCAATATGAGTATGACCTGATGGCCCTCTTCCTGTATAAAGAAAGAATTTTTTACCTTTCTCATAATCTTCTAAAATTCTGTTCATTTCTCTATGAGAGAAAAAAACTCCTCGTCTGAGCATAAAGTGATCTTCTCCTGTATTTTTCTTAATTTTATCAAGAAGTTCTGATGAAATTCTTTCAGTACCAAACTGTTTGGTTAATTTATCATAATCAATATCGCCTTCAACATGCCATGGAGTTACAATAAAGTCCTCAGTTGACATTCAATTTCACTTAGGTTAAGGTTTAAAAAGTCTTTTTCGAACTTTCTGCTATTGTCACAAGTTTTTCATGAAATTGAAAAAAAAATTATTTCTGTATTAAAAACTGAATCAAAACTAACTCCAGAAAAATTGGAAAAATTAACAGAGCTTTCTCCAGACCAAATTAGACGAGGAATAGAATGGCTCAAACTCAAAGAATTAGCAATAGTAAATGAATCCAAAAAAACCAATTTCAGTCTAGGAAAAAATGGATTAGAATCTTTTCAAAAAGGATTACCTGAAAGAAGGCTATTAGATTTAATAAAAAATAATTCAATGACTATATCTGACTTACAAAAAGAACTAGGTTCAGTTTTTGGGCCTGCTATGGGTTTAGCAAAAAGAAATGATTGGGTAAGCTCAAATGGAAATGAAATTTCTTTAAAAAATTATCCTTCTAGTCTTCCTGGCGAAAAAACTCTAAAACAAATTGGGGAGGGTACTATTTCTGAATCTATACTTGAAAAGAATGATTTAGCAAGTCTTTTGAAAAGACCAGATTTTTTAGTTGAAAATATAGTTAAAACAAAAGAAATCAGCTTATCAAAAAATGCACAAACTTTAGACGTCACAGATTCAGATTCAGGCGCAATAGATGTAGAAGCCAAAGTACCTGAAGTATTTGTTGCAAGAACTCATCCTCTAAAAGATACAATTGATGAAATTCGTGAAATATTTGTCACTTTGGGTTTTACAGAAATTTTAGGAAACATGACACAACCAAGCTTTTGGAACTTTGATGCTCTCTTTACTCCTCAAGATCATCCTGCAAGAGAATTACAAGATACGTTTTATCTTGATGGTATTTCTAGCAAAAAAATTGGAACTCCAGAACAAATTAGAAAAGTTTCTGAATCTCACAAAAAAAACTGGCGATATTATTGGGATATTAATGAAGCCCGAAAAATGGTTCTAAGAACTCATACTACTTGTGTTACCATTAAACATCTAGCAGAAAACAAACCTGATGAGGCCAGAGTTTTCTCGCTTGGCCGCGTGTTTAGAAATGAAAAGGTCAGCTACAAACATCTTGTAGAATTTAATCAAATTGAAGGTGTTGTTGTAGGAAAAGATGCTTCCCTTCGAAATTTAATGGGAATTCAAAGAGAATTTTATAAAAGAATTGGGATTACCAAAATAAAATTCTGGCCAACTTTTTTCCCATACACAGAACCATCACTTCAAACTATGGTGTATAATGAAAGATTAGGAAAATGGATTGAACTATTTGGAATGGGGATTTTTAGACCTGAAGTAACAAAACCTCTTGGAATTACAAAACCCGTTCTTGCTTGGGGTGGAGGAATTGAAAGAATTGCAATGCTAAAGTATGGTCTAGACGATGTCAGAGAATTTTACAATAATAATCTAAAATGGCTAAGGGGTGCTACAAAATGCCAGTAATTGCATTATCCTACTCTAGACTCCAAAAATTAATTGGAAAAGTCTCAAAAAAACAAATCTCTGATTCTTTACCATTTTTAGGCTTAGATATTGAATCTGAGGACAAAAATCTGGTTAGAGTTGAATACAGTCCAAATAGACCGGATTACTCTACTGACATTGGAATTGCCTTAGGACTACAGGGTCTACTTGGAATTAAAACTGGAGCATTAAAACTCAAAGTAAAAAAATCAAATGAATATTCAATTAATGTCAAATCTGGTGTTTCTAAAATTCGCCCATATGTTACAGGAATTGTTGCAAAAAATGGAAAAATTAACGAAGAAATTCTTGAGCAACTCATACAAATGCAAGAAGATCTTCATATGGGAATAGGTAGAAAACGAAAAAAATCTTCAATCGGCATTCATGATCTTGACAAAATTTCATTTCCTCTAACATATACAACAACAAACAGAAATGCAAAATTTATTCCCCTCAAATCAACTAAAGAGAGTTCTATCTCTCATATCCTTGAAAATACAGATGTAGGTAAAGATTATGGGTATATTTTAGGAAATTCTGCCCAGGTTCCAGTGATAATTGATTCAAATGGTGATACAGTATCTTTTCCTCCAATAATTAATGCAGCAATTACAACTATTACGACCAAAACAAAAAATCTCTTTGTTGAAGTAACTGGAATCAATAAAGAAGATGCTGAAGATATGCTTTCAGTTGTTGCAACCATTTTGCAAACTGCTGGATTCACTTTAGAATCTGTAAAAATCTCTGGTGCAAAAAATTCCTCACCAAAACTTGAACCAAAAAAAATCTCTGTCAATCCTACATTGATTAATCAAATGCTTGGCTTGAATCTAAATACTTCAAAAATAATTTCATCATTGAAAAAATCTAGGTTGGATGCATCCATTAAAGGAAAAAATATTATCTGTACAATTCCTGCATATAGATTTGACATTTTTGGACCTATGGATTTAGTGGAAGAAACTGCTTTGGGTTATGGAATTCAAAATCTTGAGCCTACTTTATCTCCTTCTCAAACTCTTGGTCAAATAAATCCGATATCTATTCAACTAAAATCACTTAGTCAGATAATGATCGGTCTTGGATATCTTGAAGCTTTGAATTCTAGTTTATCAAGTAAACGGGTCCTTTATGAGATGACTAATAGAAATACTACAAAAATTATTTCCGTACTTGATTCAAAAAGTCAAGAACATACAATTTTGCGTGACTCTATACTTCCTGGATTGCTAGAAAATCTTTCTAGAAATATTCATGAATCATATCCTCAAAAATTATTTGAAACTGGAACTATATTTCTTGAGGATAACCCAATAAATGAGAAAACCTCTTTTGCTGCCATTAGTGCTCACCAAGATGCAAATTTTACTGAAATTAAATCAATTTTACAGGCAGCACTTCAAACAGGCTTTAGTTTAGAAATAAAAACAAAAACTTCGACTCACGAAACTTTTGAGAAAGGCAGAACTGCCTCTATCCTAGTCAATGGAAAAACAATTGGAGTTATGGGAGAAATTGATTCTAAGACAATTGAAAATTATAAAATCCGTGTTCCAGTTGTAGGTTTTGAAATTTACCTATCTGGATTAATATTTGACTAAATCTATTCTTAAACGCCCAAGAGCAGGCATACAGACGGATTAGGATGATGCGATCGTATTGATACCAATGATTTCTAATTCACCCAGGTATGCTACATGTAGGGCGACCCCGGTTTCAGAACCCAAGGAGGTTTTGGCTAAAATACCAATGATCTTGTGCGAGTCAGAACCGGGGGACATTTGAATAATCAAAGAAATAAAACAAACTCATACAGTTGAAAACTAAATTGGTGAATTACTGGTTAGCAAAACAAGAGCCTAGCGGACCAAGAGGATATAATTTTGAAACTCTAAAAAAAGACAAGAAAACAATTTGGGATGGTGTCCACAATAATCTTGCCTTAAAACATATGAGAAATATGTCTACAGGTGATTTGGTTTTGTTTTATCATACTGGTACAGAACGACAAGCAGTTGGAATCATGGAAATTATTTCAAAGCCATATCCAAATCCAAAAGAGGACAATAAAAGATTCATTGCAGTTGATGTAAAATACAAAAAACCACTAAAACGTCCTGTTACTTTGGATGAAATGAAAAAACAAAAAAAATTCAAAGATTGGGAATTAATTCGAATATCTAGATTGTCTGTAATGCCTGTACCAAAAGATATTTGGGAAACCATTCTTAAAATTTCTCAAAAATAACCCCTCGAAATCGGTTTATTGATATAGTCGATTTGTTTAATGTGAAATATGGCAACAGCTTATGTTTTAATAAACTGTGAACTAGGTTCTGAAGAAGCTATTATACAGCAACTGAAGGGTCTAGAAGGTGTAAAAGAAGTTCATGGAACTTTTGGTGCATATGATATTTTGGCCAAAATTGAATCTGACACCGTTGAAAAACTGCGTGAAACAATTACTTGGAAAATCCGAAAAATTGAGAAGATTCGATCAACACTAACCCTTATGGGAATAGAAGGTCAGACATAAACACCCTTTTTTCTTATTATGATTCTACATTTTATTTTTGTAGTAAAAGAAGAAGATCGAGAAAAACGCAAACCAGAATTTGAGTACATACAGCAAATGGGTCAATTTTTTAAATTATGGATAAAAGAAAAATTTGGAAAAGACTTTGAAATTCAATGCGACGAGCTAATTACAAAGCCTAGAAGTCTTTTTCAAAAATTAGATACTCCTGCATTAATCCGTGATCATGAGCAACGAGGAAAAGAAATTTATCATTTCTATCTATGTCACTTTAGACCTCTCTGGACTGATTGCACATGTGAAGGATATCATTCTGAAAATTTTGGAATGGTCTGGTGGCAATCTCCACAAGATCCACATGACACATTGTTCATGGCAGAAAAAAACTGTACTACCGTATCTCATGAAATAGTTCATGAGCTACTAAGACAGCAAAATCATAAAAAATTCGTTGATAACGTACATGATGTTTGGACAAAACATCTTTTCTCTGATTTGTACTTTGAACAGTATGGGGAAGATTTTAAAAAAACTGAAGGTAAACCAATGTTTCTTACAATGGATACATCAGATTTGTTAGTATAACAAATTAAATTCTAAAATTAAGTTTTGGATACTATAATTTTTTTTCTAACACTTGGTAACTGAATAAATATTGTTTTCAAAGTTGGCAGTTTTAAAATCAAGTTTGTTTTCAGGATCACTTGATCTTGATTTATTCAAGGTTTCTAATTCCACCAAAGCATCTCCTTTGAAACCTACTGAGGAACCATAAATTGCATCTGTTAACATTGTTCCGTGATCTCCTTTCTTAATGTCATCTACCATATCATAAAATCTTGTAGTTTCTTTTTTGTTTACTGGATTTCCAGTTGCTTTGTTATAGGCTACAGCAATGTACATTCCATTATTCTTTACTGCAACAGGTATTTTGTGATTATTACCACTTGCCCCAGGAATTGTTTCATTTACTATAACTTCACATTTATGATACATGCTTGACACATATGCAAAGAATCTATACTGAGCATATTTGCCAGCAGCATCCTCCTCACAATCAACAAAAACTCTGTGCAATAACATTAATGCATCATCATTCATACTTTGTAATCTGTCATCAATTCTACCTCTCTCAAGAAGGTCTGATTTGCATTCCTTTGCTACTAAAACTAAAATGAAATCTGGTAAATTATAATTTTTTAGAGCTGCTACGAAAGCTCCTGCTTGTGACATTCCAAATTTTGGAAAACCCTTATTGACCATCTAAACACCTCATTTTAACTTCTGAAACCCCAATAATCAATTAGAGAACTGTTTTTCGCTTATAATTGTTAAGAAAAAACCATGCCTAGCTAATTTTATTTTGTTGAATTTTAATTAAAAATAAATTCAGGGCCATTTCAATATGTTTTGTGGAAACTGATAGCACTCCCGAATTAGTATCTAAAGTTTATAAAAAATTACAAGAAAATATTGAAAAATATAGAAATGTAGTTAAACGACCATTAACGCTAACTGAAAAAATCTTATCCGGACATCTTCAGGAAATTACCAATGAAAATATTGATGGAGGAAAAAACTATGTTTTTCTTAAACCCGATAGGGTAGCCTTACAAGATGTAACTGGTCAAATGGTTATGCTGCAATTCATGCAAGCAGGACTAGAACAGACATCTTTGCCAACTACAGTTCATTGTGATCATTTGATCAGAGCTCAAGTAGAAGGTGATACTGACATGAAAGTATCTCTGGATGAGAACAGTGAAGTCTTCAAATTTTTACAATCAGCTGCTGCAAAATATGGATGTGGATTTTGGAAACCAGGGGCAGGAATTATCCATCAGGTTGTTCTTGAAAACTATGCATTTCCTGGTGGATTGATGATTGGAACTGATTCTCATACCCCTAATGCAGGAGGATTAGGCATGATTGCAATAGGTGTTGGCGGATTAGATGCTGCTGAAACAATGGCCGGAATGCCATGGGAATTGCTTTACCCAAAAAGAATTGGTGTGAAACTAACTGGAGAATTAAATGGGTGGACTGCTCCTAAAGATATTATTCTAAAGGTAGCAGAAGAACTTACAGTTTCTGGAGGAACTAATTCTATAGTTGAATATTTTGGTCCAGGGACTGAATCTATTAGTTGTACTGGAAAAGCAACCATTGCAAATATGGGTGCAGAAGTTGGTGCAACTTGTTCATTATTTCCATATGATGCAAGAATGGAAACTTATTTGAAATATACCAACCGCGAACAAATTGCAGAACTTGCAAATCAAAATAAAGAATTATTGATTGCAGATCCAGAGATTCAAGAAAATCCAGAAAAATACTTTGATAGAGTTATTGAAATTAATCTCTCAACATTAGAACCTCATATTGTCGGTCCACATACTCCAGATTTAGCTAGAAAAATTTCTGATTTATCAGAAGATGTCAAATCTAATGATTACGTAGATCCAATATCGGTGGCTCTAATTGGTAGTTGTACTAATTCATCATACGAAGACATGTCAAGAGTTGCAAGTTTGGCAGAACAAGCAAAATCAAAAGGCATCAAATCCAAAATTCCATTACTAATTACTCCTGGATCTGAGCAAATTAGAGGAACTATTGAAAGAGATGGTCAAATGAACTCATTAAAAGAAATTGGTGCAACTGTTTTGGCAAATGCTTGTGGACCTTGCATTGGTCAATGGAGTAGACCTGAATTAGATGATGATGATAAAAACACAATTGTCACGACCTTTAACAGAAATTTTCCCGGAAGAAATGACGGTCGCAGAAACACTCTAAATTTTATTGGAAGTCCAGAAATGATTATTGCACTTGCTTTAGGTGGAAGATTGTCTTTCAATCCAATGAAAGATGAATTAACTGCAGCAGATGGGTCAAAATTCAAGTTGGATCCTCCTAAATCTGCACCTGAAGTCCCAAAAGATGGTTTTATGAAACCTGATGGAATTTTCATAGCTCCACCAAAAGTTTCTGAGGATATTGAAGTAATCATTGATCCAAATAGTAAACGTCTCCAACGTTTAGAACCATTTGATAAATGGGATGGAAATGACTTTGAAGAAATTCCAATTATGGTAAAAGCCAAAGGAAAATGCACAACTGACCATATCTCTCCGGCAGGAGCTTGGCTTTCTTTGCGAGGTCATTTGGATAATCTTAGTGATAACATGCTTTTGGGGGCTGTCAATGCATACAATGATGAAGTAGGAAAAGGAAAAAATTTCTTAAACAATCAAATCGAATCTTTCTCAAATATCGCCAGACAATACAAAGAAAAAGGAATGAGATGGGTAATTGTTGGTGATGCCAATTATGGCGAAGGAAGCAGTAGAGAACATGCAGCTATGTCTCCTAGATTTTTAGGATGTGCTGCTGTAATTACAAAAAGTCTTGCAAGAATCCATGAAACAAACTTGAAAAAACAAGGAATCTTGGCACTCACATTTAGCAATCCAGATGATTATGAAAAGATTCTAGAAGATGATAAGATTAGTCTTGTAGGGTTAAACAATTTGAAACCTCAAAAACAAGTAACATGCAAAATCACTCACAACGATGGAACAAGTGATGAAATCTTGCTAAATCATTCTTACAATGAATCTCAAATTAACTGGTTTAAGGCAGGATCAGCTCTTAACGTTTTGAGAAATAAGCAAAATTAAAATTTTTAACGTGGGGCCGACCGGAATCGAACCGGCGACCTACGGGTCACTACAGCTCCAAACTTACATCATCCCTGAGTCAGTTTAGCTTAGTTTACCTTTGGAGCCCTTAGCGGTGATCTTTGTAGACACTGTCGCCCTACCAGGCTAGGCTACGACCCCACAAAAAATATTGAAACGGACTTGAATTTTAAGTTACTTTCATTAAGGTTTAATTGCAATAAAACTGAATTTAGAATTGTAAATAAAATCATGGTTAAACCAATTATGCTAGCAGTGGGTTCTATTCCTGTCATTGTTGCCCTCTTGATTGCAATTCCCTTAATCACAAAACCAGATATTCCGTTTTCTGCTGCAAATCCCAATGATACAATTCGAATCGAATACACGAAACATCAATTAAAAAAAATATCTTTTGGTGTTACTGACCGCGAAGGTGCTCAGAAAACTGAAATTCTTTTAATCAAAAACAACGGAGAAACAGAATACTCGGTTACTAAGGAGGGCTATCCACAACCGCAGCTAAAATCTAAATTAAGCGAAAAACAGATTCGAAAATTAACTGCCTTGATTAAAGAAACTGGTTTTATCGAAATCCCCTCTGAATCATTTCCAATCAAAGATGATGTAATGGATTATCAAAAATCAAATGTAAAAATTATTTTGAATGGACAAATTAAACAAATTCACTGGCCAGAACAAAATGCCACAGAAAAATTCATCCCACCAATAATTACCATGGTAGAATCCCAACTAGATCAAGTAATCAACCAGATTAGTGAATAGGTACAAATAGTCTCAGGTGAAACTTAGAGCATGCTTCCACTAGCAGGTGAAAGAAAGAATGCAAAAGGAATAGTTTTTGAGAAATCCGAAGCAGGTAATACCCTTCGTGGCTCTTCAACTTTGAAACGTGGATTTGCCCACATGCTAAAAAATGGTGTAGTGATGGATGTTACAACTGTTGAGCAGGCTCAAATTGCAGAAGAGGCAGGAGCAGTTTCTGTTATGGTTTTAGATAAACTTCCTTCTGATGTTAGAAAAGCTGGAGGAGTTGCAAGAACTGCAAGTATTAGAATTATTCAAGATATTATGGATTCAGTTACAATCCCCGTAATGGCAAAGTGTAGAATAGGTCATGTGTATGAAGCAAAAGTTCTAGGAGAAACAGATGTAGATATGATTGACGAATCCGAAGTCTTAACTCCTGCAGATGAACATCATCATATTTGGAAATGGGATTTTACAACTCCATTTGTAAATGGCGCGAGATCTTTAGCTGAAGCATTACGAAGAATTGAAGAAGGGGCTGCAATGATTCGAACAAAGGGAGAACCAGGAACTGGAAATGTAGCAGAAGCAATTACTCATATTAAAAAAGTTAATGATGAACTACGTACAATAAAATCAATTTATGATTCAGGTGACCACCA
>Ga0209271_10000728_pt1 | contig 11408 bp, 13 predicted proteins | sample tdAd002_FD_187123 | JGI IMG/M metagenome (GOLD analysis project Ga0209271, IMG submission 187123) | Marine sediment microbial communities from the Atlantic coast under amendment with organic carbon and nitrate - tdAd00.2 (SPAdes)... | ecosystem: Environmental > Aquatic > Marine > Coastal >... | reverse complement strand
TTCCTAGACTTTATCGAGTGTCCGCAGGCCATTGGGCAGCAGGTGCAGGTCGGCCAGCGAGGCCACCAGGGCACTGGCGAAGCTGGCCTCGTCCTCGTATACCATCTTGTAATACTGCACTTTCATGGTCAGCGCGGAGCCCAGCACGATCGCAAAAAAGGTGATGAACGAGCCCACCGCCAGGGTTGAGATGCCGGTGATGCCCTGGCCGATGGTGCAGCCCAGCGCCAGCACGCCGCCGAAGCCCATGAAGATGGCCCCGATCAGGTGTGTTACAAAATCACCGAACGAGTTGAACCATTCAAACCTGAAGCTGCTGGTCAGGAATGACCATAGCAGGGAACCGGCAATGACACCGATGAAGGCCATTACGCCGAAGGTCAGCAGGCTGGCGTCGAGGCCACGCGCGACGTAGCCCACGGTCTGACCCATGGGGTTGATGAAGGTGAACGACTGCGGGCTCAGCGGGCGGCCCTGCGCGGGCTTGCCCTCTTCCGAGTCGGCCAACATATCCCACTCCTCGTAGTAGCCGCCGAGCGAATACAGCTCGTCGTCGGCGTCGATCTGTACGTTGCTGGTGACGTACCAGGCCGCCAGCACTGCCAACCCCACCACCAGTCCGCCGAGGATGTTGTCGAGGCTGCCGCGGAACTCGGTGGATACGAACACGAACATGAGGATGGCGAACACCAGCACACCGCCGATCACCAGCCGCGCGCTGCCGGCTGCATCGCCGCCCACCAGCATGCCGAGGTCCTGGCTTGCGCCAAGGTCCACCGCCAGCGGGCGAATCCAGTCATAGAACAGTACGGTAAACAGCGTCTGGTCACTGCCCGGGAAGGGGTTGACCATGAAGTAGGCAATCCCGCCGATGACCAGCATCACCATCACCGACTTGAGGTTGCCGCCGCCGATGCGCACCAGGCACTTGTTGCCGCAGCCGCTTGCCAGCGTCATGCCGATGCCGAACATCAGGCCACCGAGCAGGTTCTCCGCCCAGACCAGCTGGCCGCTACGGTACGGCGGGAAGGCGTCGCCGGGTGCGACCATGCCGAAGTATTCGAGTACCACAACGCCGGTCATCGCCACGGCGATAGCCAGCATCCAGGCGCGGAAGCGGCCGAGGTCGCCCATGTTCACCATGTCAGAGATGGCGCCCATGGTGCAGAAATTGGTTTTGTTGGCTACTGCGCCCATTACAAAGGCAAGGCCAAAAGCAGACCACAAGAAGACTGACTGGGCATCAAGGAAATTCTCAAACAGGAAGATTGACCGGAGATCGAGGAAATTTTCAAGGGGCATTATATTTATCCATGGCCTGACAGGTGGTCAAAGTGTATCCAGATATGGGCTGGGCTTCCAGCTTTTGGGGGTAACAAGATCAAAGGTCAAACCCCTAGATATATTCCCTCTCCCTGGCCCTCTCCCGGAGGGAGAGGGGATGGTTTTGCTGTTATTCATGCGGGAACGGGAATCCAGTACGTGTCTGTAATTAAAAGACTGGATTCCCGCTTTCGCGGGAATGACGGCATGCTTGAGCGTTGTAGCCCGGATGGAGTGAAACGGAATCCGGGGCTTGTTTCAAGCTCCCCCGGATTTCGCTTCGCTCTATCCGGGCTACGGGATTTTTCGGTAATGAGTGGGGTCGGGGGTGCCGGCTGACTTGAAGCCTTCTGCACGCAGGCGGCAGGCATCACATACCCCGCAGGCACGGCCCTGATCGTCTGCCTGGTAACAGGAAACGGTGGCGGAATAATCCACGCCCAGCCGCTCGCCTTCGCGGATAATGTCTGCCTTGCTTAGGTGTATCAGTGGTGTGTGAATCTCGAACGGCTTGCCTTCCACACCGGCCTTGGTTGCGAGTTGCGCGAGTTCTTTAAAGGCCGCGATATATTCCGGACGACAATCCGGGTAGCCTGAATAATCAACGGCGTTGACGCCGATGAACAGGTCCTGTGCGCCCAGCACCTCGGCCCAGCCAAGTGCCAGCGAGAGGAACACGGTATTGCGTGCCGGAACATAGGTCACGGGTATTCCGCCTTCCAGGTGGTCGGGCACGTCAATCGCGTCATCCGTTAATGCAGAACCACCCACCACATCAAGCCCGATGTTTATAACCTTGTGTTCCTTTGCCTGCATGGATGCAGCGATATTTGCTGCCGCAGAAAGCTCTGCCTTGTGTCGCTGTCCATAATCAAAGCTCAGGGCATAACATTCAAAGCCCTGCTCTATCGCCAGTGCAAGCAGGGTTGAAGAATCAAGCCCGCCGGATAGTAAGACAACCGCTTTAGGCATGGAACCAGTCATGTGTTCATTTGCCGGGCACATTGCCCCAGAGGTATTTGTGCAGCTGGATTTGCATCCTGACCGGTATTTTATCCTGCAGCACCCAGTCGGCCAGTTCGGTGGCATCCTGTTGCCCATAGCTTGGTGTGAACAGCACCTCACAGCGCTCATTCAACCTATGCTCGGCAATGATATCCAGCGCCCACTGGTAATCAACCCGGCTGCAGATCACGAATTTCACCTGGTCATGCTGCTGTAGGCACTCGATGTTTGCATACAGGTTACGCTCCACCTCACCGGAACCCGGTGTTTTCAGGTCCATGACCCGGACAACACGTGGGTCAACCCGGGAAATATCCAGTGCGCCGCTGGTTTCCAGTGAGACCTTGTAATGTGCATCGCATAAACGTTGCAGCAGATCCAGGCAGGGCTTTTGTGCCAGTGGCTCACCGCCCGTTACTGTCACATAGGGTGTTTCATAGGATGCAACCTGCGCCAGTATTTCATCCAGCTCCATCCATTCTCCACCCTTGAAGGCATAGGCGGTGTCACAGTAGCCGCAACGTAACGGGCAACCGGTAAGACGGATAAAAACAGTTGGGCAGCCGACAGTAAGTGACTCGCCTTGCAGGGAGTGGAAGATTTCTGTGATGCGTAGGCGGGATTCAGACATGGGCAATCAACCAGGGCTTTCCCCCTCTCCCTCCGGGAGAGGGTTGGGGAGAGGGGGCTTCAATTAAGGTGCTTCGTATCCACTCAATAGAGGTAAAAGCTTCTTTATTTAATCCCTCTCCCTGGCCCTCTCCCGGAGGGAGAGGGGATGCACTTATTAAGTGTGTTCAAAATTCCTTGTCAGTGCCCCTCTTTTTTCATGCGTTGCAGGCGATCATTTGCCTGGCGCGATACCGTGGTATCGGGATAGTCGCTGACGATAGCGGACAATGCCTTGCGTGCTGCCGGCCAGTCTTTCTTTTCATAATTAATATAGGCAATCTTTAAGCGGCTGCCGGGGACCTTCGCACTTTTCGGGTAGGTATTTACGAGACCCTGGAATGCCCTCAGGGCCTTGTCAAAATTACGGGTCACGTAATAGGCCTCGCCGAGCCAGTAATTGGCATTATCCGCGTAAGTGCTGCCGGGGTGATCTGCCAGGAATTTCTTGAATGCCTGCGCCGCCTCGGTGTAGCGCCCTTCCCTGAGGACTGCGAGTGCCGTGTCGTACTCTGCCTGCTCCCCGATCTGCTCGATACTGCCGGGTACAAGCGCAGCCGGCGGTTTGGCCGACGGCGGCTTTTGGGCCGGTGGTGGAGTTACTGGCGGCACCTGAACCGGTGCCGTAGTCGTCGGCGGCAACGTGCTTGCTGCACCACCCGCTGGCCCGCCAACAGATGGATTCTCGAGCTGTTGCAAGCGGCGATCAATGTCCAGGTATTGTTCGCGCTGGCGGCGCTGCAGGTCCTTCAGCGTATGCGTCTGCACCTCCAGCTCACCGCGTAACTCCTGCAGGTCCCGCTGTAACTGGTCCATGCGATGCAACATGTCCTGCAAACCGCGCGCATCCAGTTTGCGTTCAATATTGTCCAGCCGATCAGAGGTGGACGTGTAAGCCATCGCGCTTTGCACAGGCAGCGCCATGAGTACAAATAACACCGCTGATAAAGCAGCCCTGTTAAATATATGCATCATGGTTACTGTCACTGGTAAATAATCTCCACACGGCGGCTCAGACGCCATGCGGGCTCGCTGTTACCGTCTGCGGCCGGCTTTTCTTCGCCGTAGCTGACAATCGTTACCTGGCTGGATGAAACACCGTTTAATTCCAGTATGCGCTGAACCGATACGGCACGTCGCTCACCCAGGGCAATATTATATTCACGTGAACCACGCTCATCAGTATGCCCTTCAAGGGTTATTCTCTGGCCCGGATTTGCGCCCAGGTATCCTGCATGGGCATTCAACAGGTCAATGTCTGCACCCGTGATTTCAGCACTGTCATATTCAAAATAGATGACCCGGCTCTGCAACGGACTATCCGGGTTGTCCATCAGGTAACTTTCGAAACTGGCGCCACTGCCCAGCCCACTGGTCACTGCGCCATCCCCGGCCGAGGTGCCCCGGTCTTCAATAGCAGCGCCATCCTTTGTACCGCCCTTGGATGAACAACCTGCCAGCACAGCAATTAAAACCACGGTGACTAATCTGTAGATACTGAGTTTCATTGCATTACTCCTGTATTTGGTAACCATATCTCGTAAACAAACCCTTACTGCTTGTCAAAGGGGGACCATGAAGGCTCGCGCACATTACCGGCCTGTAATGACAAGCGTTGACGAAAGCGCCCATCAACCGATACCGCTGCCAGCACCTCGCGGCTGCCCTCCCCTGTGGCATAAATGATGATGCTGCCGTTCGGTGAAAAACTCGGGGACTCGTCCTGCTGGCCATCCGTCAGCACCCGCAGGGCGCCGGATTCCAGGTCGAGTACCGCGATCCGGTAACCACCGGATTCCCGGTGCACCATAGCAAGTTTACGCCCATCAGGCGAAAAATCCGCATCCGCATTATATTTACCGTCAAACGTCAGTCTTGTCGCCTTGCCACCCGCTGAGGACATCCGGTACAGCTGTGGCGACCCTCCGCGGCTGGAGGTAAACACGATGCTTGTGCCGTCCGGCGACCAGCACGGCTCGGTATCAATGGCCGAGTTGGTGGTCAGGCGGTTCAATGCCTTGCTCTTCAGGTCCATGGTGTAGATTTCCGGATTACCATCGCGGGACAGGGTCAGCACCAGCCGCCTCCCGTCCGGTGACCACCGGGGTGCGCCATTGATGCCCTTGAATGAAGCCAGCTTGCGCCGTGAACCGGTCAGCACGTCCTGTACATAGATCTCTGCCGTCTTTTTCTCGAAGGAGACATAGGCAATCTGCTTTGCATCCGGCGACCAGGAGGGTGACATCAGCGGCTGCTTCGAGGTAAGAATCGTTTGCGGGTGATAACCGTCAGAATCGGCAACCACCAGGGTATAGCGCCTGTTGCTGACGGGGCCGCTGGTCGTGATATAGGCAACCCGGGTATTGAAAGCACCCCGCTCACCTGTCAACTCTTCGTAAACCAGGTCGGCAATATGATGTGCAACCCGCCGCATGTCCTTGTGGGCCGCCGGGAAGCTGTAAGCGGCAATTTGCTTGCCGCGCAAGATATCAATCAGCTGGAACTGTACCGTGTACTGCCCTGGCGTTGTCTGGCTGATTTTCCCGATAACCAGGTTATCGACATTGACCATGCGCCAGTTATGAAACAAGACCTGCTTGGCATCCGTGGGATGCGCGACCAGGTCACTGTCTGCCAGCGGTTCGAAACGCCCGCTCCTGCTTAAATCAGCGGATATGATCGCTGCAACATTTACCGGTGCAGTGCCTGTGTCCCCGGACCAGCCGAATGGCACCACGGCAATCGGCAGCGCGCCTTCCACGCCTTGCGTGATTTCAATGGTTAATGCGGCTTGTGCGGTGCTGCCAAACAGCAGCAGGAGAAACAGGCTGGTTTTTAACAAATTTTTCATGGTAATAAAGATATCCTTTTACAAATTTATTTGGCAGTACCGTAGCCCGGATGCAGGCCCGGAGGGCCGGAATCCGGGGAACCCGTTTTAATTGTGGCCCCGGATTACGCTTCGCTTCATCCGGGCTACATGACCACATATCTGAATTAACCGGGACTGAATACAAAACGTAACTCGCGAAAATGATGAAACAGGCCGGAATCCCGCGGCACGGGTAATGGCGCCGCCTTGAATACCGCTGACTCAACAGAGCGATCAAGCACCGTGCTGCCGCAGCTTTGTACCACGTGTGCCTTTGCCACGTCACCACCGGGAATCAGGCTCACCTCCAGGGTGCAGGTAAAATCATCCGAACTACCTGCGGGGCGCAACCAGTTACGCCGCACTTTTTCCTGAATATAGGCAACGTGTTCTGCAACCACGCCTTGATCACGCGCCTCCTTCTCGGCCTGCTGTTCGGCGGCGATCTCTGCCTGTAACGCCTGCTCCATTTCACGTTGACGCGCTGCTGCTTCCGCCTTCTGTTTCGCGGCCAGCTCCGCCTTGCGCTTGCGTTCTGCCTCGGCCTTCTGCTTCGCGGCCTGTTCCGCCTTGCGCTTGCGCTCCACCTCGGCCTTCTTCTTTGCCGCCTGGTCGGCCTTGCGCTTGCGCTCCGCCTCCGCCTTCTTTTTTACGGCCTGTTCCGCCTTGCGTTTGCGCTCTACCTCGGCCTTTTGCTTCGCGGCCTGCTCGGCCTTGCGTTTGCGTTCTGCTTCAGCCTTTTTCTTTACGGCCTGTTCCGCCTTGCGCTTGCGCTCCGCCTCGGCCTTTTGCTTTGCGGCCTGCTCCGCCAGCTTCCTGTCTTCAATGGCCTTGAGTTGCTTGTGGTCAACCAGTTTTGCCTCGATTGGCCGGGTCCCGCCCGGTTTGGTGGCGGTTGGCGTCCAGTCCAGACTGAACATCAACAGGGCCAGCAATATCAGGTGCATCAGTACCGCATAGATCACGGCGCGTGGATTTTCGCGTACGACTTTCCACATGTTATTGCAGCGGTTCCGTCACCAGCCCTACATGAGGCACACCGGCTTGCTGCAACAATACCATCGCGGCAATCACTGCACCGTAATCCACGGCATGGTCTCCGCGCACCAGTACCGTCTGGTCCTGACGCCGCCGCAAGACGACTGAAACCTTTTCCAGCAGCGCCGCATCATCGATGGGTGTTTCCGGTGAATCACCGATATTCAGGTACAGCTTGCCACTGGCATCCACCGTCACAATCAGCGGTTCCTGCTGGTCCGATTGCAGCGGCTCAGAACCTGTTTCGGGCAGGTCAACCTTGACACCCTGCGTCAGCAGCGGTGCCGTTATCATAAAGATCACCAGCATTACCAACATGACGTCGATATACGGCACGACGTTGATCTCGGCCATGGGTCTTTTACGAATGCGCTGGCGGGCCATGGGTTCTGTTTTATCCCCGGGCTGCGATCAGGCGTGGGCCTGTCGCTGCAGGATGGTGGAGAATTCCTCCAGAAAATTATCGTAACGGCTAATCAGCCGCTCGACGTCATTCGAGTAGCGGTTATAGGCAATCACGGCCGGGATAGCGGCGAACAGGCCCATGGCGGTTGCGATCAAGGCCTCCGCAATGCCCGGCGCCACCATCGACAGGGTGGCCTGCTGTGCATTACCCAGGCCACGAAAGGAATTCATGATGCCCCACACGGTACCGAACAGGCCGACATAGGGACTGGTAGAACCCACCGTGGCGAGAAAGGATAAATGTGTTTCCAGTTCATCGATCTCCCGTGACAGCGCCACACGCATCACCCGTTGCGCACCTTCCACAATCGCCCTTGGGTCGGCACCGGATTGTTTACGCAGGCGTGCAAACTCGTTAAACCCGGCCTGGAAGATACCGGCCATGCCGACGGCATGCTCGGGATGTGCTGACAGCTCTCGAAACAGGGTTGCCAGCTCACCACCGGACCAGAACCGGTCTTCAAAGGAGTCCGCCTCGTCGCGGGCCTGCTGCAGGGCGCTGCGGCGCCTGAAGATCATGGTCCAGGAAACCATGGAAACCACCAGCAACAGCAGCATCACCATTTGCACCACAAAACTGGCACCGGTGATCAGGTGGAAAAATGACATGTCACTCGACATCCGCTATCTCCTTCAAAATAAAGTCCGGGATGGCCCGTGGACGCAGTGTTTCTGCATCCAGGCAGGCGATTTTTATCTCGCCGGTACAGACCGGCCCGCTGTCATCATCACAACGCCTGATTTCCTGGCTGAATGTCAGGCTGGCCCGGCCTTGATCGATGATCGCAGCACTGACGCAAAGCAGGTCGTTGAAATGTGCGGTACGCAAATATTCAATATGGGCTGAGCGCACGGCAAACAACACGCCCTGCTCCTCGGTCAGCTGGTCCTGCTCAAAACCGAGTGCACGCATCCATTCCGTCCTGGCACGCTCCATAAAACGCAGGTAATTGGCGTAATAGACCACGCCACCGCTGTCCGTATCCTCGTAATAGACGCGTACCTGCCATTCAAATCCGGACACTTATGTCTAATCCTCTTAACAGATGAACCTTACAGACCATAAAACCGCACAGAAATTCCCGCAGCATGTAGCCTGGATGAAGTGAAACGTAATCCGGGGTTGCGCAGCTCCGAACTCCCGGATTCCACTACGTTTCATCCGGGCTACAGGTTTTCTGTAGGAGCGCCTTGCAGGCGCGATCAGGAATATCCTGTTTCAGTGCGATACTTCCTCACCGGTTTCATCACCAAACAAATCCAGTGCTTCGCTCGACTGCCTTGGCGGCGGATTCAGGCCACAGTGCAGCCAGGCAGTCCGTGTGGCGATGCGCCCGCGCGGGGTACGCATGATAAAACCCTGTTGAATCAGGTAGGGTTCCAGCACATCTTCGATGGTGCCGCGTTCCTCGCCGATGGCTGCTGCCAGGCTGTCAACTCCGACCGGACCGCCATCGAATTTCTCGATAATCGTCAGTAACAGTTTACGGTCCTGCGCATCAAAGCCCTGCTCATCCACGTTCAGCATATCCATCGCAAGCCTTGCGATATCCTGCGTGATGTTTCCATCTCCCTTGACCTCGGCATAGTCACGTACCCGGCGCAGCAAACGATTCGCGATACGCGGCGTGCCGCGTGAACGGCGCGCCAGTTCCTCGGCACCCGCAGAATCTATTTTGATATCAAGGATGCCGGCGGCACGCAGCAGGATAGACGCGAGGTCCCGGGTATTATAAAACTCCAGCCGCTGCACAATGCCGAAGCGGTCACGTAACGGGGACGTCAGCAGTCCTGCCCGGGTCGTTGCACCGACCAGGGTAAACGGCGGCAGATCGAGCTTGATGGAACGTGCCGCCGGCCCCTCACCGATCATAATGTCGAGCTGGAAGTCCTCAAGGGCCGGGTAGAGGATTTCCTCGACCACCGGGCTGAGGCGGTGGATTTCGTCGACGAACAGCACGTCATTGGGTTCGAGATTGGTCAGCAGGGCCGCCAGGTCACCCGGCCGCTCCAGTACCGGGCCCGAGGTATGGCGTAATACGACGCCCATTTCGTTGGCGATGATATGGGCCAGCGTGGTCTTGCCCAGCCCCGGCGGCCCAAAGATCAGGCTGTGGTCCAGCGCCTCCCCGCGGCCCTTCGCGGCCTTGATAAAAATATCCATTTGTTCAGACACTTGCGGCTGTCCGACGTAATCCTTCAGGTACTTTGGACGCACCGTGCGGTCCAGCACTTCGTCTGCCGTCGAGGCCTTCGGGGTGATCAGCCGGTCTGCTTCAATCATGGGTGCTAGTGTCGGTTCTCGGGCGTCCCGAATCAAGGGGTAGTGACCACTTCGCCTTGCCTCCGGGAGAATTAATGTAGCCCGGATGAAGCGTAGCGGAATCCGGGATAATCAGCGTAAAGCATTCCCGGATTCCGCTACGCTTCATCCGGGCTACGATACTGGCCCTCTCCCCGTGGGAGAGGGAATGGTATTGGACTGTACGGGGTATGAACTATTGAACGGTGGCCTGCAGGGCCTGGCGGATAATCTCTTCGGAGGACAGGTCCGTGGCATCGATGCCACGCACCATACGGCTGGCCTCGTTCGGCTTGTAACCCAGCCCGACCAGTGCGCTCACGGCATCTTCCACCGGATTATCAGCAGCAACGGCAATACCGCCTGCGCTGGTGGCCACCACGCCCGAGAAGTCGTCCAGCCGGTCGCGTAATTCAATAATCAAACGCTCTGCGGTCTTTTTACCGACACCCGGCAAGCGCACCAGCGTGTCACTGTTGCCTTCCTGTACACAGCCCACAAAGGTTTGCGTATCCATGCCGGAGAGAATCGTTAATGCCAGCTTTGCACCGACGCCATTGACCCGCAGCAGGCTGCGAAACAGGTCCCGGTCGGTGACTTTCACAAAACCATACAGGGTATGTGCATCATCACGTACCGCAAGATGGGTAAACAGTGTGACTTCAGCGCCGACTTCAGGCAGGTCATAAAAGGTCGTCATCGGCGCATCGACCTCGTAACCGACACCGTGCACATCGAGCAGCAGGCGCGGCGGCTGTTTGCCGAGTATCTTGCCGCGCAACAGTCCGATCATCCGGCGAACCCCCTGTTTTCCTGGCGGCTATCGGCCATGCGCCGTTTGGTCTCCCGGTGATGGCCATGACAGATCGCGACGGCAAGCGCATCGGCTGCGTCACTCTGTGGTTTTTTCTGTAAAGCCAGCAGCACACAGACCATGTGCTGCACCTGTTCCTTGCTGGCACCGCCCTTGCCGACAACGGCCTGCTTGATTGCGCGGGCGGCGTATTCGGCCACCGGCAGGTGCACATGCACACCACCGCAGATGGCCGCACCGCGGGCCTGGCCAAGCTTCAATGCAGAATCGGCATTCTTGTTCATGAACACCTGTTCAATGCCCATTTCATCCGGTGAATGTTCGCTGATAATGTCGATAATGCCGCTGAAAATAGTACCAAGACGTTCCGGCAGGGCCTCGTCCCGCGTGCGGATACAACCACTGGCCACATAACTGAGCTGCTGCCCCTGCTGGTCAATGATCCCGTAACCCGTGACACGGGAGCCGGGATCAATACCGAGGATACGCGTCATGCCTTGCAGTACAGCATCATTAACCCAGCTGTTTCAGAATTTCTTCGGAAATATCTGCATTGGAATACACGTTCTGGACATCATCGAGGTCTTCCAGGCGGTCCAGCAGGCGAATCATCTTTTCGGCATCATCCAGTTCCAGCGGCGAGGTGATGTCGGCACGCATGGTGACTTCGGCATGCTCGGGCTTTAGATCCGCCACGATCATGGCTTCCTTGACATCTACAAACTGGTCCGGCTCGGTCAACACATCCACGGAACCGTCATCATTGCTCAAGACGTCCTCCGCACCGGCCTCCAGTGCCGCCTCCATGATCTGGTCTTCATCACTGCCGACCGGATAACTCAGGATCCCGCTCTTGTTGAACTGGTAGGCCACCGAACCGTCCGTACCCAGGTTGCCACCGGCCTTGGTAAAGGCATGAC
>Ga0209271_10000727_pt1 | contig 11409 bp, 6 predicted proteins | sample tdAd002_FD_187123 | JGI IMG/M metagenome (GOLD analysis project Ga0209271, IMG submission 187123) | Marine sediment microbial communities from the Atlantic coast under amendment with organic carbon and nitrate - tdAd00.2 (SPAdes)... | ecosystem: Environmental > Aquatic > Marine > Coastal >... | reverse complement strand
CCGGATGAATTTGTTTTTGCCTGTCCAAAGAAAAGGCAGGTACGGACGCTCGTGCTTCACATGGCCGTAGGGCGGATTAGGCGTTAGCCGTAATCCGCCGGATGTTGTCAGTGCAATTCGCATCGCTACTGCACCCTATGCGCTATATCCAACTGCAGCGCTTATTCCAGCATTTTGTTTCGCCCTGATGGCGAGTCACGTTGCAACTCACATCCCTGTGATTTGCCCTACGGGTCTGCTTCGCAGCACAAATTCATTCCTGATGAATTTGTCTTTGCTTGTCCAAAGAAAAGTAACCAAAAGAAAAGACACCCCGACCAGTTTGCCCTGCGGGTTCCCTCACCATTCAACTTTGCCTACGGGCCGTCCTGACTCGCCGTCCAGGCTCGACAGGACTAAATCAGGCGTCCTGCCTGATTTTCCCTACCAAAGCCGAATGCCTCGGCTAACTTCACGGGGAGATGTCTATTCTCGTTAAGCAGTGTAGCCTGGATGGAGCAACGCGTAATCCGGGAATGCTTCCAACAACTAACAACCCGGATTACGCTGCTCTTCATCCGGGCTACGGGCATGCGAAGCACGAGCGCCCGGGACGGCGTTCTTTTGGTTACTTTTCTTTCGCTTTTGACTAATTTGCCTGGAGCAAATTAGCACGCGCAGCAGCCCGAAGGGTGGAGCACAGGGATGTGCGGAATAACGAAAAGTAACTCGCCATCAAGGCGAAACCAAAAGTTGGTAAATGCGATTAACTAAAATTCGCGACTAAAGTCGCTCCGAAACAACAAAAAACCTCTGTGCCCTCTGTGACCTCTGTGGCAAATAAATTAAACACGTAACATGCATGATCCGTGCTACGTGTTTAATAGATCATGTTTAATAATCATCAAACAATGATTCATCCTCTAACTCTTTTGCCTTTTTTTCTTCTTCCATGCGTTCACGATGTGCCTGCGCCTGTTCGTGGAACTCCTGCAGCAGCTCGCCGGCTATCGCTTCAAAGTTTTCAAATTCGGCTTTTATATTTTCGTCGAATACACTTTCATCGACCCGTATACCATCGAATCGAATTACATGGTTGGGTTGCAGTGTAAAATTTTCTTTAAACTCAATAAATTCTTGCTGTATCTGTTTTATGTAATCATCAAATTCAAGATGCATATCCTGTTGCTGCTGCAGCATCTTCTGTTTGAAAGTTTCGTACTCATCAATCACTTGTTGCCTGTGAATTTCAAAAGCCGGGCCCGGGGATTCAATATCAAGCAGACCCTCTTGCAGTGCAACACCCTGCCCGTTGTCATCGTCGTAAATAATAAAGGTGGTACCACGTATACCTAAAGTGGCAAATCTGGTTTTAACCTGGCGTGATTCACCAAATACTTTTCTGAAGGTGAAATATATTTTACCGCCCAGGTGAGACAGCCAACCTGCCCTCTCTACCTGTAGACTGCTCCTCTCGTTCAGAACGGACAGCGCCCCATCATTGAACCTTACAATTGCATTACCACCTTCAGCAGTAACAATCGTATCCATTTCCCTGACAAGGAACCTGGATTCTTCAACCGTGTGGCAATTACCATCGGCATCAATGATATGCACTTCGCCATCAACCTTGATCACTTTTCCGCTGTATTCATCAGCATAAGCACAGGCTGAGAACATCAATACGAACATCATAATTGTAGGAAGGAAGCGATTGAATGCCTCGTGAAACATTTGTCCTGCCCTGTGATTAGCCTGATATCTTCGAGATTGTTGAAGTATAGCGGAAACACAGTCCTGAAGTGTTTGAAGCAGTTCACATAAACGCACCATGGTTTTGCCACCACTGATTAACTCTGGACGACCGGGATTAGCCATAAAAAGTGCTACCGATATTTACTCTCGCAAAGCCGCCAAACCCGCAAAGAAAGATGAATGAGACGATATTTCATGGAACAAAAAATTCATGTCACCTTTGCGCTATCTATGCCTTTGCGAGAAAACAGGGCATTAAGCCGCATAATGCACGAAGGCGGACGCGGAATGATCGATAGTGAACAATATTATAAGAAGTAACAGCCAAATAAATGGGCTATGAGCCACTGCTGTCCCACATGTGTTACATGAATGTGTTAAACACTATTATTACAGTGGTCACATGATATTGAACTGCAAATAGACATGAAATTCCACAACAGAAATCATGTCATATCCGCGCAAGCGGATATCCAGCAAGTCATTGATTAGCAAATACACCCAAAGACACTGGATTCCCGCTTTCGCGCACTGCTGTCCGGAATAATAATAGTGAAGTTAGCGAATACTGCCGTACAATGCAGCTTTACTCATGTTTCGACTGCAAGCCGACTTAAATTTAACTAATCTATAGAACCCCGTCATTCCGGCATGTTTTTAGCCGGACTAAATCTGCCAGGAGCAAATTTGAACAGCCAACGGCTGGTCCGCAGGATGAAATACATGGATGTATTTCATAATCCAGTGACTAAAGACGCTAGATGCCTGCCTCCGCAGGCACGACGAATATATTCCGGACAGCAGTGCGCTTTCGCGGGAATGACGCGTAAGTGGGACAGCAGTGGCTTTGAGCTGTTACAGATTGTCCATGTAGTTTTATGAAGTGGAGCGTCCGTGCTCACAATACTCCCGGTGCCACTCCAGACACTTCACCTAGCAAGTATTTCAGGTTCTGAAAAGACTAATGGCCCAGTTCTTCACAAACAGAGGGCCATCTGAGTCTGGTCAATGAAATTGGCATGAAACAGGAACGCTGCCAGCGTGGTAAATCCAGCCAGCTCGATTCTTTATCCATTCCCCCATCAAATTCGTCAATGCGCAGCACTATTATGACGTGACGATTTCGATATAAAAGTGCATAATACTAATAATTTTGATCTAGATTATAGATATGTTTACCCCTCGCATCTCACTCGACCAGTGGCGTAGCCTTAATGCCGTGGTAGAAACCGGAAGCTACGCACAGGCTGCAGCCATACTCAACCGCAGCCAGTCTTCTGTCAGTTATCATATTGCCAGGTTGCAGGATTTGCTCGGTATTGAAGTATTCAGAATCGTCGGCCGCAAGGCCCGGCTGACCGAACACGGTGAAGTTTTGTATCGCCGCTCCCAGCAGCTTCTGCGCGAAGCCGAACAACTGGAACAGCTTGCGCATACACTGGAACAGGGTTGGGAATCAGAAATCAACCTGGTTGTCGATGCTGCTTTTCCAACCGGCTTGCTAATGCAGGCGCTCAAGCAGTTTGAGCCTCAAAGCAAGGGCACACGCGTACAGTTAAACGAAGTGGTTCTTTCCGGCGCCGAAGATGCCCTGGTCGAAGGTAATGCAGATCTCGTTATTGGCGCCAGTTCACCCGCCGGATTTCTTGGGGATCACCTGATTACTATCGATTTTATTGCGGTCGCGAATCCTGCACACGCCTTGCATAAACTGAATCGGCCAATAACAGCAGATGATATTGAAAAACACCTGCAGGTTATTATCCGGGATTCCGGCTATATCAAAAAAATGGATTTTGGCTGGTTGCAAGCGAATCATCAGTGGAGTGTTAGCAGTATAGATACTGCAGTGACTGCCATCAGTAACGGCCTGGGCTTCGGCTGGCTGCCAAGACACATTATCAGCAGCTATATCGATAATCAGAATTTAAAAGCCTTACCGTTACGAGAAGGCCAGCAATATCGCGCATCATTACAGATGATTTACGGTGATAGCGAAAATGCCGGACCTGCAACACGCACATTGGCAGAAATCATCAAAGATATTGTAAACAAATCAGATCTCGACTGACTCCAGCTGTTCCCAACGTTTATAACAGGCGTCCAGTTCTGTGTTAGCTGCTTCAAGCTCTTTTTGCGTATTTATGATGACGTTCCTGTCCTGCTGGAAGAACCCGGCTTTAGCCATTTCTTCTGTTAACTGCTGAACCCGCGTTTCCAGCAATTCAATTTTTTCCGGCAGCTTATCCAGCTCGCGCTGATCCTTGTAACCGAGCTTGTTTGGTTTCTTTTGAATAATCTCACTGGCTTTGCTGGAGCTATCATTTTTTATCGGTGTGTCATTGAATGGATCAATCTCGCGCTGCCTGATCCAGTCATCATAACCCCCAACGAACTCGGCCACCCTGCCATTACCCTCAAATACAAGGGTACTGGTAACTACATTGTTAAGAAACTCCCGGTCATGACTGACCAGTAACACCGTTCCGCCAAACTCCAACAGCAGTTCTTCCAGCAGCTCCAGGGTCTCGATATCGAGATCATTGGTCGGCTCATCCAGTACCAGCACATTTGCAGGTTGTGAAAACAATCGAGCCAGCAGCAAACGACTGCGTTCGCCACCAGAAAGCGATTTGACCGGGGAACGTGCGCGCTGCGGTGAAAATAAAAATTCCTGTAAATAGCCGATGATATGCTTTGATTTACCATTGATATCGATACTTTCACGGCCGTGTGAAACATTGTCGATGACTGAAGCTTCCTCATCGAGCTGTGCTTTCATTTGATCGAAATAGGCAACAGCAAGATTGGTTCCTGATCTGATCCCACCCTGCTGCGGCTTAAGTTCAGCTAGCAATATATTCAGCAATGTTGTCTTGCCCACGCCATTGGGACCAATCACACCTATCCTGTCGCCGCGCAGGATGGTGGTACTGAAGTCCTTAATCAGGGGCGTATCCAGGTAGCTGAAGCCAATGTCCGTTGCCTCTACCACCAGTTTACCCGAGCGTTCTGCCTCGGATATCTTCATTTCAGCCCTGCCCTGAAGGTCTCTTCGCTGCCGATGTTCATCACGCAATTTCTGCAACGCGCGCACCCTGCCCTCATTACGCGTGCGCCGTGCCTTGATGCCCTGGCGTATCCATACTTCTTCCTGTGCCAGCTTTTTGTCAAAACGCGCATTGGCTTCGGCTTGCGCCTTGAGAAATTCATCCTTGCGCCTGAGGAAGTTATGATAATCCCCGGGATAGCTTTTCAACTCGCCACGGTCGAGATCGATGATCCTGGTAGCCAGCTTGCGTAAAAACGCCCTGTCGTGGGTGACGAACAACAACGCCCCGTTATACGCCAGTAACTGCTGCTCCAGCCAGTCTATGGCAGATATATCAAGGTGATTGGTGGGCTCATCCAGTAGCAACAGCCCCGGCTTCTGCACCAGCGCCCGTGCTAATAGTACACGCCTCTTCATGCCGCCTGACAGGGTCTCTACCGCTGCGTCACCATCGAGCTGCATACGGCTGAGTATGGATTCAACCTGCTGGTTCAGCTGCCATGCACCTGCCACTTCCACTGCATGCTGCGCCTTCTCGAGCTCTGCCTCCGCCCCGGCGCTATGATCCAGCGCAAGCTTGTGAACAGCATCGTGAAAAGCCTTCAGCAGCTGTGCTGAATCACCCAGCCCCTGCGCCACCATATCGAACACCGAGCCACCCGCGCCAATATTGACCTGTTGATCCAGCTTTGCTGTCACCAGGCTCTGCTGCCGCTGAATCTCGCCCGCATCAGGCATGATGTCTCCGGCGATAACTTTCATCAGGGTGGATTTACCCGTGCCATTTCTGCCGAGCAGGCAGACACGTTCACCGGCATCGATCGACAGGCTGATATTCTCCAGGATGGCGGGGCCGCCAAAACTGACATTGATATTACGCAATCGAATGATGGGCATAGTTTCCGGCGATCAAAAAGACTAGATTATAACCTGCTTAAATACTGATTTAACTCGGAGAATTGATACAAATGCAACTGAGAATCATGCGATTAAAATCAGGTTGTACACAGGCTGGAAAAAATTCCCAAAGATGACTATATTAGCGGAACATTATGGAATAATGTTGTCAATACTTTTTCTACAATTAATTTTATGTATCTGTTTTAGTGGAGTTTATTTCTTCCAGCCGCAACTTACTCAAATCCATGACGATGCGTGCCCGGGCATAATACGCTCCATCCTGGTGCAAAATTATCCACAAAGTTATCCACAGCTTTTTACTTGCAATTCAGAGGAAAACATGTTGCCCGAAATAGGCTGAATGAGCGCAAAAAAAAGCCGGCACAGAGTACCGGCATTAAGGTGAGAGAGTCTTACATCTTGCAGATAGCATTCCTTACTTAAAACAAGAAAGAAATTCTGTAAAACTGGTTTTAGTAATGCATAAAGCTTGCCAATATCATAACCTGTTGTTTTTAATGAGTTTAATGTAGAAGCTAGCAGTGACATAGCGCGTAAATGTAATCAATGCTGACACTCGCTAGCGCTGATCAATGCCCGGGCAGAACGCACAATAAACTAATTCTCTTAAAATACAATCAGTTAAAGCACTCCGGGCTGCGTCAGATATCCCGACAATCAGGCATCGTATCCAAGCACCGGCGCCAGCCAGCGCTCTACCACCCTTTTTTCAAGATTCTTTCGTTGCGCATAATCTTCAACCTGGTCTCGCTGTATTTTTCCTGTGCCAAAATACTGTGATTTCGGGTGTGAAAAGTACCAGCCCGAGACTGAAGATGCAGGTGTCATCGCATAGCTCTCAGTAATCTCGATACCGGCATTCTTGTCCGGTTCTATCAGCTCCCACAGCGTCTGCTTTTCGGTATGGTCCGGGCATGCCGGGTATCCCGGGGCCGGCCTGATACCCTGATACTGTTCAGCAATCTGCTGCTCATTCGTCAGCTCTTCATCGCTCGCATAAGCCCAGAATTCCTTGCGTACACGCTCATGCATACGTTCGGCAAAGGCTTCAGCCAGGCGATCGGCCAGCGCCTTGAGCAGAATACTGTTGTAATCATCGTGCGCAGCCTCGAACCGCTGCACATGCTCTTCGATGCCTATTCCTGCAGTGACCGCAAATGCACCGATGTAATCGCTGATTTCTGTCTCTGCAGGTGCAATAAAATCAGACAGGCACCAGTTCGGCCTCTCCGGCGGCTTCGCCAACTGCTGTCTTAAATGATGCAATACGGTGACAACTTCATCGCGTGATTCATCGGAAAAAACCAGAACGTCATCATCAAAACTGTTGGCTGGAAAAAACCCGATAACCGCACGTGCCGTCAGCCACTTTTCATCAACGATGTTTTTCAGCATGGCCTGCGCATCTGCAAACAGATGCCTGGCATGCTCACCAACAACCTCATCATCCAGTATCTTCGGGTACTTGCCGGCCAGTTCCCAGGTATGGAAGAAAGGTGTCCAGTCTATGTATTCGGTCAGTTCCTGCAAATCGTAATCATCGAAAGTTTTCAGGCCAAGAAATGTCGGCACCGGTGGTGTGTAATTATCCCAGTCATCTGTAAAACAATTGTTTCGCGCCTGTTCCAGCGACACGGTTTTTTTAGTTGTTTCACGTTGCTCGCGCTGATGCCTCATTTGCGCATATTCAGCCTTGATGTCTTTAACATAGCCATCGCTGCGCACTTCGCTCAATAATTCACCCGCAACGCCAACTGCACGTGATGCATCCGGCACATAAACAACTGCATTGGAATATTTCGGATCGATTTTCACTGCTGTATGAATACGTGATGTTGTGGCACCACCAATCAACAATGGAATCTCAAGGCCCAGACGCTGCATTTCAGCGGCCATGTGCGCCATTTCTTCCAGCGAAGGTGTAATCAAACCTGACAGGCCGATGATATCCACCTGATGTTTTTCTGCTTCATGCAGAATAGTATCAGCAGACACCATGACCCCAAGATCAATGATTTCATAGTTATTGCATTGCAACACAACACCGACAATATTTTTACCGATATCGTGCACATCACCTTTAACCGTTGCCATCAGGATTTTGCCATTACTGCTGCTGACTGCATCTTTTTCCGCTTCCAGGTACGGCATCAAATGAGCCACGGCCTTTTTCATCACGCGTGCAGACTTCACTACCTGCGGCAGGAACATCTTGCCTTCACCAAACAGATCACCAACGATGTTCATACCATCCATTAATGGACCTTCAATCACATGCAATGGGCGCTCGGCCTGCTGCCGTGCTTGTTCCGTATCTTCATCGATGTATTCAGTGATGCCTTTTACCAGTGCATGCGAAAGCCTTTCATTGACAGGCATTTCGCGCCAGGCCTGGTCTTCCTTGATATGCGCAGTTGAACCATTACCCATGTAAGCAGGAGCGATCTCAACCAGTACATCAGTGGTATCATCAGACCTGTTGAGGATGACGTCTTCAACAGCATCACGCAGTTCCTCAGGCAGATCATCATAAACGGCCAACTGGCCGGCATTAACGATGCCCATGTCCATACCGGCCTTGATAGCGTGATAGAGGAATACAGAATGAATTGCCTCACGAACCGGGTTATTGCCGCGAAAAGAAAATGAAACATTAGATACACCACCTGACACCATGGCGTGGGGTAATGTCTGTTTAATGGCGCGCGTTGCTTCGATAAAATCAACAGCATAGTTATTGTGTTGTTCAATACCGGTTGCAACAGCGAAAATATTCGGATCGAAGATGATGTCTTGCGGCGGAAAGCCTGCTTTCTCGGTGAGAATCCTGTACGAATGTGTACATATTTCAACCTTGCGCTTATAGGTATCCGCCTGACCATCTTCATCAAAAGCCATCACGATCACCGCCGCACCGTAACGGCGAACCTTTTTGGCGTGCTCTATAAAGGCTTCTTCACCTTCCTTGAGCGATATCGAATTCACGATACCCTTGCCTTGCATACAGCGTAAGCCAGCTTCAATGACCTCCCACCTGGAGGAGTCAATCATCACGGGTACTCGTGATATCTCCGGCTCGGCAGCAATCAGGTTGAGGAAGCGTTTCATAACGGCTTCCGAGTCAAGCATACCCTCATCCATGTTGATGTCGATGATTTGCGCACCATCATCAACCTGTTGCTGCGCTACGCTCAGCGCTTCTTCATATTCCTCATCCTTGATCAAACGCTTGAATTTTGCCGAGCCTGTAACATTGGTGCGTTCACCAACATTGACAAACAAAGAGTCCTCACCAATGCTGAATGGCTCAAGTCCTGACAGCCTGCATTCAACCGGCAGATCGGGTATTTTGCGCGGCTGTTTATGCTTTACTGCTTCAGCAAATGCACGAATATGGTCTGGTGTAGTACCACAGCAGCCGCCAACGATATTGAGAAAACCACTCTCGGCCCATTCACCAATTGCAGTTGCCATATCGTCGGCACCGAGATCATACCCCCCCATTTCATTGGGCAGACCCGCATTGGGATGTGCTGAAATATAGTACTGCGAAATACGCGACATCTCTTCCACATACTGGCGCAGGTCGTCCGGGCCCAGTGCGCAGTTAAGTCCAATAGATACGGGTTCGGCATGGCTCAATGAATTGTAAAAGGCTTCGGTTACCTGGCCCGTCAGTGTACGCCCGGACTGATCAGTAATCGTGCCGGAAATCATTATCGGCAACTCGATATTATCTTGCTCGAAAACCTGTTTTACGGCATAAATTGCTGCCTTGGCGTTCAATGTATCGAAGATGGTCTCGATCAGGATGATGTCAACACCACCTTCGATCAGTCCTCGCGTAGATTCAGTGTAAGCATCGACCAGTTGTTCAAAGCTTACATTGCGAAAACCCGGATCATTCACATCAGGCGATATGGAACAGGTACGATTCGTCGGACCGAGAATACCGGCGACGAAACGTGGACTCTCATTCGTGCCGACAGCATCGGCCGCCTCACGCGCCAGTCGGGCTGCTGCGACATTGATTTCATAACTGAGCTCTTCCATGGCGTAATCAGCCATGGCTATGCGTGTCGCATTGAAGGTGTTAGCCTCGATAATATCGGCGCCAGCATCCAGATACTGGGTATGTATATCTCGAATAACGTCGGGCCTGGTCAGCACCAGCAGGTCATTATTGCCCTTTAGATCTGAAGGCCAGTCAGCAAAGCGCTCACCACGATAATCGGTCTCACCCAGATTACAGCGCTGGATCATGGTGCCCATGGCGCCATCCAGGATCAAAATTCGTTGTTTCAGCAAATCGTAGAACTTTGCCCGGCGTTGTTCTCGTGACATGGTATTGATCAAGCAGATTTGAAGTTAAAAACGCCGCATTATAGCAGCACTTGGACGCGACGCCGTCATCTGCTATCCGTACTTTTATGGGATGATAATAAATCTGGTGGTATTATTCGACCATGAGCTCACAGAACCTCAATCTGTATCTCACTACTGAGCATGAATGCGGTTATTTACCCAACCACATGGCGACCAATCTTGTGCCTGATCCGTGTGTGCAGATGGATATGCAGCTGTATAGTCAGCTCATTGAGCTGGGGTATAGACGCAGTGGCAGTCACACATATCGGCCACATTGTAAAAATTGCCAGCAATGCATCCCCTGCCGCATACCTGTCAACAGGTTCAGACCCAACAGGAGCCAACGACGCTGCCAGCAAATCAATAAAAACTGCTCAATACACCGGGTATCAACTGATTACACGGATGAGCATTTTGAACTGTATAAGCGATATATAAATACACGCCATGCATGCAGCAACATGGCAGACCCCCTTCCTGAAGACTACAAGAACTTCCTCTACAGTGACTGGAGCGACACATTCTTTATTGAGCTTAGAGAAAAAAGTCAGCTGTTAGCTGTTGCCGTATGTGACCAGGTTAATTCAGGGCTTTCGGCTGTATACAGCTATTATGGACCTGATGCACCAAATCGCAGACTGGGTACCTATTGCGTACTGAAAATGATTGAGCAAACAGAACTCATGGGGCTTGAACACCTGTATCTTGGCTACCTGATTCACGACAGCAACAAAATGAGATACAAGCAATGCTTCCAACCACTCGAGGTGTTTATCAACAACCAGTGGCAGGATAATCACAGGAGTAATCCAAGTGCTTCGCTATGAGTCGGCCATACGCCAGGCCCTTGGAAAAAGACCTGCGCTGAAAAAACATGTCATCCTGTCCACGCGCAAAGCATTACTGCTTAGTGCGACTGTATTCATCCTTGGTGTATGGCTAAGCTTTGATCAAAACGACTGGTCCTGGTTTGCGCGTTCCGGCTCGATGATCGTGGTAATAGGCATATTCCTTACATCCAGCCAGATAATCGAGAACAGCCGCCGGTTAAAGATTCGCCGCAACCATCATTATCACAACTTCCATCGCGACTTTGCAGAAGACATCAAGCGCGGAACCCTGGAGCGCTCACGCGGCCTTGATGAAGATACCTGGGAAAATGGCCTGCGGGGTTTTTACCTGCTTGTAGTCGGCACCCTGGTGTGGGGATTTGGCGACCTCGCCGGCTATCTATTCTAGTGTGGTGTAACGAATAACGTGTACGTATCAGCGAGACGAGAAGCCGTTAGCTGCAAGGCGCGTCTCGCAGGGAATGGCGCGCCCTTTACAAGAGA
>Ga0209271_10000726_pt1 | contig 11409 bp, 11 predicted proteins | sample tdAd002_FD_187123 | JGI IMG/M metagenome (GOLD analysis project Ga0209271, IMG submission 187123) | Marine sediment microbial communities from the Atlantic coast under amendment with organic carbon and nitrate - tdAd00.2 (SPAdes)... | ecosystem: Environmental > Aquatic > Marine > Coastal >... | reverse complement strand
CTGATCTGACACTTTGTCCGGATGACCTTCGGATACAGATTCCGAAGTAAATAGATATTCGCTCATATTGTTTTTTAGTTAGTTATAATCGTATAAGTACCCTATAGTTTACCAGATTATGCCTGTTTATAGAAGTCGTAAGAAATTAGGCTGATACTTTTCCTGATGATACTTAGTTTAACAAATGAAATATAAGTTCACTAAAATGCATGGTTTAGGTAATGACTTTGTCCTCATTGATTGTGTGAATCAGTCTGTACAATTTAGTCCGGAGCAATTACGTTACCTTGCGAATCGCCGTCTTGGCATAGGCTGTGATCAGATTCTGTTAGTAGAAAAAGCTAAAAGTAATGCTGATTTCCGATACCGTATTTTTAATTCTGATGGTAGTGAAGTAGAACAATGCGGTAATGGCGCGCGTTGTTTTGTACGCTATGTGTACGACCAAGGAATGACTCAAAAGAAAGAAATTCGTGTGGAAACGCTTGGCGGAATCATTGTTCCTAAGTTAGAAACTAATGGTGAAGTTACTGTGAATATGGGTATCCCTAAATTCGAGCCACAAGAAATTCCTTTTATCGCTGAAAAACGTATGCTTACATATCTGCTAGATGTCGATGAAAAGCAAATAGAGTTTAGTATTCTTTCAATGGGCAACCCACACGCAGTGCAAATTGTTGAAGATATCAATCACTCGCCAATATTAGCTGAGGGTACCTTAATAGAGAGTCACTCACGCTTTCCTCAACATGTGAACGCCGGATACATGCAGGTAGTAAACCGTGAACATATTAATCTAAGAGTATACGAGCGAGGTGTTGGTGAAACCCTCTCTTGCGGCACTGGTGCATGTGCAGCTGTAGTAGCGGGAATTACCCGGGGATTACTGGATTCAACAGTTAAGGTAAGTACTATTGGAGGTAGTCTGAAAATTTGCTGGGAAGGGGAGAATAACCCCGTCTGGATGACAGGACCTGCCATTTCTGTATTTAATGGAGAAATTGAACTATAAATTTAACCAAGGGGAAAATATGAAATTCGGTTCAGAAGAAGTGGCTCAATACCTTAAGCAACACCCACAATTCTTTGATGAATATGCTGACATGTTAGCTGATATTTATGTTCCACATCCTCATGGCGGCAGAGCTATTCCCATCAGCGAGCGACAAATTGTCACTTTACGAGATAAAAACCATATTCTGCAGGACAAATTACGTGAATTGGTTAAATTTGGCGAAGAAAACGATGTTATTAGTGAAAAGATGCATCGTTTGTCCATTATGTTTCTTACCTTTACTCATCTGAATGATTTCCTGAATGAGCTTAATTCGATCCTGCGCGATAATTTTTCAGTGCCTCATGTGGCACTACGATTATGGAATATAAACTGTGACAGTCTGGAAATGTCTAAACTCATTAACACTAATACAGAAACTCATACAGTTACTAACAGATTACTTCATCCTTACTGCGGACCTCAGTTGCCCGATGAAATCAAGAGTTGGTTTGGTGAAAGTGCAGCCCATTTACGTTCTTTCTCAATGATCCCCCTGAGAATCAGACAAACTATTGGCGTCTTGGTTCTGGCAAGTGAAGAACCTCAGCGGTTCTACCCCGAAATGGGAACACTCTATCTGCAGCGACTAGGAGATCTCGTAAGCACTGCTATTTCACGATATAGTCAAACCGAATGTAATAAATAAAAAATTCAAAAAGATATTTAGGAATTAAAGATAAATATGATATCCGGTAATAATCCATCCTCACTGGCCGACGCCTATATCTTTCATCTTGCAAATGAACGACGATTGTCGCCACTAACTTGTGAAAATTATACGCGTGACATTACTGCTCTATTAAAACTCGCTGCAAAAACACCCCTTTACCAACTAAGAATCCATCACATTCGCCGTTTTGTAGCTCAACTTCATAGTAAAGGGCTCTCTGGGAGAAGTCTGGCAAGAATGCTATCAGCATGGCGCGGCCTCTATAATTACCTGGCGCGAGACCATGGATACACTCATAACCCTTGCGCAGGCTTGCGCGCACCAAAGTCTACAAAATCTCTACCCCATGTTCTATCACCTGATGAAGCTGCAAAACTCCTGGAGTTTCAGGCTAATGATTTAATAACGTTACGAGACAAAGCGATGTTTGAACTGTTCTATTCTTCAGGCCTGCGTTTAACCGAGCTCGTTAACCTTACGCCTGAGAATTTAAATTTTACCGAAAGCACAGTACTTATTCATGGGAAAGGCGATAAAACTCGTATCGTCCCAATTGGCAGTCAGGCTATTCAGGCATTAAGAGAATGGATGAAGCAACGTGAAGCATTACTCAAGCCCGGGGAAAATGCACTGTTTCTCTCGCGAAATGGTAAAGGCATCAGTTCACGATCAGTTAGTCAGCGCCTGAAAATGAGAGCATTGCAACAAGGTATCAGCCTGAATGTGCATCCCCATGTACTGAGACATTCATTTGCTTCTCACTTACTACAATCTAGTGCGGACTTACGTGCAGTACAAGAAATGCTGGGACACGCAAACATCAGTACTACACAAATTTATACCCATCTTGATTTCCAGCATTTAGCTAAAGTCTATGATGCCACTCATCCAAGAGCAAAGAAGAAGGACTAAAGCCGGTAGAAATACTCTTCTCGGCAAATTGGAGCTATAATTCAATGTTTACTCAAGCCTAATACAATTCATTGGATCAATTTCATGACAACTATACTCTCAGCACGACGAGGCTCACAAGTTGCGCTTGGCGGTGACGGTCAGGTAACGCTGGGTGCTGTAGTAGCCAAGGCCAGTGCTAGCAAAATTCGCAGGCTCTATCATGAGAAAATTCTTGCAGGGTTTGCTGGCGGAACTGCTGATGCCTTTACATTATTCGAACGCTTTGAAGGTAAACTAGAAAAACATCAGGGCCACCTTATGCGCTCTGCAGTAGAGCTGGCAAAAGACTGGCGTACCGACCGCATTTTGCGTCGCTTGGAAGCAATGCTCATTGTAGCCGACAAAGAAACCACTCTAATTATCACCGGAGCAGGTGATGTAATTGAGCCTGAACTAGGGCTTGCTGCAATTGGCAGCGGGGGGTCCTATGCACATTCGGCCGCTCGCGCACTTCTCGAAAACACAGATCTCGAAGCTCTGGAAATTGTCAAGAAATCACTCTCTATCGCCGGAGATCTTTGTGTTTATACTAACCAAAACCATAGTATTGAAGTCTTGGAATAATATGGAACAAATCAGATTATAACTAAAAAAATTTAAAGGAAGTCTTTCTTATTAAGCAAATAGTAAAGAAATTTAGTGCTGACAAGTACTATTTGTATTTTTTCCGATGAATCGCGCCTGTTTTCATATATTTATTACACTTTTTATCAAACACTAGAAACTATGTCCCAAATGTCTCCGCAGGAAATCGTACAAGAACTCGATAAACATATTATTGGCCAGGATTCTGCCAAAAGGGCTGTTGCTATCGCGCTTAGGAATCGTTGGCGCAGACAGCAGGTAGCAGACCCTCTGCGACAGGAAATTACTCCAAAGAATATTTTGATGATAGGCCCCACCGGAGTTGGAAAAACTGAAATAGCGCGCCGATTAGCCAAACTTGCTAATGCTCCGTTTATTAAAGTTGAAGCCACCAAATTTACTGAAGTGGGTTATGTTGGACGTGATGTTGATTCCATCATTCGGGATTTAGCGGAATCTGCCATCAAACAGTTACGAGAGCAGGAAGCTAAAATTATACGTCCGAGAGCTGAGGACCATGCAGAAGAGCGCATTCTTGACGTGCTGTTACCACCTGCGCGGGATCTGAGTTCACAAACAGAAAACGAAGAAAATGAAAATGCTACCCGTCAAAAATTTAGAAAAAAATTACGTGAAGGTGAGCTCAATGAAAAGGAAATTGAAATAGAGGTTTCAGCTGCACAAACACAGATGGAGATCTTTGCCCCACCCGGAATGGAAGACCTTACCTCACAAATTCAGGGTATGTTTCAAAATATGGGCGGAGAAAGAAAAAAAACCCGTAAACTGAGAATCCAGGAAGCAAAGAAACTCATTGCAGAAGAGGAAGTTGCCAAACTAATTAATGATGAAGAATTGAAATTAAGAGCAATACAGACTGTCGAACAAAATGGGATTGTGTTTCTGGATGAAATTGACAAAATCACCAGTCGTTCTGAATCATCAGGAAGTGATGTTTCGCGTCAGGGTGTGCAACGCGATTTATTACCACTAGTTGAGGGAACTACTATTTCTACCAAATATGGAATGATCAAAACTGACCATATATTATTTATAGCCAGCGGAGCTTTCCACCTTTCCAAACCCTCTGACCTAATACCTGAATTGCAGGGACGGTTTCCAATTCGTGTTGAACTGGCCAGCCTTAACACTGCTGATTTTGTACAAATACTTACCAACACTGACGCTTGTTTGACACGTCAATATGAAGCACTTATGAAGACTGAAGAAATTAAATTAGAATTTCTTCCTGAAGCAATTAAGCGCTTAGCTGAAATTGCTTTTGAAGTTAATGAAAAAACTGAAAATATTGGCGCAAGGAGACTTTACACTGTTATGGAAAAACTTTTGGAGGAGATCTCCTTTGATGCTGCAAAGCACAGCGGAACTACTGTCTCTATAGATTCTTCCTATGTAGATCAAAGACTCAAAGATTTGTCTCAGAGAGAAGATTTGGCTCGGTACGTGCTTTAAAAGCAACCATGTATCTGCCATCCACATTAATACCATGATAATTTGCGGGCCACGTCCAAGACTATTGATGCGTCCATGACCCTACCAAACCACACCAACTTTAAATCTCACTTTGAAGATCTCCTGCGCCACGCGTTGCGCACATTATCAGCCGCAGACTTAGATATTAATATCGAATTTGCACGCCCAAAACAAGTTAGTCACGGTGATTACTCCTGTAATCTGGCAATGCAATTGGCCAAACCACTACGTAAAAACCCACGCGATATTGCTACGCTATTAATCAATGCAATGCCTGCTTCACCTCATCTTGAGAAAATTGAAGTTGCGGGAGCCGGGTTTATTAATCTATTTCTCAAGACTGTTTCTAAGCAACAATTTCCACGTATTGTGCTGGAAAGCGGTAAAAAATTCGGCTATGGAACTTTTGGTGCCGGTAAAAAAATTCAGGTGGAGTTCGTTTCAGCAAATCCTACTGGTCCATTACATGTTGGACATGGGCGTGGCGCAGCATTTGGCGCAAGCCTTGCTAACGTACTTGCCGCAGCAGGCTTCTCAGTATCACGCGAGTACTATGTTAATGATGCGGGAAGGCAAATGGATATTCTGGCGGTTTCTGTTTGGTTGCGTTATCTTGAATTGAATGGCAAAAATGTACTCTTTCCAAGTAATGCTTATCAGGGAGAATACGTTCGTGACATGGCGGAATTAATATACAAGGCACATGGAAACCAATATGTGCGTCAACATGAGATGCTTACGTCGGACGTTGCTAGTGAGAGAATAAAAGGAGAGGATGACTCTGAGATACTACTTGATCAGTTAATATCGGAAACTAAAAATATTCTGGGACAGGATTACACATATATTCATAATTTCGTATTAACAGAACAGCTGGGTGACTGCCGTAATGATTTAATGGAATTTGGGGTAGTTTTCGATACATGGTTCTCAGAACAGTCTCTATTTGAAAATGGCGCGATAGCTCAAGTGATTGATTCACTTAAACAAAAAGATTGCCTATATCCGCAAGATGGTGCCACCTGGTTTCGCTCAACTGATTTTGGTGATGAAAAAGACCGAGTTGTACAGCGGGCGAACGGGCAATTCACATATTTTGCTTCTGACATTGCCTATCATCTCAATAAATTTCAGCGTGGCTTTGAACGCATAATTAATGTTTGGGGTGCCGATCATCACGGTTATATTCCACGAGTGAAAGGGGCAATGCAAGCGTTAACACTTGACCCATCAAAACTTGAAATAGCACTGGTGCAATTTGCAGTACTTTATCGTGATGGTGTTAAGGCGTCCATGTCTACCCGTTCCGGAGAATTTGTAACATTACGGGAATTACGTAAGGAAGTAGGCAATGATGCCGCACGATTCTTTTACCTGTTACGTAAAAGTGACCAGCACCTAGATTTTGATTTGGATCTGGCAAAATCACAACACAATGATAACCCGGTATATTATGTACAATATGCCCATGCACGAGTGTGCAGTGTTATGGAGCAATGGGGTGAAGATCCTTTACTTCTTACTACTGCGGATACAGCTCAACTCTCTAGTACTGTAGAATTGTTACTATTACAGAAACTGATCGATTACCCTGAAATAGTGGAAGTAGCAGCAAGAGATCTTTCTCCTCATCTGGTTGCATTCTACCTTAGGGAACTAGCGGCTGAGTTTCACAGTTATTATAATTCTTCCCGCTTTCTTGTACCTGAAATACCGCTTCGGCATGCCCGATTGGCACTAATTGCTTCAATACGACAGGTACTGGTTAATGGATTAACGCTGCTAGGTGTGAGTGCACCTGATAAAATGTAAGTATGCAAACCTAATAAAAGTTTTTATGAGTCGAGACTACAAATCCCCATCAAAATCTGCTTCCGGCAAAAAAGGGCCCACTCTTCTTTTAGGATTATTCATAGGCTATGTGCTGGGTCTTGTTAGTGCTATCGGTGTATGGATGTATATCCACCAAACACCCAGTCCGTTCATTCAAAATGAGAAACCTGAGGTTAGCACAAAAATAAAAACTTCTAAAAATGGAAATGAAGCCTTAAAAGGAAAGCAGATATCTGATAGTAATGATAGCCAAACTGAAGATACAAATGAAAAACCACGATTTGAATTCTACAAAATGCTTCCGGGTAACGAAGAACCGGTCACTGAAAAACAATTCAAAAAAGCTGCAAAACAACCGTCTCTTAAAGACAAGTATTACCTTCAGGCAGGATCCTTCAAGGATACAGGGGATGCAGAAAATCTTAAAGCAAAAATTGCGATGCTTGGCATGGAGGCATATGTTCAATCAGCTGATTTATCTGAAAAAGGTATGTGGCATAGGGTTCGAGTAGGACCCTTTACAAAAATTGATGCTATCAATAAGGCGCGCTCATCTCTGCTGCAAAGCGGTATTAAGACTAATCTTATTAAAGTACATGCAAAATCCCCGTAAAATATTTTATCCTGAAAAGTTAACAGGTAGAAATTACAGAACTTCTCCGGAGGTAAAAATGAGCCCCACTATAAGATTCTTTACAACCCTATCTTTGTTTCTTAGCCTTGGATTCACTGTTATTTCAGGTGTACACGCTGAACTTATTAAAGGCCGTGACTATGCTGTACTACTTAGCCCCCAACCTACTACGAGTGGCGACAAAATTGAAGTTCTGGAATTTTTTTGGTATGGCTGTCCGCATTGCTACAAACTACACCCTCAAATCAAGATCTGGCAGAAAAAAATACCTAAGGATGTAAGCTTTAAATATATTCCGGCAATTTTTCGTAAGAATTGGATCCCTGGTGCAAAAACTTTTTATACGTTAGAAATCCTAGGAAAAAGAAATAAATTACACGCTAAAATTTATGATGCTATTCATATAGAAAAAATTGACCTTACCAATGAAAAAATGTTATTTAACTGGGTTGAAAAACAAGGGGTAGATCGAAAAAAATTTATACGTATTTACAACTCTTTTTCCGTTGTAAATAAATCATCTCAATCTTCGCAAATGTCCAGGAAATATGGCCTAAAGGGTGTTCCATCTTTGATTGTAGACGGAAAATACCTCATTAGCGGAAGAATGGGTGGTACGCCACAGGAAACCATTAAGACATTAGATCAATTAATTAATAAGGTACGTAAGGAAAGAACAAAAAGTAGCTTATAACTAATTTTTCTTGCTAGTCGCAGAGTCTCTTTCCATGTCCTTAAAAATTATTATAACCGGGGCCTCCAGCGGATTAGGGAGGGCATTAGCCAGGCATTATGCATCATTAGGCGCAACTCTTGGGTTGATAGCGAGAAGCAAAGCCTCTTTAGAGGCTCTGGTTAATGAGCTACCTGACCCCAGTACCATTTTCTATGATATTGACGTTCGTGATGCAGAGTCTATGCAATCTGCTGCATGTGATTTCATACAACGCTACGGATGCCCTGATATTGTGATCGCCAACGCCGGGATTAGTCAGGGCACTCTCACAGAGTATGCGGAAGATAGTAAAGTTTTTGAGTCTATTTTAGCAACTAATGTAACTGGTATAGTAAACACCTTTCAACCTTTTATTGCTGTCATGCGAACACAGGGTAAAGGTAGTTTAGTCGGAATTTCAAGTGTGGCGAGCTATCGCGGGCTTCCGGGAGGAAGCGCTTACTCTGCATCTAAGGCTGCTGCAAATTCATATCTTGAGAGTCTGCGCGTAGAAATGTATGGAAGTGGCGTGTCCGTAATCACAGTTTGCCCCGGTTACATTGTTACGCCAATGACAGCAAATAATCCATTCCGGATGCCTTTTATTATGACAGCGGAAACCACTGCTAAAAAGATTGTGCATATTATCAAACATAGAAAATTATATTCTGTGATTCCCTGGCAAATGGCAATTGTTGCACGTATTCTAAAATTACTTCCTAATTTTGTTTACGATCGCCTGTTCAGTATTATGCCGCGCAAACCCAGATGACAAATGAATTTGTTCCAACCAATTTTCTGAGATGAAAATAGTGCTAAAAGAAAAAGGGCTTTTTGGAGCAGGTTGTTTCTGGTCTGTAGAGGCTGTTTTCCGTAAAACTCGAGGTGTCAGTGAAGCAATATGTGGTTATTCTGGCGGCCATACCAGTAACCCTACATATGATGATGTATGCACAGGTAAAACCGGTCATGCTGAAGTTGTACAGGTAGAATATGATCCCTCGCAAATTACTTATGATGCACTTCTGGATGTATTCTGGAATTGTCATAATCCAACCACCCTCAACAAACAAGGCCCGGATATAGGATCACAATACCGCTCAGTAATATTTTTTTGTACGGCGGAGCAGGAAATTATAGCGAATTCTTCCAAAAGAAAATTACAACCAGGAAGATACCGACATGAAACCATCGTAACGGAAATACTACCTGCTACCGAGTTTTATCGTGCGGAAGAATATCATCAAAAATATTTTGAGAAACACAGTCTCATGAAAAATCATGACACCTAATCGCTATTAGAAACTAAGCCCCTACATTTATTTATAAAACAAAAGATCAAGTTAACTGATCTTTAATTTCAGCGATACGCGCCTCTCTAATTTTTGTATTAATTGAATCTGACAAACAGGTAGGATCAGAAATAGTTCTTGCCAGACTAGCAGCTATTGCACCGCCATCAACTCTATTAGTTGCATTGAATGCCTCACGTAACCATGTGGCCTGTGGATAAAGTCTATCTATATAGCCGGACCGCCCATGAAAGTCACATGCGCAAGCGTGAATAAATTCCTCGAAACGTTCCGGCTTACGATATGCATCTACTGCTTGCAACATATCTACTATAGTTGTTGGATTTAACTCTGCCATACGATGTACATTACTATGAAAACGTGCCACCAGAAACGCAAGATCACGACTGTTTTTAGGAACCCTGATACGCTCGCACAGGCCTTTAAGTAATTTCACACTGTGTTTTTCATGTCCGGGATGACTTGGCCATGAGTTCCTTGGCGTAACACCTTTGCCAAGATCATGAGTAAGAGCAGCAAAGCGTACTGGCAGAGAATAATTTTTTGATGCGGCATAGTCAATAACCTGCATTATATGCTCACCCGTATCAATTTCAGGATGCCATTTTTCTGGTTGAGGGATCCCGAATAATATATCTATTTCCGGTATAATTCGTGTCAGCGCACCACAATCTCGTAGTACAGAAAACAAGCGGGAAGGTTTATTCTCCATCAGTCCGCGAGCAAGCTCCTGCCATACTCTTTCCGGCACCAAAGCATCAATCTCACCATTGCGCACCATTTCACTCATCAATGTAAGAGTCTCTGGTGCAACACGAAAACCAAATCGTGCAGAAAAACGTGCTGCACGTAATACCCGAACCGGGTCTTCAGAGAACGCCGGGGCTACATGTCGCAACAATCCCGCCTTAAGATCTGCAATACCATTGAACGGATCAATAATCTTTCCATGTTTATCTTTTGCAATTGCATTTATGGTGAGATCTCGTCGTGCTAAATCATCCTTTAGTGTAACTTTAGGAGACGCATAAACTTCAAAGCCTCTATATCCACGTGCAACTTTACGTTCAGTTCTTGCCAGCGCATATTGGTCATGACTTTTCGGATGAAGATAAACTGGGAAATCTTTGCCCACTGAACGATACCCAAGTTTCTCCATCTCCTCTGGAGTTGACCCGACAACAACATAATCATGGTCTTTAACAGGAAGCTGCAACAGCTCATCACGTACTGAGCCCCCAACCAAATAAGTTTCCAATGTGGAATTAATTTTATCGCCCCGCTCTGTCACGGAAACCAGTGTACCGCTCACGCGGTGTATTATGTGCCAAGTACATAGGCGCCACTTCTTCCAGCTCTGCAGGGTGGATTCCAAACACTGCTGTCAAGTCACTCTCATTGTTACAGTCGCATATACTGTCAGTCTTCATCGAAAGATAGTTATCACGTGTCATAAGCTTACCTGGTAAAAATTCCAGAAGCATCGCTTGTAAGTAGGATAACCAGTCACTCAATCCAATAATGCTAAGTTTATGTTCAGTTATAGCAGACACATACTCTACGATTTGTCTTAGAGAGTAAATTTTTGGTCCGCATAAATCGTAACTTTGACCAAAAGTGGAGGGAGTAGAAAGGCTTGCTGCAATTACCTCCGCCACATTCTCAACAAATACTGGCTGAAACTTTGAATTGGGTGATGCCAATGGCAATACAGGTAACCGCCGTACCAGATTAGCAAACAAATTGAGAAAAGAATCTCCTGGCCCGAAAATCACGGATGGTCTGAAAATAGTCGTTTCCAAATTTGACTCTATTATGACTCTCTCGCCTTCGCCCTTGGAACGCAAATAAGCACTTGTACCGTTAATATTAGCATTTAAGGCGCTTATGTGTAGCAAACGAGATACTCCATTTCGCTTACATGCAGCCACAATTTTTTTTGGTAATTCAATATGTGTAGAAATAAAATCGCCATCCAAAATACCAACTAAATTAATAACCGCATCTATTCCAACTAACAGTCGGTCAAGCTCTTTGGGATCATGGATATTAGTTTCTATCACATCAACAGTTGGTAATACCAAAAGTGATTTAGCACGTTCACGGCGACGGGTCGGAACACGTAAGTTAATTCCTCGTGCAGCAAGCAAGTGT
>Ga0209271_10000725_pt1 | contig 11424 bp, 10 predicted proteins | sample tdAd002_FD_187123 | JGI IMG/M metagenome (GOLD analysis project Ga0209271, IMG submission 187123) | Marine sediment microbial communities from the Atlantic coast under amendment with organic carbon and nitrate - tdAd00.2 (SPAdes)... | ecosystem: Environmental > Aquatic > Marine > Coastal >... | reverse complement strand
TTCTGTTCGAGCGGGTAAAGATACTGTCCCTTGTCCTCGCGTACGCCAGTGTGTGTCATCACATAGGTAGCTTCATTACCCTCGACGTCGACATGGGAGAATTCGAAATCGACAAAGCGCAGAAAGCTATTCCGGCTAATCTTCCTGTCTCGATTAAACAATTCGGCCGTCAGCCTGAGTGCTTCTCGCGGTGTACTATAGGCGGCTACCCCACCCACCTGCAGTTTTAAATCTGTAACCACCATCAGGCGATTGTCCGGATCCATCTCGGCATCGATTCGCCAGGTACCGACCTGGGGATTTTTGACTGTAATCAAATCGTAACCCTGGTCGCTACGCCAGCGGGATCCGCGTTGTTTTTGAGCACTGATCGCAGGACTATCCGGTGGTATCAATAATGTCGGTGCGCTACCCGCCTTGCGAAATAGCAGTAAAGTCATTTCCTTGATGCTGGAATCTATCGGAAATTCCCTGCCGCTTAGCTCAACCGTGTCCGGTTCACTGGCGCGCTCGAACATCTTGAAGAACACCTTTTGCAGTTCGGCGGCACTTTGTGCAACGGCAAAAGACCCCCCGGTTTCAAGGGCGAGCTGTTTCAGTAGCACCTCATCGGTACCCAGCGATAGTGCAATCGTGTGAACCTGCGCCCCCGCCTGCTTGAGGGCACTCAGGCTCTTGCTTAAAACCCTGGCGCGGGATTGCTCGTTTTTTGCCGTATCTTTAGACACATCCACCTTGCCGTCGGTAAGTAACAACAGAATCCGACTGGTTTTAGTACCCGGTTTGTTCCAGCCAACACTGGCCCGCGCGAGTGCACTTTCAATATTGGTTAATAATGCATTGGAATGGATATTATCCGCGCCCAAATCGGCCTGCTTGCGCCAGGCATCGTTGACCACGCCCCATTTCACACTCATGTCAACGTAGCGCCCGAAGGTCCAGACGCCGGCGCGGGAACCGGTCGGTATCAGACCATTCATCAATTTTAACGCAGGCACGCGCAGATTCTGCGGATCGCTTTGCTTCATGCTTCCGGAAACGTCAATCACGATTCGAAAGTCATAGCGGGGCTCCGCCGCTAATAACTGACCCGGTGTAAGGGCAGATATTAAAAGCATATATAGACAAATACGCACGCGCATTGGTATAAGAAACAGTTATTTACAAAAGCTTTATCGGCCAAAGATGGAACTTCTAAACTATTTGGAGTCTCAATAAAATGAGCCATGCAATCTCAGCATATAAAGTGATAAAAGGTCACAGCTAAATGCCCGACAATCCAGATAATCCAGAGATCAATACCCGAGTTTACGATTTTTGTGTCAGGGCATTTCGCACTACCAGGAAATTGCTGAAACTCAATATCAAACTGCACCAGGACGTCGGCGTCGAAAACGATGCGGTACAGCAGGGTGATATTTTTTTATTCAATCATTTCGCGCGTTTCGAGACCTTTATTCCACAATACCTGATCAACGAGGCAACCGGCGCTTACTGTCGGTCAGTAGCCGCGGCCGAGTTTTTTGAAGGCGACGAGCGTTTCAGCCAGTTCCTTTACTCCATCGGCGTTGTTCCGAACGATCTGCCGAACCTGTTCCCGTTTCTGGCGCGGGAAATTTTACATGGTCGTAAACTTGTCGTGTTTCCCGAGGGTGGCATGGTCAAGGATAAACGCGTGATCGACCACAAAGGTCAGTACAATGTTTTCTCACGCACCGCAAACGAGCGCCGTAAACACCACCGCGGGCCGGCAGTGATCGCGCTCGCTCTGGATGCGTTTAAAACCGCTTTATTACATGACTTCGCAGCCGGTAAACATCACCGCGTAGAGCGTTGGGCTGAGCAACTGGATTTTGATAGTGTCGAACACTTGATGCAGAAGGCGATCAAACCGACCCTCATCGTCCCAAGTCATATTACCTTCTACCCGATCCGGGTTAGTGACAACATCCTGCACCAGGCAGCACGCCTGTTTAACCGGGGAATTAACAAGCGCTTTGCCGAAGAGCTGATCATCGAAGGTAACCTGTTATTCAAGGAAACCGATATGGATATCCGCTTTTCGCGGCCGATCATCGCCGGTGATTACTGGCGCTGGTGGGAAAAGAGAATGCTCCCCAACGTCGTGCATCGATTTGAATCCTTAAACGAATTATTCGAACTCAAACCGAGGACTGGTCATTGGGGTGGTCGTATTCATGCGATCGGCATGAAGGTCAAGTCCAACCATGTGCGCGATGACTACATGGGCTCCATGTACGAGGCGGTTACGGTCAACCTCAGTCATATCGCGTCACTGATCATTATGAAACTATTCGAGCGGGGTCTTTCCCAAATAGACTGCGGACGCTTTCACAAAATGCTTTATCTCGGGATCAAGCTTATACAAAAAACCGAATATCACTTACACCGCAGTTTATGCAACCCGGAAGAGTATGGCGCGATTATCAACCGCGGCAGCAGTCGGCTGGATCAATTTCTCAAAACCACGGCCAGCATGAAGCTGTTGCATGTTGATCAGGGCAATTACGTGATTGATCAAAAACTGATTGAAGATTTCCACGTCGACGATATTCGTACCGAAAATTTGATCAGTGTATACGCGAATGAAGTCAGCCCCTTGTCGAAAGTAACTCGTATCATTGAAAATGCGATGCTGCAAGCGGACAAGATCAATGCGCGTGCGCTCGCCGACTATCGCTTTAATGACCAGGTACTGGCCTACGAATGGGATCGTAAGCAGTTTCAACGTGAGCGCTACGAAGAGATCAATTCGCAGCAAACGCAAACCGCCGATGCCAACTGGTATTTTCTAAAATCGAAAAATAAATCGGCTTCGGCGGTGCTGCTGATTCACGGATTCCTCTCAGGCCCCGCCGAATTGAGAAGCCTTGGTGAGCGTCTGCATGCTGCCGGCCATCATGTGCTGGGCGTACGACTCAAGGGCCACGGCACGTCACCCTGGGATTTGCGCAGCCGCAACTGGCATGATTGGGTCGCATCGGTGGAGAGAGGCTACGACATTGTTAAGGCATACAGTCAATCGGTGCATATCGTGGGCTTTTCCACCGGTGGCTTGCTGGCCTTGAATCACGCCGCGAATCATCCCAATAACAGAATTAAATCGGTAACCAGTGTCAACGCGCCAGTCCATTTCAAAAATAAAAATATGGTTTTTGTGCCCCTGGTACATCATGCCAATCGACTCGTGAGCTGGGTGAGCTCCGAGGGGTTGGTACCTTTCACTCCAAACCAACCCGAGAACCCGGAAGTGAATTACCAGCATATCCCGGTACGCGCGCTTTACCAGTTACAGCAATTTATCGACCATTTAACCTCAAATAGCCTCACGATCGCTGCAGATGTCCACCTATATCAGGGAAATACTGATCCAGTGGTGGCGCCCGCCAGTGCGGAAACGCTGGATAAACTGATCATTGCCGAGAATAAAACCCGGATTACGCTAGACAGTGACATACACGGCGTGGTTTATCGCAATATTGACCAGGTTCAGGAAAAAATTTGCGCATCTATTCTATAATTAGATCAATGTGAGACTGGCATAAGGATAAAGCCCCCCAGATTCAAGGCTTGAAACTCGGTAAATGCATCATCCTACTCGTATACTAATCTACGGCTTTGCAATAATCATCCTGATGATGATTACCCTGTCCTTTATCGCGTTTTACTCGACCAGCGGCAGTAATCGCAATGTAAACCTGCAGGTTTCGCAACAGCTCGAAAAAATAAACCTGATAAACGAGCTCTCCAGCATCATCCAAAGCCGCACCCGTTTCATGCAATCGATGCTGCTGCACGATGACGAATTCATCGAGAGAGAGTCATGGCCAAATTTCAACCGCCTGGCCGGCGCCTACACCGAAACCCGCACCAGGCTGGTACCCTTGCTGGCACCGCGCGAGCGGGAAATCATGGATGCGATTGATCGTCTAGATCGCGATATCAACGATTTGAATCGACAGGTTTCGGTACTATTTCTCAATGGCAGTCGTGATGAAGCCAGCAAGATTCTGCTGCAGGAAGTGCTGCCCAAGACCGCACCTTTACTCTCCCACCTTTCCGAACTTACCCAGGCGCAGCGTATGGATGTGCAGAAGGTGATGCTGATGGCCAGTAGCGATGCTGAAAAAAATCGCATCCAGATCGTTATTTTCTCGATCATTGCGGTGTTGGTAAGTCTTACCGTGACCTTTATAGCAATATGGTACGGACGCAAATTGTCGAGCCAGTTACAGAATATGAACAATTACCTGGAGCAGAAAATATATGAACGTACCGAGTCCTTGCTCGATACGCAAAAGGAACTGCTTGAAGACAATAGCGAATTAACGCGCATGGCGTTAACCGACAACCTGACCGGTTTGTCGAATCGCACCAGTATGAACCAGATTCTGCGCAAGGAATTTTCCCGGTTTGAACGTCACCATCAGCGTTTTGGCATCATCATGCTGGATATCGATCATTTCAAGAGGGTCAACGATAGCTACGGCCACGATACCGGCGACACCGTATTACAAGAGCTGGCATCAATTTTTGAAAACGCGATTCGCGCCAGCGACTTCGTCGCGCGCTGGGGTGGAGAAGAGTTTCTGATTTGCTGCACCACGATCGAGGAGGAAGATTTATTGCCCATAGCGGAAACAATCAGAAAGCTTGTCGCAGCTACCAACTTCGAATCCGCAGGACAGATAACCGCCAGCCTCGGCTGCGCGGCAATTGTAAAAGGCGAATCCATTGGCGAACTGATCAAACGCGCTGACGTGGCCCTTTACGAAGCAAAAAATAACGGCCGCAATCAATCGGTGGTTTCGGAGTTCACCGATATCTCGCTAATCCAGGACCCGGATGAGAATGTGGATAAGGACTCCCACAATATCTGACACGGTCTACCGGCCATCGCACTCTCACAGCCTTTTCAAACTATCCGCCTCAATCTAGTCGATGGAATGCAACACCACGTTGCGGTCCGCGCCTCGGCTGAACCAGGCGTGGTGAACCTTGCCGGTGCCATGCTCGTAAAACAATTTCAGGCTATGGGTCACAACCGGAAATGCGAGCTCGTCCCAGGGAATCTGTTGCTGGGTAAACATACCGACGTCCAGGCTTTCCTGTCCTGCCGAAATCTCTTCACTGGCAAGCTCTCCATGAAACATGAGATAAACCTGGGAGATATACGGCATGCTGAAAATACCGAACAAAGTCAGGGGCCCCGATTCCGCATTGGCCTCTTCCATCGCTTCCCGGGCCGCGGCCTCGGCCACGGTTTCATTATTTTCCATAAAGCCAGCAGGTAAAGTCCACAACCCGTAACGCGGCTCAATCGCGCGTTTGCATAACAATATCCTGTCGCCGTGCGTTAGTAGCGCACCACATACATTGTTCGGATTTTGATAATGGACGTAGCCACAATGGTCGCAGACAAAGCGCTCACGATTATCATCGACCGGAATTTTCAGGATAACGGGTTGTCCACACTGGCTACAGTAGTTCATTGTTGCATCAACCTCGCCGCTGCGAGTAACAACGACTTAACCTGCTGCATGCCCTGCTCCATGTTTTGCAGAATACTCTGCATGCTGATAGAGCTGTCCCCGACACCTGCAGCCCAGTTTACAACCAGCGCCAGGCAGGCGTAATCTATCTCGAGTTCACGTGCCAGTGCCGTCTCCGGCATGCCCGTCATACCGACCAGATTACAGCCATCGTTTCGCATCCGGGTAATTTCAGCAGCGCTCTCGAGGCGAGGGCCGTTGGTGCTGCCATAAGTGCCGGATGCAGCGAGCGGCTGACCCATTTGCAATCCAACTTCCATCAGGATGCCTCGTAACTCGGGGCTGTAAGGCCAGCTGAAGTCAACATGAGTAACTTGAGCATCGTTTCCATCAAAAAACGTATGTTCACGTCCCGAGCTGTAATCGATAACCTGGTCTGGCAGGGCCAGTGTCTGGGGTGGCATATCGCTGGTGATTCCACCGACCGCATTTACCGCGATAATTTTTGCAGTGCCGAGTTGCTTCAAGGCCCAGATATTGGCGCGATAGTTAACGCGATGCGGCGGCACTCGATGCCCTGGTCCATGGCGTGGCAAAAAAACAAGCGGAATATCGTGCCAGCGCCCTAGCAGAATATCTGCCGAAGTATCGCCGAACGGAGTATTACGAGACGCCTGTTCCTCTAGATTGAAATCTTCTCCTAGCGAATAAAGACCGCTACCGCCAATGATTGCCAGCATCAGACAACCTTTTCAGGCAGGGCATAAATACTGGAAAGATTGCGAAAATGTCCGTTCAAATCCATACCGACTCCATAGACATAGCAGTCGCCGCACTCGAGCCCGATGTAGTCCGGAACCACATCTGCCTTTTTTCTTTCATGGGTTTTGCCGATCAGGAATACACTGCTGCATTTTCGCGCGCCGTGCTTCAGACAGTAGGATTTGACTTCTTCGAGGGTATAGCCCTGGTCGTAAATATCGTCAACGATAATCACGTTGCGGTCTTTTATTTCATTTTGGGGATAGGCTTTCCATAACACGTCTTTGCCGAGTGTCGCGAGCCGGTATCGAGTGGCGTGCACATAATCCAGCGTTAACGGAAAATTCCAGTGACGCAGCAATTGCCCGGTTAAATAGAGCCCGCCATTCATAACGCAAAGCACCAGCGGAAAATCCTGCTCGCTGTCAATTTCGACCTTGCGCGCGAGCTCGGCAATAGCCTGCTCGACCGCGTTATCGTCGAACAATAGTTCGGCCGTCTGGTGAACTTGCTGGGCTCTGTCTGCATTCATGTCAGGCTTCATTTATCGCAATGGGTTCGCCAATATGTATTGTCGATGTTGGAAATGCAATCTCGGCGTTGTTTGCCTCGATAATTTTCGCAATGCGCAGCATAACATCCTGTTTGACCTGGTGAAATTTTACCCACTGCGTGGTTTTGGTAAAGCAATAGATAAAGAAGTCCACCGACGAATCTGAAAATTCGTTGAAGTTAACCATCAGGGTTTTATCGGGGTCGATCTCGTCATGAGCCCTAAGCATTGCTTCCACCTCGGCCACGACCTTATCCATGCTGGTCAGGTCCGAATATCGCAGACCAATCGTTTCGTTAATACGACGATTCGCCATGCGCGAGGGATTTTCGACGATTATATTGGTGAAGACCGAGTTTGGTACATACAGGGGGCGTGATTGAAAATCGCGGATCATCGTTACCCGCCAGCCGATGTTCTCCACGGTGCCCTCGATATTGCGATCGGGAGAGCGAATCCAGTCACCGATAACAAACGGCCGATCGAGATACACGATCAGCCCGCCGAAAAAATTGGCAAGCAGGTCCTTGGCCGCGAAGCCAACCGCGATGCCGCCAATGCCACCCATCGCCAATACGCCCGATACGCTGAAACCGAGTGTCTGCAGTATCACTAAAGCGGCAGTAATGATAACCGCCAGGCGCACCAGCTTGCTGAGAGCATGCACGGTATGCTTGTCGATCCGATCCGAATTCTCGCTGAGCTCCTGTTCCGCACCGCGAATTACTCCGAGCACAAACCAGGTAATACAAATCAGTACCCCAACGTCACGAATCGAATCGGAATAGGTAAAGATCGCGCTTTTGGTTTCGAGGTAGATAATATCAATCGCGATATCCAGGCCAACCAACCAGACTATCCAGCTAATTGGACGCATCATCGCGTTAAATACGATTTCGTCCCAACGCGTCGGCGTACGGCCAAGCTTTTTCAACACCTTCGCGAGAAAGAGCTTGGTGAAGTAACTGGCAAATGCAGTAATCAATACCACGACGAATACCTGCACTACCCAGAGCCATTCCCGGTCGATACCAGGCAACCAATCTTCCAGATTAAACATTATTCAAATAAATCCCCACTTTCCGCCAGTCCCAGGCGATGATTGAAGTCATGTAATTCTTCGCAGGCATTTTGCCAGTCCAGGGAGGCGAACAAATCCGCACTCACCGTGGCGCCGTGCAATCGTATCATGCGCAGCTGCGAGGTCGGATTGGCGTAACCGTTAAGCGATTCCAGCACTTCATCGGCACCGTCTGGACAGTTGCACACCAGCAGAATATCGCTACCGGCTGCAAGCGCATGCTTTGCGCGCTCCGGGTAACCACCGACCGATTCAGCACCACTCATGCTCAAGTCATCGCTAAACACAATGCCTTCGAAACCGAGCTGTTCGCGCAGGACCGTCTCTATCCAGTAGTGCGAGTAACCTGCCGCGGCCTTATCCACGTGATCATAAATTACATGGGCCATCATAATGCCGGTTAGATGAGTTGCAATCACCCGCCGAAAAGGCACCAGGTCCTGTGCTTCAATTTCCCGGAACCGGCGACGATCGAACGGCATCACATGATGAGAGTCACCTTCCACCGAACCGTGTCCGGGAAAGTGCTTGCCTACCGCTTCCATGCCTGCCTTGCGCATGCCCCGAATCCATGCATTGGCTAAATGAGAAACCGTTTCCGGGTCCCGGTGAAAAGCGCGATCACCGATGACACTGCTGATCGGATTAGCAATATCCAGAACCGGGGAAAAGCTCAAATCAACGCCGTAATGAAGTAACTCGGCTGCCATCACCCACGCGAATGTCTCTGCCAGGCGGATTGCCTGTTGCGGATCCCCGTCGTAAAGATCACCCAGCAATCCCATTGCCGGTATCGCCTGAAATCCGTCGCGAAAACGTTGTACCCGGCCCCCCTCATGGTCAACCGCAACCACCAGGCGCGGATCTCTAAGCGCATGAATTTCCTTGCACAGACCGGCGAGCTGTTCTGGGTGCTGGTAGTTACGACTGAACAGGATGACGCCACCGACCTGCGGGTGAACGAGGCGTTTTCGATCCTCCGGGGTTAATTCGCATCCGGCGATATCGAGCATAACCGGCCCGAGGGTCATTGATCCGTCTCCAGGATGACTACCGCCTCGGCGGCAATTCCTTCTTCACGTCCGATATATCCGAGCCTCTCGGTCGTGGTTGCCTTGATATTGATTGTTGCAGGCGCACAGTCCAGTTCCTGCGCCAGAATTTCTTTCATCGCGTCGATGTGGGGTGCCATTTTCGGTGTCTGCGCAATGATGGTGACATCGGCATTTCCCAGGCGGAAACCATCGGCATCAAGCAGTTGTTTTATTGCGCGCAGAAATTCACGACTATCTCGATCCTCGTTGCGCGCATCGCTATCAGGAAACAGCCGACCGATATCACCGCGCCCCATGGCACCCAGTAATGCATCGCATAACGCGTGTATAAGTACATCGCCATCAGAATGGGCTACAACAGCTTTATCACAGGGTATTAAAACGCCACCCAGGACAAAGCCGTCACCATCAGTGAATGCGTGCACATCATAACCGTGCCCAATTCTGGAAATGCTCATCGGATCCCAGTCTCGATTTTATCAAACCGGGCAATTATAACCGTCTGCCGCGGCAACTACACCCGGCTGAGTGCATGTAAATTAAAAAGTAGCGCGCTGAATAACAGCAACGCACCGGCCTGGTGTAACGCGCCCAGCAGCACGGGAACCTGCATTAGCAGGGTTGTGATGCCAAGTACCAATTGAATGATAACCATCATGCCGACGAGCTTGAAACTGCGTTGCAGCATTGCTTCTTCGAAATGCGAACGCCCCCTGATGTACCAGGCAACCAGGATTATGCCGGTCAAAATCGCCAGCCATCGGTGATTGAACTGCACCGCGACCATATTTTCCAGCGGGTTCAAATACCACGGGGACAAGGCACCGATACCCTCGGGTACCAGGCTGCCCCCCATCAGCGGAAAGGTATTAAAAATTAATCCCGCCTTGAGCCCGGCCACAAAACCGCCGGAAACAATCGTGATCAGCACCAGGATGACCAATCCCAGGGACAACTTGCGCCAGGCTGCGACACTCGACTCGGCAAGTCGCCGGTATTCACTTGTCGTCACCAGGTTGAATATCGTCCACAGGATGAATCCGTAGATCAGAATCGCACTGAGCAAATGTGCGCTCAATCGATATTGACTGACATGCGGGTTGCTTACCAGGCCACTTTTAACCATGTACCAGCCAAGCAAACCCTGCAACCCTCCCAGTACAAACATGATCATCAATCGAGGGGTCAATCCCGGTTTGATCATTTTGCGCAACCAGAAGTACACAAACGGCAACAGGAATACCACGCCTATTAATCGTCCGAGCATGCGATGCGAATACTCAAACCAGTAAATCGATTTGAAGCCATCAAGCGTCATATCGCTATTAAGTTTCTGAAACTCGGGGTATTGCTTGTAAAGATCGAATTCGACGAGCCACTGTTCGGTATCCAGCGGGGGCAACATTCCGGTCGGATGCCAGGTGACCATGGAAAGCCCTGAATCAGTAAGCCGCGTTACACCGCCCAGAATTATCATCGCAAAAACTAAAACCAGGCAAACCTGTAACCATCGCAGAATGGCGCGGTCGTTTTCACTTATGTCATACATACTGGCTAACTACTCCGGAGTTACTATGGTGCTTGAAGGAGTTTCCGCCCATAAAAAAAGGCGCCTGTGGGCGCCCTTCTCGTTCTCGCAGCCGCTATTATTTTTATTCGGCAGCTATCTCCTCCAGTTTCTTTGCCCTTGTTTGACTGACCGTCTGGGGCTGTGTCTCCAACACCGGGTCAGGGGCCACTGATATTGATTGACCGTAGTAGACCACAGGCTTTTCAAAGTTTCTAGCGAATTTTGCATTAATTTCATCCAGGTAAATTTGAACATTGGCCTGGCAAAGCGAACCAGATGCAACCATCACAGCACCGATCGTGATCCTTAAAACGCGGACTAAATCTGCTCGAACGGGAAGCTGTCGAGACGTTCGATACCCCTGTCCCTGACCACTACCTGGACTTCCAGCTTGACCGATTCGCTGCCTTTTTCACCGATAAGGCTTTCCACACACAGCACCATGTTTTCGTCGAAATGACCTTCACCTGCGGTTTCAAAATCGGGGTGCAGCGGAATCACCGGCCATTCGTCCGCCATGCCGACACCATGTGCCGCCAACGAGTAACGATAGGGTTGATACTTTTGCGGAATCTGCCAGGACTTCGCATTGAACTCGCGAAAACTCATCCCCGGCTGGATAATTTCCAGATTGTGATTAATCTGCTCCACAGCCGCGCTGTAAAGTTCGGATTGCTTTGCTGTCATCGGGGTATAGCCACAGGTCCACGAACGCGACAGGTCGGCGCAGTATCCGTAAGGCCCAATCAGGTCAGTGTCAAATGAGATCATTTCCCCTTGTTGGCAGACATAGTCTGAGCATTCCTGGTACCAGGGATTGGTGCGCGCCCCGCAGGTCAGCAAGCGGGTTTCAAGCCATTCCCCACCGGAACGCGCATTTTCGTAATGTA
>Ga0209271_10000722_pt1 | contig 11452 bp, 9 predicted proteins | sample tdAd002_FD_187123 | JGI IMG/M metagenome (GOLD analysis project Ga0209271, IMG submission 187123) | Marine sediment microbial communities from the Atlantic coast under amendment with organic carbon and nitrate - tdAd00.2 (SPAdes)... | ecosystem: Environmental > Aquatic > Marine > Coastal >... | reverse complement strand
GGGCCAGGGCGTCCACGTACATGTCCAGACGGTCCTTGAGTATCTGAAAATAATCGATATCATGGCCGATTATTTGCCCGGTTGCCGTAGAGATCGTCTGTGAAAAATCATAGACGGCCTTCCAGTAAAGATCTAAAAGCTGATTTTTATGGGGGCTGGTTTCAAGATAATAGGATATGCTCCACCCGACACTGATGATTTTAAGTATCTGAAGTTCGTATTCAACCGTTTCCCGCTGGATGTCCGCCGCTTCCGGCAGGTGTGACATCAGCCATTTGATGTCTTCACGGTCAACGACAAAATCGAACAGATCTTCTCCGGCGCGTTCAATTTCCGATTTTTTCTCTTCTGAATGTTCCATTACTCTATAGAAATTACGATTTTTCTATTTTTCTTGTGCTCTTCGATTTCCGCCAAAGTTCCCAATGCGTCTTCGGACTTTGAGATTTCAATGAGTTGATCCAGGTCGATGCCCAAATCATCAAGCACCGTAACGGCTTTACGCGGGATCAGTTTTGACGCCACTTTAACGATGGCAAGGGGAATCGTTGCCGTGGTGTCCGGCGTCGTGCCGTTATTTTTAAAAATCCTAATCTTCAGTTTTGCCATGTCTGTTCACCTTGTATCCGGATGACCGGTTACCCTGAAAAAATGGGTTTTGCCGTCCACTTCCTGAAGTTCGATGTGCTTTAGTTTTTTCCTGACCTGTGGGACATCAATCCCCAGGATAACATCGTTTCCAGTGGTTGGCCGAATCTGTGCCCAAAATTTGCTGCGATAATACCGGGTTCTGTCTCCGGTGGGTTTAATGATAAATACCTCGACGCCCTCTTCAAAGGCGGTCTCCAGAGCGATGGTCAACATAACTTCATCCAGATTCCAGAGGCCCTTTTCTCCTTTATTTCTGTAGGTCTTCTCAACAAAAAATCCGACATCGTGGCCGGGTCTTAAATCCCTAAATGGAAAGATGGTCTTGCCAAAGGTTTTGCGAAATTGATTGCTAAAGGGCAATCCGATAATGGGCGAGCCAAAGGCGTAACCGAGCATCACATTTCTTTTAATATCAAAATCGAGATAGGCAACCGGCGTTGACGAATCGAGATCGAAAACATCGACCATGCAGCCGCCCCGCAACGCAAAAATCAGATTTGCTGAATCCGTCTCAAAAACCGCGCATCCGTCTTGTTTCAGTTTCCGATAATTCAATAAATGGCAGTCTTCCGGGTTATAGCTCATGGAAAAATACTCTGCTTGGCAAAGCATGGAATCGATCGCCCCAATTGGCATTTATCTTCCATCGATATCGACCTTAAAGGTTACACAAGAGATCCCTTATGATCAAGGGGAAATCGCCGGTCACCCGTTCCAAGAAGCCATTTCAAAACCGCCCGTTCGGGGAACAAGGCTATCTATATCCAAAATCCTTGAGATTTCGAGGCGTTTTAAAAAATTTGATCATTGACACCAGATACCGTGTCATGTATGTGCGGGCAGGCTTTTTTTGCCTAAAACCGGGTGCTTTGTACCCGGTAGCAAATGCAACGATTAAAGCACTAACGTGCTTTTGCCTCGAACCCTCTTCTCCAACTAAATTGGAGAAGACCCTCTTTTTATAAATACCAACTCCGTTGTTTATGCAACGCGAGGGTTTAATGAGAAATCGAACCCCCAATACATATGGCGATCCCCACCGCTGGATGGTCTTTTCCGTTATCTGCGTGGTGTACTTTTTCGTCTACTTCCACCGGGTCTCCACTTCGGTGATCGTAACGGACCTTTTGGACGCCTTTCACACCCATGCAACGGCGTTGGGTTTAATGTCCTCCATGTATTTTTATCTCTATGCCTTCGAGCAGCCGCTGGTGGGATACCTGTCGGACCGGCTCGGACCCCGGCGCGTCATCGGCTACTGGACCATGGCGGCAGCGGCGGGGTGTTTTATTTTCGGCATGGCGCCGAACATCGGCTGGGCTTCGGTAGGGCGGGCCCTTATCGGATTTGGCGTCGGGGGCGTCTATGTGCCGGGGGTCAAGGCCATCTCTCTGTGGTTCAGAAAGGAAGAGTTCGCCACCATGATCGGCCTGCTCATGTCCGTGGGAAATTTCGGGGCTGTGATCGCCACCACTCCCCTTGCCTGGGCCACCGGGTCCTGGGGATGGCGCGTCACATTTTTCCTCATCGGCGGGATCACGCTGGGTCTGGCTTTTGTCACCCTGTTTTTTACCCGGGACTACGGCGGTCCATCCGATCCGGTTCCGGAGAATCCCGGGACAGCGTCCGGGACCGGGGCGGGAACCGCCGCAAGGGTAATGCAGCTGCTGACATCCGGGCAGTTCTGGATCCTTTCGATTATTTTTTTTGGCGTTTACGGCACGCTTTTGACCTTGCAAGGACTGTGGGCAACGCCGTTTCTGATGGCGGCCCTCGGCGTTGAACGCATCTTTGCCAGCAAACTGAACATGCTGATTCCCGTGGGTGTGATCATCGGCGCACCGTTTTTCGGATGGCTGACCGACCGGTTTTCACTCGACAAAAAAAAGATCTTCACCGTGATCCTTACCCTGTATACCCTCACATGGGTCGGCGTCACCCTCTTTTCCAGCCAGTTGTGGACGGTTGGACTTTCCCTGGTGATGCTGTTGATGGGCATTTTTGCGGGCGGGTTCATCAGCACGTTGTGGGGAATTGTCCGGGAGATCTTGCCGGCGGAGATTTTGGGGCTGACTTCCGGTATCCTCAATCTATCGCCGTTTCTCGGTGTCGGCGCCTTTCAGGTCCTCACAGGCGCCATCCTGGACCGGGCCGGCCGGGAGGGCAATCTATACCCGCTGTCAGGATTCAAGAACGCTTTTTTGATCTGCCTGTCCGGCATCGTCGTCTGTCTGGTGTTGTCGTTTTTCCTCAAGCTGAAGTCTTGGTCCCTTCGCTCTAATTGAGCAGACGTCCCCCTATGCAAGTGTCTTTCGTCTTGCCCAAGACGGGCATCATTTTGTCGTTTTAGAAAAGAGATTGACAATGCCATAAAGTGGCACTGGTTTTTAATTCGGATCTAACCGGTGGACATGGTGGTCACCGAATACGGGGTGGCCAGCTTGAGGGGGAGGACCCTGCGCGAGCGGGCCATGGCGTTGATCGACATTGCCCATCCGGACGACCGGGAGGCACTCGTGGAACAGGCCAAAAAGGCGAAGATCATCTATCCGGATCAGATGTTCTCGGCCGAATGCGTCCGACTCTATCCATCCGATATTGCCTCCCAACAGATCTTCAAGGGCGGTGTGAAGATTTATTTCAGAGCCATTAAGCCGTCTGATGAGGAGGATCTGCGACGCCTTTTCTATCGTTTTTCGGATGAGAGCGTCTATTATAGATATTTCAGTCCGATAAAGACCATGCCCCATAAACAGATGCAAGAGTATGTAAACATGGACTGCGATCGGACACTGTCCATAATTTCAAAATGCCGTTTAAGAAAGATGTTCAAGACTTGATATCCTGAAGAGAATATGCGAATCCTTAAAGAGGACCGGAGGATCTTTACACCACAGCTAACGGACCATGAGGGATACAGCCATGAAGCATTTTTTACTCGGCGCAGCAAAGCATACGCTCAAGGCCCTTGGTTACGGGATTGCGGGCGGGGTTGCGGTGATGATCGTTGTCTTTGTTTTGCAGCTGGAACGTCGGCCCGACCTCAAGATCTGGCACACGGTGGAACTGGACGCCGAATTCACGGCGGACGCGGCAGAAAGCTTTGAAGACTACCTTTCCATCGAGGCGCGGCTGTTCAAACAGCTTGACGAACGCGTCTATACCCGGATCGAACCCGAGGACCGGCGTCTCATCAACCGCTACCACCGGGGCAGTTTGTCGGACCCGGACCGCTGGTCTCCCAACTGGAACCGCACGTTCGAACTTTCCGAAAAGGCACCCAAGGCGGGGATCCTGCTGCTGCACGGCATGTCCGACTCGCCTTACAGCCTGCGGAGCCTGGGACAGCAGTTGCATGCGGCAGGGGCCTGGGTGGTGGGACTTCGACTCCCGGGCCACGGCACAGCGCCTTCGGGACTCGTGAGCGTAAAATGGCAGGATATGGCCGCAGCGGTACGCTTGTCCATGCGTCACCTGCGGGACAAGGTCGGCGATCGGCCGCTCTATATCGTGGGGTACTCCAACGGCGGTGCCCTGGCCGTGTACTACGCGATCTCGGCGTTGGAAGACAACGCCCTGCCGTCCGTTGGCGGGATGGTGCTGGTCTCCCCGGCCATCGGGGTTACGCCACTGGCGGCTTTTGCGGTGTGGCAGACCCGGCTCGGTCGTCTGTTGGGCCTCCAAAAACTGGCGTGGACGGATATACTGCCCGAGTACGATCCCTTCAAGTACGGCTCTTTTGCCGTCAATGCCGGCGATCAGGTCTACCGTCTGACCGTCGAAATTCAATCAAAAATGAAGACACTGGGTGCCGGGAAGGTACTGGAGCACTTTCCGCCGGTGCTTGCCTTTCAATCTGGTGTTGATGCCACCGTGTCGACGCGGGCGTTGATCGATGGACTGTTCGGGCAATTGCCAGCAGACGGACACGAACTGGTCATTTTCGACATCAACCGCCTATCCGAGATAAAACAGGTTCTCGGGCAGGATCCCATAGGGAGTATCGAGGCCGTTCTCCGGGACACCGGCTTGACTTTCACCATGAGTTTTGTGACCAATTACAGCGAAAAGAGCCGCCGGGTCGTCGTTCTCCGGAAAAGGCCCGGGGATGTCAAAATAGCGGAGATGTCCACCGGTCTTATGTGGCCGAAAGGGCTTTATTCCCTATCCCACGTGGCGCTGCCGTTCTCCCCAAACGATCCGCTTTACGGTGGGCCGGATGCCGGAAACAGTCCGGGGATCAAGCTCGGCGACCTGGCGCTGCGCGGAGAGCGGGGTGTGCTGCAGATACCGGCGTCAGCCATGCTGCGGCTGCGGTGGAATCCCTTTTACCCCTATATGGAACAGCGCCTGATCGAATTTTTCCGTCTGGCGGGGTCAGACGGAGAATAGCGAAACACAGCGTTTGACGTCTGATGGAAAGCATTACCCTAAGATATTTGCAATTTCCGATGCTTCATGGGTTCCCTATGGGCTACGCGGGGAAAAACATATCCGATCTTCGGTTCCAATTTGGGGATTGTCATTTGTATTTTCCATCGATTTTGTGATAAGGAGTCTGAGGCGTATCAAGTATCTCTGCGCGTTCCCGTGGGCCAAGGTCGAAGCCGTTCAAAGGACGTGTCGACGATACCGAAAATCTTGCCAAGGAGACCCTATGAATATTTTAAAAGCGGTGCTCAAGCACGAAGTCTTTCCCGCCCTCGGCTGTACGGAACCCATCGCCGTCGCCTATGCGGCGAGTCTGGCCGGCGACCAGCTGGACGCCGACTTCGAGGAGATGACCATTGCAGTGGATCCCGGGGTGTATAAAAATGGTCTGGCCGTCATCGTCCCGAACGCGGACGGCGAGCGAGGGAACCTGATCGCCGGAGTCTTGGGCGCCCTGATCCGTCGACCGGACTTGAAAATGGAAATCCTCAAGGCCGTCGATCCGGCCCATATTCCCCTTGCTCGAAGTCTCATCGAGTCGGGTAACGCACGGATTCTTTGCCATCGGCAAGCAAACGGCATGCACATTGACGTCCGGGTCCGGCGGGGATCGGAAACCGCCCGAGCTGTTATCCGCCATCGACATACCAATTTGGTTCTTTTGGAAAAGAACGGTCGACCCGTGTTTCAGGGGGACGACAAAACGGACCTGCAGGTCTTATCCGACTATCAGTCGACCCTCAGCCGGCTGCGGATCGTCGATCTGATCCGGGCGGCAGAAAATATCGACGACGCGGATCGACACTATCTTCGGGAAGGCGTCGAAATGAACCTGAAGATGGCCGAGGCGGGAAAAGATTTGAAAAAAGTCGGCCACTACCTGTCGGATCTGATACAGAAGGGGTTTTTCCAGGACGACATTCTCTCTACGAGCAAGATTATGACCAGCTCTGCCGCCGATGCCAGAATGGCGGGGCTGAACCATCCGGTCATGGCCAGCGGCGGCAGCGGCAATCAGGGTATTGTGGCCATTCTGGTGCCCTACCATGTGGGACAGCACTTCGATATACCCGAGGACCGGATTATCGAGAGCATCGCCCTGTCTCATTTGCTCAACAGCTATGTCAAATGCTTCACCGGGAGCCTGTCGCCCATCTGCGGCTGCGCCATTGCCGCGGGAGTGGGGGCCTCTGGGGCCATCGTTTATCAGCAGAGCGGTGCCCATATGGACAGGATCACCCTGGCCATTAACAACATTGTCAGCGATCTGGGCGGAATGCTCTGTGACGGGGCCAAGGGCGGTTGTGCCCTGAAAGTCGCAAGTGCCACGGATTCGGCCATTCGATCGGCCTATATGGCTCTCAACGACTTCGGCATCACCGCCGTTGAGGGGTTTGTCGGCAAGACCGCCGAACAGACAATTTACAATCTGGCCCGAATCAGTGAGATCGGTATGGCCAAGGCCGATGATGTGATGCTCGACATCATGACCGAAAAGATTTCATCGGTTCCGGAGACCGATGTCTCCTGAACCGGATTTCTCATCGGCCGGGATCACCGGGAAAAGCCCAGGAGAATCCCTTGAAGGATAAACGCCAAAAGTTATCCATGCTCCCTCGAACCGGCACCCTGGGAACGTTCTCCGGCGTGTTTACGCCAAGCGTGTTGACCATTCTGGGTATTATCCTTTTCCTCAGATTGGGGTATGTGGTGGGGAACGCAGGCTTCGGCCGCGCCCTAATTATCATCGGTTTGGCCAATGTTATCTCGGTTCTGACCAGCATCTCTCTCTCGGCAATCGCCACCAATCTGAAAGTCAAGGGCGGCGGGGATTACTATCTGATCTCCCGCACCTTGGGCCTCGAATTCGGGGGGGCCATCGGGCTGGTTCTTTTCCTGGCACAGTCTGTTTCCATCGCATTTTACTGCATCGGATTCGGTGAAGCCGTCAACAGCTTGCTGCAGGGGGGAAGTGTCGTTTTAAGTCCCCGAATAATTGCCTTTGCTGCGGTTTCATTTCTGTTCATTTTTGCCTGGCTGGGCACTGACTGGGCCACCCGTTTTCAATACGTGGTCATGACGCTTCTGGTGGCAGCCCTTTTGTCCTTTTTTGTGGGCGGCATTCCCCAATGGGACGGTGCTGTGCTGGTCCAAAACTGGAAGGCACCTGCTGAAGCCTCTGATTTTTGGGTGCTTTTTGCCATTTTTTTCCCCGCGGTTACCGGTTTTACCCAGGGGGTCAGCATGTCCGGCGACCTGAAAGATCCGGGTCGAAGCCTTCCCCTCGGAACGTTTCTGGCAGTGGGGGTGTCGATTCTGGTTTACTTCGGCGTGGCCGTGGTATTCGCAGGGGTGCTGCCCAATTCGGTGCTTGGGATCGATACCCATGCCATGAAACGCGTTGCCTATATTAAGCCGTTGATCGATGCCGGCGTCATCGCAGCAACCCTGTCATCGGCCATGGCCTCGTTTCTCGGCGCGCCCCGCATTCTCCAGTCTCTGGCTGCAGACCGCATTTTTTCTTTGCTCAATCCTTTTGCCAAAGGAACCGGGGCAACTTCGAATCCGCGCCGGGGAGTTCTGCTTTCGGGCGGCATTGCCGTTCTCACCATCTCACTGGGGAACCTAAATCTAATTGCTCCGGTGGTGTCCATGTTTTTTCTCCTGTCCTACGGATTGATGAATTACGCCACTTACTATGAGGCGCGTGCTGCAAGCCCCTCTTTCCGGCCGAGGTTCAAATGGTTCGATCTCCGTCTGAGCCTGCTGGGATTTCTGGCCTGTCTGGTTACCATGATGGCCATCGATCTCAAAACCGGGATCATTGCGGTATCCATCCTGTTTGCCATTTTCCAGTATTTGAAGCGAACGGCAGGTCCTGCACGCTGGGCGGACAGCCGGCGAGCCTATTACCTCCAGCGTATCCGAGAAAATATTTTCGCAGCATCGGCTGAACCGGAACACCCGAGAGACTGGCGTCCCCAGATACTGGCATTTTCCAATGATCCGGAACGGAGATCCCGGCTGCTCCGGTTTGCGTCATGGATCGAAGGCCGCAGCGGCATAACTACGGTTGTTCGAATCCTCGAAGGGGCCGGGGCTAAAATCTACAGGGACCGCATCGATGCTGAAAACGAGCTTCGAAGGGATATTCAGAAATCCGGTGTGTCGGCATTCCCGTTGGTCATGGTAACACCTGAAATTGAGGCCGGTTTGAATTCACTGCTTCAGGGTTTCGGCATCGGTCCCGTGAAGGCCAATACCATTTTGTCCAATTGGCTCAACCCTGAGGCATCGGATCTCCACGGATTCAGAAAATATTTGTTCGGAAGACACCTGCGGACCGTCCATCGGCTCGGCTGCAACATCGTCATCCTCTATACCGATGAAAAACGATGGACGGCTTTGATGGAGAGATCCGCGGGAACAAACCGGATAGACGTCTGGTGGCGAGGGGACGCTACCAGTCGTCTGATGCTTTTGTTTGCCTACCTGATGACCCGCAGTGAACCCTGGGACGAAGCAGCCATACGAGTTCTTGCGATCAATTATGAAAACGATTCGCCGGAGAATATTGAGGACCTCGCCGATACGCTGAACGAGGTGCGAATCGAAGCAGAGCCGAAAATCATCCCGGAGGCCGACATTCAAAAAATAACAGAGATTTCCACAGACGCTTCAATGATTTTTTTGCCATTCCGTTTTTGGGATAATCAGATCATCGGGCCCGTGGACGTCCGCGTTGAAGAACTTCTACCCCGGCTGCCCACCGCTGCGCTGGTGCTTGCCGCAGAAGACATCGACCTGCAGGCCGAACCCGAAGCAGGAACTGCCGGTGAGATGGCGGCTGCACGGGATGCTCACGATGATGCCGATAAAAAGGCCAGAGAGGCCCAAAAAGACGCCGAAAATGCGCTCAGGGTCGCAGAAGCGGCCAAAGAAAAAATTCGGGTGTTCGACGAGACCCGGGCATCGGATGATAAACCGGAAGAACTGACCCGATTGGAGGCCGGAGCCAAAAAAGCAGAAATGGAATCGGAAAAAGCCTACCGGAGAGTTGCAAAAGCCGAGGCCAAAGCCCAGGATGCAGCCAAAAATGCAGCGGATCTGGGCGTTGAGGCAGATACCGACGATCGTCAATAACCAGCCCTAAAGGGGGCCGAATACGTGGGCCAGTCAATTTCCAATGGCAAATGTCAAAACCCAAAACTCAATTGAATGTCAAATGATGTATGTATTCAGGGGGTGTGTTTTCTCGTGTAACGATATCGGAGGAGTGACTAAATCATTGAAATGACCAGACACGTAGACGCCAGAGTGAAACGGGGAAGCACACCCCCTGAATACGTACCAAATGACGAATGGTTTCAAACCAGGGCCTCGATCATCCCGGTTCAATCTGCTTAAAGGAGACAATTATGTTCGGTGAAAAAGAAGTCAATGATGTCGACTTGTCGGTGAATGAAAACAATCTTTACCAGGAAGAGTTCTTTACCGATTTCGATATGGCATCCATCCGGCGGATGACGCCGGTCAAACCCAATGGCTTGAGAGATAAAAGCCGCAAATTGGTTTTTGTGGGGAATCTCAATTTGATGACCCCCCAGGGACCCCTTCCGATTCAGGCTGCCATTGACGCAAGAAACCTTAAAGAAGCCATAGAAAGATATCCGGAGGCCATGAAACACGCTTTGGGGGAAATGCAGGAGAAAATCAAAAAGCTTCAGCAAGAAAAAGAATCCAAAATCATCGTTCCCTGACCTTTTGCGCCAATCCGCTATCGTATGAAAAAAGCCCGTGCGCTTTTTTAAAGTGCTGTCTTATTCTGGAAAAATCTTGCCTGGGTTGAGGACCATATTCGGGTCAAAAACGTTTTTTATTTCGGTCTGAAGCCGGATACTTTCCGCTGAAAGTTCCATGGGTAAATACCGCTTTTTGGCCTCACCGATGCCGTGTTCCCCGGAAATTGTTCCGCCCATCTGGATCACCCGGGACAGTATGTTCCGGACGCCTTTTTCCACGCGGGTCATATTATCCCGGCTTTGAGCCGTGATGTTCAGATGGATGTTACCGTCTCCTGCATGCCCGAAGGCGTAAATTTCAAGGCCGTATTCAGCTTCGAACTTCGGAAGTTCAGCCACAAGGGCCGGAATTTTTCCCAGGGGAACTGCCACATCTTCGGGGATATAAAGGGCGGAATTATCGTGAATTCGCAGGGAAACCTGGCGACGCATCTCCCATATTCGCTCCCGTTCTTCATTGTCGGGAGCGGGGAGAAGATGTGTTGCACCGACGTTCTCGCAGATTTTTCCGATCACATCGATTTCATGTTTGATCTGATTCGGAGCACCGTCAATCTCGATGATCAACAGGGTGGATTTTTCTCCCGGCACCTTGAATGGTAAAAGATCGTTCACCAGAGAAAGGCATTTGGCATCCAAGAACTCTATGGCCGACGGCAGATGGCCACTGGTCAGTATTTTGGTTACGGCCCGCATGGCGAGGGGCAGGTCGTTAAACACAGCCGACGTGGCGGCCACGGCTTCCGGGAACGGAATCAGCTTTAGAATCAGACCGGTGATAATTCCTAACGTTCCTTCGGAACCGGCAAACAGTTGCGTCAGGTCGTACCCCACCACACCCTTACGGGTCCGGGTCCCGGTCTTTATGAGCCGCCCGCTGGGGAGGACCACTTCGAGGCCGAGAACGTAGTCCTTTGTGGTGCCGTACTTGAGACAGGAAGGTCCGCCCGCATTGGTGGCCACGTTGCCGCCGATGGTACTCTGATCCATGCCGGCCGGATCCGGCGGGAAAAAAAGCCCTTTGTTCCGGGCCGCATCCCGAAGGGCTTTCGTAAGGGTTCCCGGCTGCACTTCCGCAACGAGGTCTTCGGTGTGCACGGAATGGATGCGGTTCATATTTTCCAGCGACAGGACCACACCTCCCCGTACCGGCAGGCAACCTCCGGCAAGACCGGATCCACCGCCCCGGGGAGTTACCGGAAACCTGTATTCATTGGCAAGACGCATCAGCCGCCGGATCTGACGGGTTTCTTTTACCCGGATGACCATCTCGGGCGTGTAACGGAGTTCGGAAGCGTCCCCCGCGTATATTCCGGCTTCGTCCGGGTTCCAAACAATGCATTCATCGCCCAGCTCCCGGATGATCCGGCTGCGGATTTCATCTGTTATGGATGCGTATTCAATCATCTGATCCACATATAATTTATGAAATGTTATCTCTTTGACGGCTTCGTAAAAAGTCTTTTGTAAGCGACATCGAGCAATTTTGGAGAAAGATTCATGATGAGTCTGGCGTTAAAAATTGCAAGCTGTTTGAGGGCGTTAGCCCGAGTTCTTGCAATTTAGCC
>Ga0209271_10000720_pt1 | contig 11461 bp, 8 predicted proteins | sample tdAd002_FD_187123 | JGI IMG/M metagenome (GOLD analysis project Ga0209271, IMG submission 187123) | Marine sediment microbial communities from the Atlantic coast under amendment with organic carbon and nitrate - tdAd00.2 (SPAdes)... | ecosystem: Environmental > Aquatic > Marine > Coastal >... | reverse complement strand
TCGCGATTCACTTTAACCAGATAGAACCGCGCGCTGATCTTGATGTCATCATGATTGCACCCAAGGCACCGGGGCACACCGTACGTTCCGAGTTTGTCAAAGGTGGTGGCATTCCTGACCTGATCGCTATCCAGCAAGATGCTTCAGGTATGGCGAAAGAACTGGCGCTATCCTATGCCGCTGGAATTGGCGGCGGCCGCACCGCCATCATCGAAACCACTTTCAGAGATGAAACCGAAACCGATTTATTTGGTGAACAAACCGTACTCTGCGGCGGCACCATCGAACTGGTCAAGGCAGGATTCGAAACCCTGGTCGAGGCTGGATACGCGCCTGAGCTCGCTTATTTCGAATGCCTGCATGAACTCAAATTAATCGTCGATTTAATCCATGAGGGCGGCATCGCCAATATGAACTACTCGATCTCCAATAATGCCGAGTTCGGCGAGTACTCAACTGGCCCGAAGATCATCAACGAGGAAAGTCGCTGGGCGATGAAAGAATGCCTGGACGAAATTCAAAACGGTGCCTATGCGAAAAAATTTATCACTGAAGGGCAATCCAACTATCCCGAAATGACTGCGTGGCGGCGTAATAATGCGGCACACCAGATCGAACAGGTGGGTGCGAAGTTGCGTTCGATGATGCCCTGGCTCAGTGCCAACGCGTTAGTCGATAAATCCAAAAACTAGTATTGCTGGCGGGCGCCTGGCGCCCGCCTGACTACTATGGACGACAGCAACCCCAAAGAAACCCGTAAAAACATGCGTAAGGGCATCTTCTTATTGCCTAACATGTTCACTACGGCCGCGTTATTTGCCGGATTTTACGCCATTATTGCCGCGATGAACGGGCGTTTTGAAATCGCAGCGATCGCCATCTTTCTGGCGGGCTTACTCGACGGTCTCGATGGCCGTGTGGCTCGCATGACCAACACCCAGTCCGCCTTTGGTGCCGAGTACGATAGCCTCTCGGATATGGTCTCGTTTGGTGTCGCGCCGGCGCTGATTGTATATCTATGGTCGTTGGTTTACCTGCGTGAAGTATCGACATTCATGGGCAAGCTGGGCTGGCTTGCCGCATTCATCTATGCGACCTGTGCCGCGCTGCGACTGGCACGTTTCAACACCCAGATCGGGGTCGCTGACAAACGCTATTTTCAGGGGCTCGCCAGCCCCGCTGCTGCAGCGGTGGTGATGGGTGCCGTCTGGGTTTGTGAAAGCTACCATATACTCGGCTCGGACGTCACCTACGCAGCGCTGGTGCTGACAGTTGCAGCAGGCACATTGATGGTTTCGAGGTTTTCCTACTACAGTTTCAAGGATCTCGATTTACGCGAACGGGTTCCTTTCGTGACCCTGCTGGCGGGGGTGCTGGTGTTTGTTTTCCTGTCAATTGAGACCGCGACCGTTTTGTTCTCATTCTTCTTCCTGTACATGTTATCCGGACCGATCGTTTCTCTGTTTCGCTGGAATCGCAAACGTATGCGCCTGTCAGATTCGAATGAAGAGACAGCCTCTAAACAGTAAGCCTTATTTTTTACTTGGCAAGCTTGCCGGAGTTGGCTATATTTCTGCGCATGCAACCCCGCTACGCCAGTTTTCAACTACCTTCTCCAACCAGCCCGGGATTCCTGCCTGCGTACCTGCTGCTATCTTTGCTATTCACTCTGCTGCCGTAGGGCAGAGCAGAGAATCCTGACGAGGGCAAACGTAAAAAGCACCCACATTTACAAGGTTTAGACAAACGAGATAGCGATGAGCAAAGACAAATTAATAATTTTTGACACCACTTTACGCGATGGTGAGCAAAGCCCGGGCGCATCAATGACACGTGACGAAAAGATTCGTATCGCGCGCGCACTGGAGCTGATGAAAGTCGACATAATCGAAGCCGGATTTCCGATAGCCAGTGACGGTGATTTCGAATCGGTGAAGGCGGTTGCCGAAATCATCAAAGACAGTACCGTGTGTGGATTAGCACGTGCCAAACGGGTAGATATTGAACGCGCAGGCGAAGCGATTAAAGCGGCCAATTCGGGGCGCATTCACACTTTCCTGGCCACTTCGCCGATCCACATGCAACACAAGTTGCGCATGCAGCCTGACGAGGTGGTCGAAGCCGCGGTCGCGTCAATACGCATGGCGCGCCGGTACACCGATAACATCGAATTTTCACCGGAGGACGCGGGTCGCTCGGAACCTGATTTTCTGTGTCGGGTAATCGAAGCAGTAATTGCCGAGGGCGCTACCACCATCAATATCCCGGATACGGTTGGTTATAATGTCCCGCACCAGTTTGGCGACCTGATCAGGGACTTGATCGAACGTGTTCCGAATTCGGACAAAGCCGTTTTTTCCGTACATTGTCACAATGACCTGGGGCTTGCAGTCGGCAATTCATTGGCGGCCGTTTTAAATGGCGCGCGCCAGGTGGAATGCACGATAAACGGACTCGGCGAGCGGGCTGGTAACGCATCGCTGGAGGAGATCGTCATGGCGGTGCGCACCAGGCAGGATATTTTCCCCTGTGATACAGACCTCGACACCACGCAGATCATGAATTGCTCGAAAATGGTTTCAGGAATCACCGGTTTCAACGTACAGCCCAACAAGGCAATCGTTGGTGCCAATGCGTTCGCTCATGAATCCGGTATTCACCAGGATGGGATTTTAAAATCGCGCGAGACTTACGAAATCATGCGCGCTCAGGACGTCGGCTGGACGACTAACAAGCTGGTACTGGGCAAGCATTCCGGACGAAATGCCTTTAAGACCCGTATGGCGGAACTGAATATCGAATTCACTTCGGAAAAAGATCTCAACGAAGTGTTCGCACGATTCAAGGAACTGGCGGACAAGAAACACGATATTTTCGATGAAGATTTACTGGCACTGGTTAACGAAGTCGCTTTCGAAACCGAAAATGAAACCATCAAGCTGGTCAGTCTCAGGGTTTGCTGCGAAACCGGCGAAACACCTTCTGCTACCATGACCCTCAATATCGATGGCAAGGAACAACAGGCCGAAGCCCGCGGCGATGGTCCGGTTGACGCATGCTTCAAGGCGATTGAAAAGCTAACCGGGAGCGGAGTCGAACTGCAGCTTTATTCGGTAAACGCGATAACCACCGGCACTGACTCACAGGGTGAAGTCACCGTCAGAGTTGAAAAAGACGGACAGGTTATTAACGGACAAGGAGCCGATACCGATATCGTCATCGCTTCGGCCAAGTCTTACATCAATGCGTTGAACAAGGTTATTAACCGCACTGGTCGCACCCATCCCCAGCTGGGAGATGTGTAAACGTCGATGCTGACCGCCCGGCAACAACACTGCCTGAGGGGAATCGGCATCGATGTATGGACCGAACGCAGGGTAACGAGAGGCAGCAATCCCGCAGCGGAACCTGTTGCCGACATCCTCAGCGCGGCGGATCTGGAAGATATCCGACGCTTTGCTAACGCCGGGGACAAGCCAGGTTTTCCCGAGCAAAGCGAGCAACCGGTTAATCTGCCCCAAAGCGCCGGACCCGGTCTGGAAAAACCTGATCTGTCCCCGGTTCCAGCCCCGTCGGAAAGTCACGCCCTGCCCTCCAGCCCAGTAGCAGAGGCTGTAGCCCCGGTCCCGGCAAACCTGGATTCATGGGATTCGATCATCGAATCGATTCATGGATGCACTGCCTGTGAGCTGGCGCAACACTGCACCCAGAAGGTACCGGGGGTTGGCGACCGCCAGGCAGACCTGCTAATTGTCGGAGAAGGTCCCGGGCATGATGAAGATATCCGTGGTGAACCGTTCGTCGGACGTTCGGGCCAGTTACTCGATCGGATGCTGGCTGCAATTGGCATTGCCCGCGAACAGGTCTACATTACCAATATTGTGAAATGTCGACCACCCAACAACCGCGACCCCAGGCAACTGGAAGCACAGCAATGCCGCGCCTTCCTGGAAGCGCAAATAGAGCAGCTTGCACCTAAAGTGATTCTATCGGTTGGTCGCGTTTCAGCGCATAACCTGTTAGCTAGCAACCTCCCCGTTGGCAAGCTCATCCAGCAAATGCACAAACTGCCCGGAACTGAAATTCCGCTCAAGGTGACCTACCATCCCGCCTATTTACTGCGCAATCCGGCGGCCAAGGCCATCGCCTGGCAAGATCTGAAACTGCTCCGCCAGATGCTGCAATGAGTAATCTCGATTTGTGGTTTCGGCGCATGACGCTCGGCGATGTCGAGAGGGTTATGAAGGTCGAAGAGGAAGTTTACGAATTCCCCTGGACCGACAAGATATTCAGCGACTGTATTCGTGTCGGTTATTATTGTTGGCTGGCTCTGCAACGACAGAATATCGTTGGCCATGCGGTAATCAGTGTCACCGCCGGTGAAAGCCACATGCTCAACCTGTCGATTGCCACTGAGTATCAGCGCAGAGGGTTTGGCAAACAGTTTATCGAGTTTCTGATCGAGGAGGCGCAGACGAAACAGGCACAAACCATGTTACTCGAAGTTCGCCCCAGCAATACCGCGGCGATTAATTGCTATAATGCAGCAGGATTTAACGAAATCGGATCCCGCAAAGATTATTATCCTGCCCCGGAGGGTCGGGAAGATGCATTACTTTTCGCAAGACATATAGTCGTGAAGAACGATGCCCTCAACTAGCCAGCCTTACTAAGTCATACTGGAATTAAAAGATGTCAGACATTGACGAAATGCGTCGACGCCGCACTTTTGCAATTATTTCGCACCCGGACGCTGGCAAGACGACGGTTACTGAAAAGCTGTTGTTGTTCGGTAAAGCGATCCAGATGGCGGGTACCGTAAAGGGCCGCAAAGCGGCCAGGCACGCAACTTCCGACTGGATGGAACTGGAAAAGCAACGCGGTATCTCGGTGACTTCATCGGTGATGCAGTTCCCGTATCGCGACAGTATCATCAACCTGCTAGATACGCCGGGACATGAAGATTTTTCAGAAGACACCTATCGTACCTTAACTGCGGTCGACTCTGCCCTGATGGTCATCGATTGCGCCAAGGGTGTCGAGGAGCGCACCATCAAGTTAATGGACGTGTGTCGCCTGCGCGATACTCCGATTATCACGTTCATCAACAAACTCGATCGCGAAGGGCGTGATCCGATCGATCTACTCGACGAAGTCGAAAAGGTACTCAGGATTCGCTGCGCACCCATTACCTGGCCAATTGGTATGGGTAAAAACCTTAAAGGTGTGTTTCATCTGCTCAATGACTCGGTGCACCTGTTTTCAGCGAGCCATTCAGACAAGGTATCCTCGGGCGAAATCATCGAGGGCCTGGATAACCCTAAACTCGATGTAGTGTTAGGCGCGATGGCCAATGACTTTCGCGAGGAGATCGAACTGGTACGCGGTGCTGCGAGTGAATTCGATCTCAACAGTTATCTTGCAGGTGAGTTGACACCGGTTTTTTTTGGTTCGGCGATCAATAATTTCGGCATGGCCGAACTGCTCGATGCCTTTAACGAATATGCGCCGTCACCGCGGGCGCGCCCTACCAGGAGTCGCATAGTTGCTGCTGAAGAGGACAAGCTAAGCGGTTTCGTTTTCAAAATTCAGGCCAATATGGACAAGCAACACCGCGATCGAATTGCCTTCATGCGGATCTGTTCGGGTAAATACACCCGCGGTATGAAAGTAAGGCATGTGCGTCTCGGCAAGGACATGAAAATACCCGATGCATTGACTTTTTTCGCCGCTGATCGAGGACATGTCGAGGAAGCATTTACCGGTGATATCATCGGCATTCACAACCATGGCACCATCCGCATCGGCGACAGCTTCAGCCAGGGCGAACAACTGATATTTACCGGTATACCCAATTTCGCTCCGGAATTGTTCAGACGCGCGCGACTGAAAGACCCGCTCAAGATGAAGGCGCTGTTAAAAGGCCTGACCCAATTATGTGAGGAAGGTGCAACCCAGCTCTTCCGACCGCTTGCCAACAATGACCTGATACTTGGTGCAGTCGGTATTTTGCAGTTCGACGTGGTTGCTCACCGGCTCAAGGACGAATACAGTGTCGACTGCCAGTTTGAAGCCGTCAACGTTAATACGGCGCGCTGGATCTCCTGCAGCGACCACAAAAAACTTGAGGAATTCAAAGTAAAACTGCGCAGCAACCTCGCCCTGGACCACGCCGGCGACCTTGCTTACGTCGCGCCTTCGCGGATTAACCTGACCATGACGCAGGAGCGCTGGCCTGAAATCGAGTTTCTCGCCACGCGTGAACACGGCGACTATTAAACAGGTTAGAGCAATCGCAGTTGTTACCGGCATGCTGGCTTGCACCGGCAGCCATGCCGCGAACACTGCCGCGGGTCTGGCAACACGCGATCTCAATCCAGTACTGCAACCCATCTACATACCCGCTTATACGCCGTATAGCAGCAAAAATGGCTGGCGCATCGACCATAGTTTATATGTAACCAATACCAGCCAGCAGGAAAGCAAGGGAGACGAATACCTGGCTCTCGACGTCGAAAATTATCGCTATGAACTGGGACTTAGATACCGCAAGGATAACTGGCTCGGCCAGGTGAACGCACCTTTCATCGCCAACCGCGGTGGCGTATTTGATGGCGCAATCGACAGCTGGCATGATGCTTTTGGTTTGCCGGAGGGCGATCGCGACAAGTTCCCGAAAGACGACATCGACGTTGAATACGTCCGCGATGGCGAAGTCGAATATTCCCAGGATAAATCCAGTAGCGGTCTCGGCGACATCAGCCTGGCGCTTGGTTACCAGCTGACGGAGGCAACCCGGTATTTCGTCGGTATCGAGCTACCCACCGGCTCGGAGTCCAATTACAGCGGCAATGAAGCCATCGATTTCGCGACCTGGTTGACTCACGAAAAACTCGTCAATGCTGAACTATCGGTTTATGGCCTGCTCGGCGTGAGTTTTCCCGGCGACGACGGAAATCTGCAAGGGCTGCTCGTCGACGAGATCTGGGTTGCACAACTGGGAACCCAGTATCTCTTCAATGACGGACTGGCTGGAACGGTACAACTAGACTGGCATTCAGAGGTTATCGATGGCAGCGATTTAACGGCATTCGGCGACTCGCTACAAATACAGCTCGGCCTTGGCTTCCTCAAGCTGTTCGACAATCATCGTCTCGATCTGTTTTTCTCCGAGGACATCAAGACTGAATCGGCACCCGATATCAGCTTCGGCATACGCCTGGCGCGAGAGTTTTAACGCACTACTCGACCAGCTCGGTAATAATTTTCGGATCGCTTTCCAGGGTACGATGTACCGGACACTTGTCGGCTATTTCAAGCAATTTACGGCGTTGTTCCTCGTTCAGATCGCCCACCAGTGAAATGCGCCGCGTAATGCGCTCGACCTTGCCTGCGCAATCGATACAGTCTTCGGCGTGAACGCGTTCATGTATCAGTCTTATGCTTACATCTTCAAGCGGTAATTTTTTATGACTGGCATACATGCGCAAGGTCATCGAGGTACAGGCGCCTAGCGACATTAACAACAGGTCGTAGGGTGACGGGCCCAAATCCCCACCACCGTATTTAACCGGTTCGTCAGCACGCAGATAATGACTGTTGCTGTACATGCCGCGCAGAAATTTATGATCGAGTTCACTTATCAGCACCTCACCATCAGCCAGGTCGAGGCTGGCCGGCGTTGCGTCTTCCGGTTCGAGATCGAGGTAGCGGCTCGCCCAGGAGGCAATGGTGGTTGCGACATACTCCGCGTCTGCCGCCTTGCTCAGCAAGTGGTCGGCCTTGTCGAGTGAAACAAAGCTCTTCGGATGCCGCGCCGCCTGGAAAATACTGCCGGCTTCATCGATCGAAACTATCGTGTCCAGAGGAGAATGAAATACGAGCAGAGCGGCACCCAGGTCACGTATTTTTTCGGTCGATGAATATAGATCAATGTCATCGAGAAACTGTTTTTTGATTGGAAACTCGCGTGCACCCAGGGCAACTACCGCCTCGCCCTGCGCCTGGATCTGCGCCGCTTTTTCCTTGAACAGATGCGCCACATGTTGTGCGGTTGCCGGCGCGCCGATGGTCACCACCGCCTTTATCGAGTCCAGCTTTGCCGCGGCACCCAGCACTGCAGCACCACCGAGACTATGCCCGATCAGGATCTGCGGCGCTCGATATTGCGCCTCGAGCGCTTTTGCGGCCTGCACCAGGTCCTCGATATTCGACGAGAAATTGGTATTGGCAAAATCACCATCACTATTACCTAATCCGGTAAAGTCAAAACGTAGTACAGCGATACCCTTCGCCGCCAGCGCACGACTGATGCGGGAAGCCGCGGCAATATCCTTGCCACAGGTAAAACAATGCGCAAACAGGGCGAAACTCGAAATTTCATCGACTCGCTCGGGTAATTCAAGTAGCCCTGCCAGTACTTCACCATTGGAATTTTCAAATTCCAGCCTGATTTTTTTCATTAGATCGACTCCGAGGGGTTATCATTCTGTGATTATTAACCCGGCGACAAAGTATATCGTATTCAGCCAACGCGTGTCTGTTCGCAGCAAGGCATCAAAACGCCGTTTTAGTCATTCTAAAGCAAGTTTTGCCATTGATATTAAATGGGCAGTCTGCGGGCAGACACGCATTGGCCTTACTTATTAAAATCGAAGAGATAGGGGCTTCAAGAATGCGTCATCTCGGCGTTGCAACTTTTGCCAAGGGAACAACCCTTGGCTGCAAGCCGCGCCTTGATCTGACGCATTCTTGAAGCCCTGAATACGATATACTTTATCGCCGGGTTAATGGCAGTTAGTCCACAGGTTCCCGTTGAAAAGACAGTTTAATCGATTTCTTCGCTGGATATTGTTTCTCTGGATCAGGGTAGAGGTCTTACCCGAAGACGATCCACGTCCGGTCATAGATACAGCGCAACCCGTGCTATATGTTCTCGACGATCGTGGACTGAGCGATTTGCTGGTACTGAGCAATATTACCGCTCACTACGATCTTCCCGACCCACTTGCAAAGATACCCATCGAGACCAGCAGGCAATATCACTCGGTCTATAGTATTGCGTCACGCAGCCCATTGGGCGACTGGATAAAGGGTCGCCGCAAGCACTCGGTGATGCTAACCGATTTAATGCAGGTCCTTGCCAACAACGACAAGCTTGAATTGCAGATCGTGCCGGTATCAGTATTTTGGGGTCGCCCACTAGCCCGGCATAAACACTGGTTTCAGGCGTTGTTCGCCGATACATGGGCTTTCGCCGGACGCACGCGCAAGTTTTTAACCATTTTAATTCACGGCCGTAACACCCGGCTGATTTTTTCACCAACATTGAGCATGCGAGATATCGTTACCGATAACCGCAATGACGCACAGAACTTGCAGGAATTGCTGGTTACTACCCTGCGTCAACAACGTGAAGCCACCTTTGGACCGCAGATCACCAGCCAGAAACTACTTTCTGCACAGGTTATCGAAGACCCGAGTGTACAGGAACTGATATTAGAGGAAGTCGGCAGCACGCGGCGCGCTTACAGCAGGGCACATCGATATTGCCGTGAGATATTCGCCGACTGCACCCAACTGACCATCGAGGTAATGCTGCGCTTGCTACGTGCTTTCTGGCGCCGGTATTACAGCGGCATCCAGATCTACCATGCAAATCGTATTCGCGAAGTGGCCCTCACTCATCAGCTGGTGTATGTCCCCTGCCACCGCAGTCACGTTGATTACCTGTTGCTGTCTTACGTCATTTACAACGAAAATCTTGCGCTGCCCTATATCGCGGCAGGCAACAATCTCAACATCCCCTTCATCGGACGCATACTGCGTGGTGGAGGTGCTTTCTTCATCCGCCGCAGTTTCAAGGACAACCCACTCTACAATGCGGTAATACGCGCCTATGTATATCAACTTGTAAAGCTCGGAGTACCACTGGAGTATTTCATCGAGGGTGGCCGAAGTCGCAGTGGCAGAATGCTTAAACCCAAATTCGGCATGCTGGGCATGACCGTCGATGCATATATAAAAAGCCAGGCGCGACCAATGGCCTTCGTGCCGATCTACATCGGCTACGAAAAACTGATCGAAGGCAAGTCTTACATTGGCGAGCTTTACGGCGACAAAAAGAAAAAAGAGTCTACTCTCGGAGCGCTGAGTGCAATCTTCAGGCTTAAAGGGCACTTCGGTAAGGTTACTGTCAGTTTTGGTGAACCTGTACAGCTGAACGGGTTACTGGAGCAAAACTGCAGTGACTGGACGAGCCGCGCTGCCGAAGTCAGGCATAGACCCGACTGGTATCGAGCGAGTCTACAAAAGCTAGCCAGCGAGATAATGTACGGCATAAACCGCGCCTGCGTGATTAACCCGGTCAATTCGATTGCCACCATACTACTTGCGACACCACGGCAAAGCATCGAAATCGAAGAACTGGTGAGCCAGGCGGAACTGCATCATCGACTCATCCGCGGAACTCCCTGTCTGGCATCGATTCGCATCGAAGGCAAGGTGAGTAAAAAACAGATCAGGCGCATCGCCAGGCAAAAGATCATCCATGTTCGTGAACATGAACTGGGGGATATTGTCTATCTGAAACCCGAAGACTCGGCGCTAATTGGCTACTACCGCAACAATAGCCTGCATAGCCTGGTTGTTACGGCATTGATCGCCTGTTGCTTCACCAATGTTCGTCGCCTGTCATACGCCAGCATTAAGCGCAAAATAGGGCTGCTATACCCTTTTTTGAAGTCCGAGCTACAACTCGAATGGCAGGATTCAGAGCTGCCGGATATTATCGACGAATGCACCACCAGCCTGATTGGCGAATCCCTGCTCGAACGGATTGAGAATGATTTACACCGTCCACAACGGAACAGTCGCCGGTTTATGCAGTTGAGCAGACTGGCGCAGGTAGTCCAACCGATACTCGAACGCTACTACATGACCTTTATCGTGTTGTGGCAAACATCAGCAGCGCCAATACAGGAAGCAGAACTCGAACATCGTTGTCATTTACTCGCACAAAAAATTTCAATGATTTACGGCATCAACTCCCCCGATTTTTTCGACCGCCTGTTGTTTCGAGACTTCATCAATAACGCCCTGGAACGCGAATACCTGGTTAAGAACGATCAATTACAACTCGAACTCAAGCAGGGATTCAACTATACCAACCTTGACCTGCGCAACCTGCTGAGCACCGAAGTCCGCAGCAGCATCCTGTCATTGATCAAAACTAGTCCTCATTAAAAGTCAGTTGGCTGTCCCTTCGAGGGGAGCAGATTATTCTGTAACAGCGGAGTAGAAAGGGAAGTGCTGGAGAAAAATCTTGACTGACCCGAATGGCACTTACTTAAGCAATTAACCTCAAAATATTCGCTCTGGTCGGGAGAGGTCGGATGACTGGGGGAAGTTTTTGCGAAATAAACCGCAGGCGGCGCAGCCGCCGAGGCATTCGCGAAAACTT
>Ga0209271_10000717_pt1 | contig 11478 bp, 10 predicted proteins | sample tdAd002_FD_187123 | JGI IMG/M metagenome (GOLD analysis project Ga0209271, IMG submission 187123) | Marine sediment microbial communities from the Atlantic coast under amendment with organic carbon and nitrate - tdAd00.2 (SPAdes)... | ecosystem: Environmental > Aquatic > Marine > Coastal >... | reverse complement strand
CCCCATATAATTATCATTTCATTTTCATAAACATGGTAGAACCTGATCACGAATCAGAGCATCAATTGGGCCAGAGAGAATTATTCGAGTTTGCAGTTCCAAAGGAGAGGGAGGGGCAAAGGCTGGATCATTTCCTCGTTGCAATGTTACCTGATTTGAGCCGAAGTCGTATAAGTAATCTGATACGCGCCGGATTCATCCTCGTAAGCGGCACTTCAAGTAAAGCAGCAAGTCGACTTAAAAATGGTGACATTATAAAGGTGACTCTCCCGCCACCGGAACCATTGGAAATCAAGCCGGGGAAGGTTGATTTTTCTATCCTGTATGAGGATGAGCATCTCCTGATAATTGCTAAACCCCCCGGGATTGTTGTGCATCCGGGCTGTGGTCATAAAGAGGGTACTCTCGTTCATGGTCTTCTCGCCCACTGTGAGAATCTTTCAGGCATAAGCGGGGTTGAACGACCCGGTATCGTCCACCGCCTTGATAAGGATACTTCCGGGGTAATGGTTATTGCCAAAAATGATAGATCCCATCATGGTCTGGTTGAGCTTTTTAAGTCACGCCAGGTGAAAAAAGTGTATCACGCTATTATAGTCGGGCGGCCAGAAATACGAAAAGGTTGTGTCTCTCAACTTATTGGTCGGCATCGAAGCAATAGGAGAAAGATGGCCGTGCTTGAGCATGGCGGAAGAGATGCGGTTACGTGTTGGACTGTTTTAGAAGAACTTCCATATAATATGACGTACATTGAAGTAAGGCCGGAGACAGGGCGCACACACCAGATAAGGGTGCATATGGCCTTTTTGGGACATCCTGTGGCAGGAGATGAATTGTATGGCGGCAAACAACTGAAGGCACCAAAAGGGAGCGTTACTGTCAATCGGCAATGTTTGCACGCCTACAGTCTGTCGTTTCGGCACCCGGTTACCGACGAACCTATGGAGTATGTCTCTCCTGTATGGCCTGATATGCAGGAAATACTTGAGAATATCCGGCAACTTAATAATCAATAGAAAAGTTTCACACGGGCAATAAATCATGATGCTGCGGGGCGTACTGTGAACAGGAAAATTGGTCTGACCGGTGGGATTGCATCAGGGAAGAGTAGTGTGTCTAAAATGCTTTCCGGGTTATTGGGGTGTGAACATATAGATGCCGATGAAATCTGCCGCCGGTTGCTGGAGCCGCATGAAGAGGGATGGCAGGAATTTACCAGGGTGTTCGGTTCAGTATATCTGTCTGAGGATGGGGCCATAGACAGACCCCGTTTGCGTACTGATTTATTTGACAGTGAGCAGTTTCGCCAGAAAGTAAATAGCATAATTCATCCCATAGCCAAGAGGGTTGTACTTTCCAGGATGAATCAGATTGTTGAACCCGGTTCCGGTTTGAAAGTGGTCGTTGAGGTTCCTCTTCTTTATGAAGCCCACTGGGAAGATCTCTTTGATACTGTTATTGTGGTCAATGCTGATTATGAAACGTGCCTGAAGCGCTTGATGGGTCGCGATGGTTTAGATAAGGCAGCGGCTGCAAAAGAGTTGCAAAGCCAGTGGCCTTTGACTGAAAAGGTGATGAAAGCGGATCACGTTATTGATAACAGTGGCCTGCTGCAAGACACAAATAGCCAGGTGAAACATCTTGCGGAATTGTTAAAAAATAATGGAATGGGGGACTGGAAAAAGCTTGACAGTAAAACGTGAGGTGTTATAGAATTAAATAATCTATTGAAGTTTCAATAATTGCCCCCGCCTTTGCCGGCTGTTACTCTCTTAAAGAGAGAAAGAGATCATAACTCCATAACATATTAGAAAACATCCCCTTCTTTAATCTGTCAACTATCACATGATATTTTTATAATAGAAAAAAGTTCCAGCCATTTCTTTCACAGAAATAGCTGTGAAAAATTTAGTAAATCATTATCGACCCTATTGTATTGCTCAAATAATATAAAAACTCAATTAAATGAAAAAAGTGTAATACCATGTACTGTTATGGACAGTGTTGTTCCTGACCTGTATCTCATGCAATTATACCCCTCAGGTAAGCACTCTGGAAATCTGGCTACGAATTAATCTAAATATATAGAGTTCAAATAAAGTGGATGCAATCAGCATGAATGATTGCATGGAAGAAAAAAACGAAAGGAAATTGATGTATGGATTTAGTTGAATTAAAAAAAATTAAAATTAATGAACTGACCAAACTTGCCCGGAAATATAAGGTGGAAGGCATCAGCGGAATGCGTAAGCAGGAGCTGATTTTTGCCATTCTTCAAGCAAAAGCCAACCAGGCAAAAGATGAAAAGAATGGCATGGTAACCGGGCGAGGTGTGCTTGAAATCCTGCCTGACGGTTTTGGTTTCTTGAGATCTCCAGCCTATAACTATCTTCCCGGTCCAGATGATATTTATGTCTCACCTTCACAGATACGCAGGCTAACCTTACGTACAGGCGATACTGTTGAAGGCCATGTTCGTTCTCCAAAGGACAGCGAGCGCTATTTTGCTTTACTGAAAGTGAAAAGTATTAATTTTGAGGCACCGGAGAAAGCCAAGGACAAAACCCTGTTCTCAAACTTGACACCACTGTTTCCAAACGAAAAAATAGACTTAGAAGCAAAAAAAGATGAATTTTCGACCCGTATAATGAATGTCATGTCACCAATCGGCAAGGGGCAGAGAGGTTTGATAGTTTCTCCGCCAAGGACAGGCAAGACAGTACTGTTGCAGAAAATTGCCAATAGCATTGTTAAAAACCACAAGGAAATTGTTCTTATAGTTCTCTTGATTGATGAACGGCCTGAAGAGGTCACGGATATGTCGAGAAACGTCAAGGCTGAGGTTGTAAGTTCTACCTTTGATGAACCGCCCCAGAGACATATACAGGTCGCAGAGATGGTAATTCAGAAGGCAAAAAGGCTGGTGGAGCATAAAAAAGATGTTGTTATTCTGCTGGACAGTATTACCCGGTTGGCTCGGGCCTATAATACAGTAACCCCGTCAAGCGGCCGGATTTTATCCGGCGGTGTTGAAGCCACCGCTTTACATAGACCAAAAAGATTTTTCGGTGCAGCAAGAAATATTGAAGAAGGGGGAAGTTTGACAATTATTGCTACTGCCCTGGTTGAAACTGGAAGCAGGATGGATGAAGTTATTTTCGAGGAGTTCAAGGGAACGGGCAACATGGAACTTATGCTCGACCGTAAAATGGCGGATAAAAGAATTTACCCTGCTATTGATATGAATAAATCCGGCACCCGGAAAGAGGATTTACTGTTAGAAGCAGAGGAACTCAACAGAATCTGGATTTTGCGTAAGCTTCTTTCTTCATTAAATCCCGGAGATGCCATGGAATTCCTGCTTGATAAGATGAAGGCAACAAAAACAAATGCAGAGTTTTTTCAATCAATGAACAGATAACTGCATTTTCGTATAGTGTAGATGAAAAAATATGCTGAACTGTTCGTGAGAAACCCGGGCTAACTGTTTCAGATTCTCTTATTACCGCTTGCAATAATAATATATTTATATATAGTATCCTGTTTCCATCCGTCCGAATAAATTAATGTTTTGGATGGGATCATTATAAAATTAACCTGTTGCATATAATTAATAATCTAGGCCGTTTAGATTAAGCGGCACTGCCATTTGAAGCAGATAATTTACTGGAGGAAAGGTAATGAAAAAAGATATCCATCCCGAGTACCACAAGATTAAAGCACAATGTGCGTGCGGCAATGAAGTTGAGCTCGGATCAGTAAGCTCTGAAATGAAGGTTGAGATTTGTTCCGCCTGTCATCCTTTTTTTACGGGGAAACAAAGATTGGTTGACTCTGCCGGCAGGGTTGAAAAATTTATGAAAAAGTATGCTGATCATCTGAAAAAGAATTCAACTTCAGCTTAGCGTTTTTATTAGTATTTCCACAGGGGACCTCCGATGCCGGAGTGTCCCCTGTTTTCGTTTGTTGCTTATGAAAGCTTTTAATCCAGCGTAATATAAAATTTAACTGTCCATAAAACGATGTTTCCAAAACTAGATGAATTAGAAAAAAAACTTTCAAGCCTGGAGGAAAAGCTTTCCGATCCCGCCCTCATTGCAAACCAGCGGGAATACAAGAAAGTAGCGCAGGAGCATGCGCAGGTCACCAAATTGGCTTCTCTCTGTAGTGTTTACCGGAAAGTCCATGAAGAGTTGGCCGAAAACAATGAGATGCTGCATGAGGAAGAAGATCCTGAGTTGTTGGAACTCGTGAAGAATGATATTCATGAATTAAAGGAAAAATCCGATAAGCTTGAAAATGACATAAAAAACTTACTGTTGCCTAAGGATCCAAATGATGAAAAGAATATTCTTCTTGAAATAAGAGCAGGCACCGGAGGTGATGAAGCAGCGTTGTTTGTTGGCGACCTGTTCAAGATGTACAGCCGTTTTGCTGGTGATCTGGGCTGGAATGTGGAGATTATGAACAGCAGCCCCATTGGCATCGGCGGTTTTAAGGAAATAATTGCCCTTATAAGCGGTGAAAAGGTTTACAGTAAATTGAAATATGAAAGTGGGGTACACAGAGTCCAGAGAGTGCCTGAAACTGAGACCCAGGGGAGAATACATACATCAGCTGTTACAGTTGCCGTTTTACCTGAGGCAGAAGATGTAGAAGTTGAGATCGATCCCAATGAAGTGCGCGTAGATGTCTTTCGCTCTTCAGGACCGGGAGGGCAGAGTGTGAATAAAACTGAATCTGCAATACGTCTTACCCACTTGCCTACAGGTCTTGTTGTGTCATGTCAGGATGAAAAGTCTCAACACAAAAATAAAGCCAAGGCTATGAAAGTACTGCGAGCCCGCCTTCTTGATAAAATGGAGCAGGATCAGCATGACAAGATTTCTGAAGACCGAAAAAGTCAGGTTGGTACAGGAGATCGGAGTGAACGCATCCGCACCTATAATTATCCGCAGGGCAGAGTAACTGACCATCGCATCCATCTTACCCTTTATAAACTTGAGGCCGTAATGCTGGGGAAAATTAATGAAGTAATTAATCCCCTGATTGTTCATTATCAGGCAGAAGCTCTAAAAAAGGTTCAATAAGCAGGACCGCTGAATATGTTACAGCTCTGCAAAGAAAAAACCCTGCCTGCATCTTTCAATATCTTTAAGAGTCCAGTTCCGATACTCGGAAAATTTGCAATTTCGTGAAAATCAAAGACATATTCACTGACGGAGTCCGGCGTTTAAAGCAAGTAGGCATTATAGAGTCTGAGCTTGAGGTTTCTCTTCTTCTGGCCGATTTACTTAATATTGACAGGACTACATTATTACTTGCCGAAGACCGGAATTTAGATGCCGGTCAACTTGAAAAGTTTGAAAAAAATATTTTAAGACGTCTACAAAGAGAGCCTTTAGCCTACATTGCTGAAGAGAAAGAATTCTGGTCGCTGCCTTTTAAAGTGTCGAAGGATGTGCTTATCCCAAGGCCTGAAACGGAGTTACTTATTGAAATTACTCTGAAGACCGTGAAAAGCCTCTATAAAAATCCGGATAAGCAAACAATGAAAATCCTGGATTTAGGGACCGGCAGTGGAATAATAGCCGTTGTGTTGGCCTTGGAACTGCCGGCAGCAGCAGTTACAGCGATTGATCTTTCATGCAATGCATTGAAAGTTGCAAAACATAATGCTAAAAGGCATGAAGTCGCTGAAAGGATTCATTTTGTTAATTGCGACTGGTTTGGGGGAATATCATCAAAGGCGGAATATGATCTGGTACTTGCCAATCCACCATATATAGCAAGAGATATAATTGAAAAGCCCTTTGGTGAAACCTGCGAATCTCTGCAACCTGAGGTGCTTCGCTATGAGCCCCATCTGGCACTGGATGGTGGAGAACGGGGCATTCAGTCAATTATTAGAATAGCGGAAGATTTAGGAAAAAGGCTCAAGTCCGGCGGCTGGTTCTTTATGGAAATAGGGGCCGATCAGGCAGAAGATGTGTCTGGTATTTTTAGGGAAATCGCTCAATATAAAACTATTGTAATTCATAATGACTATGCGGGATTGCCCAGAGTTTTTCAAGCAAAGAAACAATGAGAAAGGAACTATTATTCTACCATCAGTTCATTCCCAAAATTAGAATATATATCTGCCGGAGTTACTATAAAAAGTTATGGATAAATTAATTATAGAGGGTGCGCGTAAACTTCATGGGGAAATTCGCATAAGCGGTGCCAAAAATGCTGCCCTGCCTTTGATTGCTGCAACCCTGCTGACACCCGGTTGGCATGTGATTCATAATGTTCCTGATTTGCGAGATACCAGGACAATGCTGGCCTTACTTGAAAGTCTAGGTGCTGTATGGAAGAGGAAAGGTGATGCCTTGACCATCAACACAGAAACGCTAAATAATTTAGAGGCCTCTTATGACCTGGTGAAAACCATGCGAGCCTCAATTCTGGTTTTAGGCCCCCTGGTGGCACGTATGGGGAAAGCCAGGGTTTCCCTGCCGGGAGGTTGCGCCATTGGAGCACGGCCCATTGACTTTCATCTGCAGGGCTTGACAAAGATGGGAGCACGTCTCGATTTGGAAGATGGCTATGTCAATGCTTTTGTTGGTAATTATCTTTCCGGAGCGCATATTTATTTTGATGTGCCTTCAGTAACCGGTACGGAAAATATTCTTATGGCTTCTGTCCTGGCAAAAGGCATAACCGTGATAAAAAATGCTGCCCGGGAACCTGAGGTCGGTAATTTGGTTGATATGCTCATTGCTATGGGGGCTGATATTGAGGGCAAAGACACCGACCGCCTGATCATTCATGGAGTTAAAAGTTTAAAACCGGCAGAAGTCACAACTATTCCGGATCGAATTGAAACCGGTACATATCTGGTAGCAGTCGGTGCAGCCGGCGGAGAGGCAACTCTGACAAATTGTAACCCCAACCATTTACCGGCTCTTACGGAAAAATTAAGAGCAGCCGGTCTCATTATAAAAGAATCAGAGAACTCAATTTTTGTCTCAAGACCCTCTAAAGTTCAAAGCATAGATATAAAAACTCTGCCGTATCCTGGATTCCCCACGGATCTTCAGGCCCAGCTCATGGTCTTAATGACAGTTTCAAACGGGTTGAGCGTTATTACAGAGACGATATTTGAAAACAGGTTCATGCATGTAGCTGAATTAAAGCGGATGGGGGCCGAGATAAAAATTAATGGTAATAGTGCCATCGTCAAGGGTATAAAGCAGCTCAAAGGCGCCCAGGTAATGGCAACGGATCTCAGGGCCAGTGCCTCTCTGGTTGTGGCAGGTCTTGCAGCAAAAGGAGTTACAGAGATTTCAAGAATATATCATCTCGAGAGAGGATATGAGGACATGGTGGGAAAACTCCGGGCACTCGGTGCCAGGGTGCATAAAGAAAAAGAATGATCAGGGCAGTGGCAGCCACACTTCTGTAGTCGTTCCCTGATGCTCTTTGCTGCTGATAGTGATCCCCCCGTCATGGGTATTGACAATCTGTTTTGCAATGGAAAGACCCAGGCCTGTCCCATTTTCACGGGTGGTAAAAAAAGGGTCATAAATTTTATCGATGATAAGATCAGGGATGCCTCTGCCATTATCGATTATAGTGAGAACGGTTTTTTCAGCCCCTGAGTCATCAGCATCTTCCCTGGCAATGACTCGAATCTCGTCATCCTTGCTTCTTAAGGCCATGCAGGAGTTATGAAAGATGTTGAGGAGCAGTTGACGGATTTGTTGAGGGTCAGCCCAGCAGTCCATCTTTTCGGGTATATCAATAAATGACTTACAATCTGCAGCCCAATCGTGGGTATGCTTCAGAAGTTGAATTACTTCCTTAACAAGGGGAAGCAATGGGACCCACTCTTTTTCAGGCTCAATTGGTTTTGAAAAGGTCAGAAAGTCGTTAATGCTGTCCTGTAATCTGTTACATTCCCGGGTAATTATATTCATCAGACCCTGGTTGTGCGATTTGATGTCACCACTTGAATCAATTACCTCAGCCGCCCCGGAGATTGCAGCCAGGGGATTACGCAACTCATGGGCAATGCCTGCCGCCATTTCTCCAATAGTCGCCATTTTTTTAGCCTGCATCATCTGCTTTTCCAATTGCTTGGTCTGACTGAGATCCTGCAGAGTAACAATCTGGAAATTATCTTCTGTTCCCGGCATGTTCAGTTTGGCAGAGGAGTAGCCTATGGGGATATTTTTCCTGTCCTTTGTGGTAATTTCAACTTCGGAGCGGAAATTCATGCCAGCATCCAGCTTGAGGTTAGGAAAAGGCAGATTTATATCCTTGCCAACGACTTCATCAGATCTGAAACCGGTAATATTTTCAGAGGCGGGATTGAATGAAATCATGTTTTTTTGGTTAAGTACAATAATCCCGGAAGGAATATCATCGAAAATCTTTTTATACAATACTGATAACTGGTCATATTTTAAGGTCGTGCTGATTAATTCCTTCTCTGTCCTGAGTAACCGTCCTGAAAGCAGGGAGCTTAAGATGGCGGTGATGAAGAAGGTAAATCCATGGATAGAAAAGAAATTCAGTACTGATCGTATGTCTCCAAGAGGTCTGTACCAGTAATCATCTAAGAAATCAGGGTGATAACCGAAGTATTCGAGACACAGGATAGTCCCATAACCAAGGGTAGACGCCGCCGCCGCCGCCAATCCCCCTCTGCGGGAAAGGATAAGACCTCCGGTAATGATCGGGAAAAGATAGAGAATGGTAAAAACGGACTGACTCCCGCCACTGTAATAGAGAAGAATAGAGACGAGAATGACGTCCATAAGGATCTGGGCATAGGCGAACGTCGAATAACGCCTGATGAACTTCAGAATCAATGCTGAGCAGATTGTAAAGAGATAGACTCCTCCAACAAAAAAAAGAATGTAATAAAAGGGTGGGGTTATAATATTTTTTTCAGTTGATTGCAGGAGGACGTTAATGCCTAAAAGCAGAGTTAAAAACACCACACGCAGGAAAAGCATCCACTGCAGCTGTTTCTTGAAACGTGCCGCGGCTTTGTGGTCTTCAACCGGTTCTGCAATTAATTTATTCAGCATGTGGAATATGTCTTTGCTTGACCCTCTTATTTGATATCGTACTTTTGCACTTTATAACGCAGAGAGCGGAAGCTGATTTTTAAAAGCTCTGCAGCCCTTATTTTTGAGTTGTTAGTTTTAACAAGGGCATGTTCTATCATCTCCTTTTCAAGTTTTGCCATGACTTTATCAAGACCCTGATTGTGCAATTCATCTTCAGACTCAACGGCAATAAAAGCCTCTGACTTCTCTATAGGCTTTCCTTCTTTCTTAAAGGTTGAAAGGGTTAGACTTTCCGGGAGAATGATATTTGATGATTCCAGGGCAATTCCTCGCTCAATAATGTTTTCAAGCTCGCGTACATTGCCAGGATAATCATATTCCAAGAGGACTTTCATGGCATAGGATGAAATCTCCTGGACGTCTTTGTCCATTTTCTTTGAATATTTTTTCAGGAAATGTGTAACAAGCAGTGGGACATCACCCTTTCTTTCCCGTAATGGCGGCACCCGAAGTGGAACAACAGCCAGTCGGTAAAAAAGGTCTTCACGAAAACGGCCTGCAATGATTTCTTCTTCCAGGTCCTTATTGGTTGCAGCTATAATTCTGACATCTACTTTAATGGTGTCAGTGCCGCCGACACGTTTTAATTCCCTTTCCTGCAGGACGCGTAATAGTTTTGTCTGGATAAGAGGTGTCAATTCACCAATCTCATCAAGAAAAACACTGCCACCATCAGCCAGTTCAAAGAGGCCTATCTTGTTTGAAATCGCCCCGGTGAAAGCGCCCTTGACATGTCCGAAAAGTTCACTCTCCAACAGACTTTCCGGTATGGCGCTGCAGGTGATGGGCACAAAAGGTTTATCCTGCACTTTGCTCAAGTTATGTATAGCCTTGGCAACCAACTCCTTGCCTGTCCCTGAATCTCCATAAATAAGAATGCTTGCAGGGGTGGGGGCAATGCGAGATATCAGGTTGTAGATTTTGAGCATCTCTTGGCTGTTGCCGATGATGCCTTCAAAAGATTCAGTCTCGGAAGTGATCTCATCTGTGGTGGTGGAGACCGAAGAAATGGCTGACTTGACAATTTTAATGATTTCATCAACCTTGAACGGTTTGGTGATATAGTCAAAGGCTCCTCTTTTCATGGCAATAACTGCATTATCCGGTGAGGCAAATGCTGTTATCATAATTACGGGCAACGTGCTGTTGATTTCCTTTATTTTTCCCAGAAGGGAAAGGCCGCCCATCCCGGGCATTTTTATATCTGAAATTATAAGGTCAAAATTTTGACCTTTGATGAGATCAATTGCACTGGATGCTTCAGATGCAGTAGAAACTTCATAACCTTCTTTATCAAGAAGGATTTTTAAGAATTCACGCATGCTCAGTTCATCATCAACCACAAGAATGGTCGGCATTGTTATCTCCTAAGTAATTCTGTATTTGCTGATGACAGCAATAAATTGATTAAAGGTTTCATTAGCATGTGTTTGTGGGAATAAACCGCACTGAATGGTTACAATATGACTTGCAGAATGTCAACGGTCAATAATAACTTGCGTATGTCATATGAGTTACTTATAAGTACAATGAATGATTAAAAATGGTACCCGATCCGGTTTGCCGTGGGGTGCTTATGCGGATTACTGATGGTCATTGTTTACTGTCCTGAATAAAGAGCGGGAAAAAGCGTTAATCACAGTGAATTAAACATGGCCGCTAAGCTCATAATAGGTTGGATCTGTTCGAAATTCATTATATTGTTTAATTGAGACAGTTGTTACTAAATAATGACGGAGACGCTGAATGTGTGTAGCAATACCATCAAAGATTATCAGTAAAGACGGCCTTCTGGCAATGGTTGAAGTGTATGGCGCCAGGAGGCAGGTCAACCTCATGCTGCTGCCAGAGGAAGCAGAGATAGGCGAGTATGTGCTCGTGCATGCAGGTTTCGCAATCCAAAAGGTAGATGTTGAGGCTGGTAAAGAATCATTAAAGCTTTTTGATGAAGTATTAAAGAAGTTGGGAGTTGATCCTGATAATGCATGAGGCATCCATTGCCATCAGCCTGATTGAAACAGTTTCAGCTCTTTGTCAAAAAGAAGGCTATAATTCGATAGAATCAGTCAGGCTTAAAGTAGGAAAAGCAGCAGGAATACTCCCCGATGCTCTTCTTTTTGCCTTTGATGTGGCAAAGGCTGGAACTCTTGCAAGCCAGGCTGAACTGGTTATTGAGTATATTCCACTCGGTGGTTTCTGTCGTGAGTGCGGTTCACAATTCGAATCCCAGGAACGTTATATTTTTGCCTGTCCTGATTGCAAATCCAGTGCAATAAAAATTACCAGGGGGGATGAGATGCAGATTATTGACATGGAGGTTAATTGAGGTTTTTAAAATCAGTCCTGAATCCGT
>Ga0209271_10000716_pt1 | contig 11479 bp, 17 predicted proteins | sample tdAd002_FD_187123 | JGI IMG/M metagenome (GOLD analysis project Ga0209271, IMG submission 187123) | Marine sediment microbial communities from the Atlantic coast under amendment with organic carbon and nitrate - tdAd00.2 (SPAdes)... | ecosystem: Environmental > Aquatic > Marine > Coastal >... | reverse complement strand
CCACCAAAAACCTACGTCGATAGAGATATTGTTATTGTGATGGGGGAGATTGGTTTTGATGTGGAGAGAACAGCACCAGGCCCAACACCTTATTTCATAATGAATGGTAAGGGAATGCCAGGCGGCGAGCAAGCATTAGCTGAAATATTCGAAGAGCAAGGAATTGAAGGAGTTGCAGCACAATTTAACTATACAATGCCTGTTTACAAAGCCAAAGTTGGAGAAACTGTCCAGTTTCACGTCATAAATCTTGGGGATGTGATACATTCATTTCACTTACATGGATTGGAGATGACATCATCTGCAGTTCAGAGAGGAACAAATATTCAGGGAACAACAGTACCACTAGTTCAAGGAACACTTGAGACATTTATCGTAAAACCAGACAAACCTGCAATGTGGTTGTACCATTGCCATGTTGTAAGCCATGCAGATGCGGGAATGATAGGTTTGTTCATCGTAGAGGAATAGTTTGAGAGTAAACCCTGTTCCTCTAAATAAAAATTTATACAAAAAACACCATAAACTTCTTTAAAGATCAAAAGTTCCAAAAATTGTGAAAAGATTTTTTATTTTCCTAGTCGTACTCTCATTTACAATCCCAATTGCCTTTGCCGAAGTAACTATCCAAAATGATCAACACTACACAGGAGATGATGGTACTTTTCATATTGTAGGAGAAATTCAAAATAATTTAAAATCACCATTGAACCAGGTCATTGTTTTTGTAACCCTTTATGATGAAAACAAAAATGTAGTCACTACCAAAGAAACCAGAAGTCTGGTTAATACAATAATGCCAGAAATGACAGGTCCATTTGACTTTATTTTTACAGACATTAACCCAGAACATATCAAATCATATTCATTGGACTTGGACTACTCGATTAGTGAACCCAAGGGTCAAGTAATTAGCATTACATCTTCTGAATTGTCACGAGATAGTCACAATAATCTAATTATTTCAGGAAATGTAGAAAACAATGGAGAGATCACGGCAAACACTGTTGCAGTAATTGCTACTCTTTATGACAAGGATGGAAATGTTGCAGCAGTTTCTAGAATACACCCAGAACCAGATTATTTGAGTTCAGAAGACAAGACATTCTTTGTTGTGTCTGTGCTAGACAAAAACCAAATTTCAGAAGTCACGGATTACACTATAATGGCAGAATCAGAAGAATATGCCGCAGTTCCAGAGTTTCCTTTCGGATCAATGATTTTATTGGCAACCTCAGTTTCGGCATATATTGGAATCACCAGGTATTCAAACCGAATTATAACAAATTTAATTTCTGCAACACATCCAAGGTAGGAGTAATCTCTGTAATCATTTCTTTTTTATCAAGTGGTGTGGGTTTTGAAAATTTGAAAGGGAATGTAACAGTAAGCATATCTTGATCTGTATGAGATATTCTAACATAATGAATTTTAAGATTATTTTTGGAAAAAAATTCTTTCCACCTGCCCAATCTTTCTAGAACAGAAGTAACTTGAGTCTCTACAGTATCAATATCAGTTTCTAAATCAGTATCAAACAATCCAAATTTTACCATTGGCACCATAACAAATCCCCCCATTATCTTATCCTTATTTTTTAACATTTGAGAAATTATTTCTTCAGAGTTTTCTTTTGGATGAATATCACCATAGTCAGGATCAAAATATCCAGCCACTAGCTTATTTGAATCATAAATTCTGAAATACTCTTCATCTAAATCTAATTTCCACAACAACAAATGCATAGTTCATGAATAAATAACAATTTACTTAGGATAGTTAAATAAACAAAAAAGGAAGTAAATCAATGGCAATATCAAAAGAAAATAAAGAATTCATAGATAGTTTAATTGATTATTACATCAGCGAGTCGCAGTCATACAGACAAATTGCAGAAAATTATGTTCCTGAAATCGAATCTGTTTCTGATACTGCATTTGGAATTATTACAGGGTGCGTGTATTCTGGATTTTTACAAGCATATCAAAACCAACAACAAACCCCAGGGTTAGATGATATGAAGGAATTTAATCAGATTCTAAAAGAGCGAGCCCCATTAATTAAAAAATCCTTAATTGAACCAGTCAAGGCTAATAGTCAACAAGAAATTAACAATAAGCCAAAAATTGAGAGTAAATCTAAATAATTTCAGATACGGTCAACTAAACATTTCTAGATATACTGGCATTGTTGATTTTAGAGAGAATTTAACACAATTGCATGATTCCAGACAGGTAAAAGGTCAAAATTAGAAGAAAAATATTTGTCTAGGATGGATTAGGGAATAAAAATCAAGAAAGCAAAGCTACAAATTAATTTGAATTTATAATTAAAAAAGAAATGAAACTAGACGGTAGTAAAATTATTTTTGTTTTAGGAGTATTTGGATCAGTGGCTATTGCATTTGTTTCATTATATTTTGCCCTAAGGTAAAGATAAATCACGAGACAAATCATCGAATTTATTGTCAGCTACAAATGAGTTCAAAATTTCACAAATTGTAGATAATGGACAAATGATACAATTGACATTAATTGAAAATGTATCAACTGAACCAATATCTCAAAAACAAATGATTATAGAAAATGTTGCCAAAAAGCTAGATTCTGAAACAAAGGAGCAAATAATGCCCTTACTGGAGGCAATTCTTCAAGCTCAACCAACAATAAAGATGAAAAGCTATCAACAAACCCAAATAACAATGGCCATGCCAAAAAGTAGGTACGAGCATCTTGGAAGACCTCAAGTTGGCGAAATATTACATATTGATTTAAAAAAAGTTTAGCAGAGTCTAGGATTATTCTAATACCGTTTTTATTTCATCAATAGTTTGAAGCGGTAATGAGCAAGTAAAATCTTTACAAACAAAAACATTAGTTGTATTAGAATCAAAGTTTTTTCCTGTAAAAAAAGTGTAATTAGAAAGATCATCATATTGTTTGGAGTTGTTTATTGAAACCAAAATAGATTCAGGTAAAAATGATTTTGTTAAATAATTGCAAATCTCTTTGTTGCTATCATTTAGAATTGTAATTTCAAGAGGCTTTTGTAAATACATGTAGATTGTGTTTAGCAAAAATCCAAATCCAAAAGGATTTTCAGCTGCCATTTGTGCCTGAGACTCCATAATTTTAGTTGAAATTTCCAAGAATTTTCGTTCTTGAGAAAGATGAAAGAGTCTAAGTAAAACAAAACATGAAACTGAATTGCCAGAAGGTAATGACAAATCATAGTTACTCTTTGGTCTAATAATTAAAGACTCATGACTGTCAGAGGTCATAAAAAAACTGTTATTTTCTTTATCCCAAAAGTGATCAACCATGTGATGCCCCAATTGTTGTGCTAGTTTGAGGTATTTGGAATCAGGATGAATCTCAAAAACATCAAGTAGTGCATTTGTAAAATATGAGTAATCTTCCAAATATCCATTAATTTTTGCAGAACCATTTTTGTGAGTTCTTAATAATTTACCATCAACAAAAAGATTTTTTTCAAGAAATGAGATACAATTTTTTGCGGCATTCAAATAACGCTCATCTCCAGTAACACGAAATCCTTTTGCAAACGCGGTAATCATTAATGAATTCCAAGAGGTAAGAATTTTATCATCTAGCCCCGGAGACACACGTTTAGAACGAATATCTAACAGTTTTTGAGAGCAAGAAGAGATGATTTCTCTAACCTTATCTTCTTTTAATCCAAAATTGAATCCTACAGTGGAGATGTTAATATTATTACAGAGAATATTTTTTCCTTCCCAATTTCCCCCATCAGTTACATCATAGTAAAGGCAAAATAATTCTGCATCATCACCAAGAATACTTTTGATTTCACTTTTACTCCAAACATAGAATTTTCCTTCTTCTCCTTCAGAATCAGCATCATATGCAGAATAGAATCCGCCCTCAGGAGAAGTCATTTCACGAATAACAAAATCCAGAGTTTTTTTGAGAACATCAAGATAGAAAGGATCTTTTGTTATTTGGTATGCTTCAGCATAATTTACTGGGATTAGTGCATTATCATAAAGCATTTTCTCAAAATGAGGAACAAGCCATTTGGCATCAGTAGAATATCTATGAAAACCACCACCGATTTGATCAAAAATTCCCCCATTTGCCATCTTGTTTAGAGTTTTTAGTCCAAACTCATTGAATTTTGAGAGTTTTGATAATTTGGCATAACGGAACAAAAATGAAATATTTGCTGCATTTGGGAATTTTGGAGCCGCACCAAAACCACCATAAGAAAAATCACCCATTTGAAACAAGTTCATAGCTGCCTCATCTAGTAAAGATCTTTCTAATTTTGTTGGAACTGTTACGGTTTCTGTTTTTTGTAAGGCATCAAGAAAATTGTTTGCAGTTTTTTCCACGTCTTTTTGTTTTTCTTTCCATGCTTGGGAAAGTTGTCTCAAAATACTTCCAAATCCAGGACGTCCGTAAGAATCCAAAACAGGGAAATAAGTTCCCACATGAAATGGTTTTTGATCAGGTGTAAGAAAAATGCTCAATGGCCAACCACCCTGTCCAGTTGCTATTTGACAAACTTTTTGATAGATATCATCAATATCAGGTCGCTCTTCTCTGTCTACCTTAATGTTTACAAAATTTTCATTCATAAATTTGGCAACATCGTCATTTTCAAAAGACTCGTGAGCCATCACATGACACCAATGGCATGCGCTGTAACCAATACTCAGAAAAATTGGTTTGTTTTCATCTTGAGCTTTTTTTAATGCGTTTTGATTCCAAGCAAACCAATGTACAGGATTATCTGCATGTTGAAGTAAATACGGACTAGTTTCATTTACAAGGTGATTTTTTGTCACGATAAAACATATTCTTTTTACTATTTGTACCTAATTGAATTCCTAAATCTAAATAATAGAATGCCCCTCTTCTAATTCATAAAGTCTGACATTGATTTTTCCCAATAGTTTTAATTTAGATTTATGGGCTTTTTTATTATGACTGTAATCCTTTTTTTCAACCAACTCTTGTAATCTTTTTAATTGAGCCACAGAGAGTTTGTTGAACTCATGTTTTGAGTTTGTAACTAACCGTAAAAGGGCCACGCGTTCTCGATCCTCAGAAGTAATTTCTTCAGGCATGGAATTGGTACTTATTTGACATATATTTTCTTAATGAATTGAATTTCATAATAAATGAACAAATATGAATATTGATTAAAAATTCCTAAAAAATTTGATTTAAAACAAAAGTTATTCAAATAACCCATCAACAATCATGTCGTGAGATAATGCAATTTTATGATAAAGATATTGCAAATCTTCAGGTAATAATCCTGCTTCATGTTCACCTACCCAATAATTTGCAAACAAATTGATTACTATTCCTGTAAAAATACCTAGAACATATTCTTTTGAATCTTGAATCCCAAATGACTTGGGTAATTCGCCTTTTTCTCCAAGATCTCTAAACATTTGTTTTTGATTTATCATATTTACAATAATTGCATTAATTGTAGCTTCATCTTTCTCAGTCCAATTACCTTTTTCAGACAATTTTTTTCTTACAGATTTGCTGCCTTATACATCTTCAAATTATTGGATTTTAAAAAATAAAAATAAAGTGCAAAGATTTAACAATCTTAAAATCCCATTGGGAAAATCAGTCAAGCATGGAAAAAATGCGAGCAATGGTTCTTTCCCAGTGTGCTCCAATAGAAACTAGTCCTTTAAAATTGGAAAAAATTGACAGACATCAAATTACAAAAGAAAATGAAATTTTAATCAAGATAGAAGCTTGTGGCGTGTGTCATTCACAATTACATGGAATCGAAGGAGATTGGAAGGATCTTGGAATACCACCCTCCCTTCCCACGGTTCCAGGTCATGAAGTTGTAGGAAAGGTTGTGGAAATTGGAAAAAATGTTACAAAGTTTAAGGTAGGAGACAGAGCTGGAATCACACCCCTTTTAGAAGCATGCAAAACCTGTCAGTATTGCAAAGAAGGAAAAGAGTACCTGTGTGAATCATCTGAAATTACAGGAGAGTCTTTCAAAGGAGGTTATACAGAATACATTCCGGTTTTAGAAGATTTTGCAACAAAAGTTCCTGAAAACATGAAGCCAGAATACGCAGCTCCATTGTTTTGTGCAGGCATTACTGCCTTTAAGGCAGTAAAAGCAGCAGAACCAAAATTACATAAAAAAATTGGTATTTTCGGTATTGGGGGGGTTGGACATATGGCAGTACAATTTGCAAAAGTTGAGGGCTGTGATGTAATTGCATTTTCTAGAAATCAAAATCACCTTGATGTTGCAAGAAGGTTAGGAGCCGTTGATAGTATGGTGTTCTCAGAAAATCAAGAAGATTTTCTTAAAGAAATTAAAGAAAAACAAGGATTGTTAGATGCAGCAATTGTATTTGCACCAGCAGATATTGTAACTGATACTGCAATAAAATCAGTGAAAAAAGGTGGAGTTATTGTAATTGCTACCATAGGAGAAAATCCACCTTTTATTGCATTTGAGGAAAAAACTATTCGTGGAACATTGATTGGGTCAACTAAAGATATGGAGCAAGTAATCAAGATATGTAATGAGAAAAATCTAGAAGTGATTTCAGAAACATATCCTTTAGAAAAAGCAAACGAAGTTTTAAAAAAATTAAAAGACTCACAAATAGAAGCAAGAGCAGTGTTAATTCCATAATAGAATCTTCTGGCTTAAATAATGGAGTTAGTTAGATCGTACATGAATTGCAGTCTATGTCATCATACTGATGAGGCACATAGTTCCTCTGATGAAAATGAATCTCTGATGAAAGTCGGAAAGTGTCAAGTGCCCACATGTACTTGTCAACAATATGTAGATCCAATTCAAAAGATAGATGAAGACTTGCTTTAACCATAATTCATATATCAAATTTGTTTTGCCTAAAATATGGAAAAACATGTACCAGCTGAAGAGATGAAAAAAGACCTAGACAACCTCCTCTCCAAACTTAATGCCATGGAAATAGTATCTAAAGATGAATTTCAAACAAATTCTGTCAAGGTTCTAAGAGCTTTAGTTGAAGGCCAAATTCACTCAATTAACGAATTTGAACATTTGAAAAAAGCCATTGATTTATTGACTTTACAGTTGTTCGAAGTTCAAAACAAAGCAAGATCATGAATTTAATCTTGTGTCAGTAATGCCACACCCAGAACATTTTAGAATCGTGGTGTTTTCAAGAATTTTATCTACCCTCATATCAGAACCACAGCAAGCACATGGGATTTTTTCCTTGGCTTCTCCTAAATTTTCTAATGAATTATTTGAGGAATTCAAATCTAATTTTGAACGAACCACATAATCTGGTTTTTTTTCTTCAACATTATCGGGATTGCAAGGAGGGTGATAACGAAGAATAATTTTATTCACTATTGTTTTTCTAGAAGACTCATTTGATTCAAACATTGGCAAAATAGCTAGGTAAAGGGAATCCTCAGAACCTGTTTTTTGAGTCCAGCAGTTGAAATTTGAGTTGTTTTTAAAAAAATTTGTATCTTCTGTTTTTTCGCAATTCCCAACATAGATTATGTTAAAAGAGTCTTTTTTTCTCGAGAAGATAAGATAAACTACTTTTTCCATAGGAGGTCCCCATTCATCTAATTTTATCGGTCCCAAAAACTCGTATTGAAGAATTTGAATACTCATAGGATATTGTTCAATTTACTATCTTTTCTTTTTTTCTTATAATACACCATAATTGGGTAGTAGATCTAATTCTTGAAAAGAATAAATTCAAGGTTGATGGATTTTTGGTGAATGAAAGAGGAGCACAATCATGCACAAGTAGGATATGCGATGATTATGGTAGCTGGGAGTCTAGCTGCAATTGGATTAATTGCTTTATTCATTGGAGGAGATGTATTATTTGCAGATAATATCCAAAGAGACAATACGCTTCACTTTAATGAATGCAAAAATAATGACTTTAAAACAGAGGGATGTGAAAAATATCACAGTAGAATAAACTCTGAGATCTCCGGAATTTATGTAGATTTAGACGAATAAATCCTAATACCCATTTCCAAAATCTTCCCAACTGTTAAGATTTTTTGTTAGCCTGTTCATTGCAAAAAATGCACCACCTACAATTCCTGCTTGATAAAACGTATAGAGAAAAACACCTGAAAACGTAGGATCAGAATCCGTGAAGCTTAATGCAAGCATTGAAAAGAAAACAAAAGTTCCAACAAAGGTTACTAATCTATTTAAAAATCCAGTATTCATTCCAACAATTTTTTTTGTTGCAGCTGCCATCAAAGTAATACTAGTAATAATTAAGAAAGTGGCACCACCATTAGCAGTTACAAATTCATTTAGCCAAGGTAATAGTCCCTCCTCTAAAATATTAGATTGAGGCATAATACTTCCTCCATTTATTGCAAAATTAACAGAGCTAAACAAACCACCTATTACAAAAAAGAACAAAAATATTTTTACAGTTGATCTTTTCAAAGGGCTGCGAGTTTCAGAAGGTTTAACGGCTCGTTCTGTTATTCTCAAACCATAAAGAAAACCTACCAACATGGCAGGAATAAACATTAGATTAATCAAAATTGGAGATTCGTTATTGATGGCGTTTATTTGAGGAAAAAATATCAAAAATAATAATACTGCAAGAGAAGCAGATGACAAAAACAATATCAAATTCAAATATTTGTGACTAGAAGAATCAGTAACATCAAATGTAGAGTTGTACATTTTTTGAGATCTTTAGAAAACCATTAAAGAACAAATCAAAAAATCATTTGGTCAACTTATCAATTCTGTTTACCCTTTATTGAAGTAAATCACCATAAAGGAAATGAAAATTTGGAGGGGGATTGTGTTCATAGGCACAATAATTTTCATATTGGGCATAATTTTTCATCTTCAGGGTCAATCAGTGGTAGGTCCTGAATCTTCTTTCATGTATGCAAATCCCGAATGGGTATCTTATGGAATCCAAATTGCAATTTCAGGTATAATTATTTCAGGAGTAGGAATTTCAATTAAAATAAGAAAGTTAATCTGAAACTCGAAGTGTGATTGTACTTCGAATGTTTTCCAGTTTTCTAATTTTAGAGCTAATAACATCGTTCATGTCATGAGAAGTTTCAGTTTCAAATTCTGCTACAATGTCATAACTGCCATAAGTGATTAAACAGTTTTTAATTTCAGGGATTTCATTTAGTTTGGAATAAATTGATTGCTCTTCTCCAATCTCACAGCTAATCAACATGTATGCTTTAACCAATTTAATTAAAATTTTAAAAGACCGTAACTTAAAGAAACCTAAAATCCAGCATTAAGAGGATCTTGTGGTTTCATTATTTCTCTTAACAGAATTGTAGCAAAAGAGCCTCTTGAAAGAGTAAATTCTAATGCATTACTTTCAGACGAATAGTTAGAACAAGACAATGCTGCTTGTCTGAAACCACCCTCGTTACTCACCTCTTGCATTTCCTTAATGAAAAAATCCTTGGGGGAAATTTCTTCAGATTCTAAAATTTTGGAAATTTGATAATCAAAACGAGTTTTTTTGTAATAAGAATAACCAACAAAAGGAATTGCAAGAAGTTGATCTGTACCTTTAAGGTATTTTCCAATAATTCCTTTCAAATCAAAACAAACATCACCTTCTTTTGATTCAAATAGATTTTCGCCATCTAAAAATGCGGAACTCAGAGTATGATTAAACAAGAATGATTGGTAAGCCTGAATGTAAAATCTCCTAAGAGACAATGGAACCCTCCTAATTGATTTTTGTGAATCACCACTGTCAATCATTTCACGTAGGACTATTCTCTCAATATCCATTTGTGGAGGAACTTGATCAAAATATTTCTCAAAGTTTGATTTGTCCATTAATTTTTCTCTAATTTCATTATTTTCTTTTGAATCAAAAATGGATCTGAAAGACAAAATTAATTCTACTGCCTTTTCAAAATCCCGCTGTAAAATTGCCTTTCCTATCAAATGAGTTACAGCTCGTTTGGATCCAAATCTCTGATAACCATAAAAGTTTAAAATTTTATCTTGCTCTTGGAATTCTGAAAGAGTATCTTTGCAGCCAGTTATTTTTATTTTGAAATGATTCCCAACCATATCTTTTTTTGAAAGTGGTTTTTTTACATATCCTATTTTTTCAAGTGAGTACTTTGATGAAACATAATTGTCAATTGACCTTCCTTTATTATTAGAACATACGAATTGTTCAGTAATCGCTGATGCATCCTTTAATCCAAGTGCTTTTAATCTCAGACCTTTTTTTCTGAAAATATCTGAAAGGGCATGGTTGGTATCAATGTTTTTCTTTTTTAATTTGTAAACTGCATAATCACTTTGTTCTGAAATTAATTTTAGAGATTTATCAGAAATTACTTCTGAAACCTCAAAATTTTCTGAGTTAGTTCTAATTTTTCCTCCTGTTCCTTCAAATTTTGTGCTGTAAACAGAAATCCCTATCTGAGAATCTATTTTTGGAATCACGGTTCTATTACTACTGTAATGAATTTACTAACAGAAACCTCATCTGTTTGAGCTCCTAACAATGCTTTGTATGTTCCAGGGAGTGCATCATCAGATGCTGAAATGGTAGTTGTGATTGGCCTTGGAGCATCAAAATCTAACTGAAAGATTTGAGGAATATTTGAATCAGCAGCCACATCTAAAAATTCATGCGTATCTGATAATATCAGAGACACATCAGACAAGTCTTGCGAGGTTTGAGGTGAAACTACAAAGGTGATTTCTCTTGATTGGCCTGCTTTAAGAGAAATTAATTTTGAGTCTAATTCAATATCTAATGGAAGCCCAATTGAGGTATCTACCACACCAATATTGTTCTCTACCCATTCAGTAAACCAGATTTTATCTCCATCTACTGTAAAATCAAAAATTTGGGCAAGACCACAATTTTCCATGTCACCACAATCACCCCAATTTGGATTCATTGATGGCACAAAGTATTCAACTAGTGATTCAGATTTTGGATCCATCACAGCTAGTCTGTTAGCCGTTTGTTCATTGAAAACTATTTGCCCCAAATCATTAGTCTCAATCCAATAAGGTCGGGAGATAGGAGTCTTGATAATGCCGCTAGAATTTCCATATGTTGGCAAGGTAGGATCAGATGTCACATATTGAGTAAATTCTTCATTTGAAGGATCAAAACTAAAGAAGTAAGAACTTGAAGTATCTACAAGCCAAATTTTTCCGTCTTCAGTTGCAGTGGCACCATTTGGAGTTTGCATGGTTTCAGGAAGTGGTAAAACATCAATATGATCAAACAAAGGTAAAAGTTCTTCACCAGAATTTGCTACTGCAGAAAGGTATCCTTCTTGATCAAATTTTACCAAGACACCACTTTGTTGAAATAACCAGTTTGTATACCAGAGATTGTTTTCTGGATCTACTGCAAAATCACCAGTTACAGAATCATCAACTGGAGAAGGAATGCTTAGATAGTTAAAGTCTT
>Ga0209271_10000715_pt1 | contig 11482 bp, 10 predicted proteins | sample tdAd002_FD_187123 | JGI IMG/M metagenome (GOLD analysis project Ga0209271, IMG submission 187123) | Marine sediment microbial communities from the Atlantic coast under amendment with organic carbon and nitrate - tdAd00.2 (SPAdes)... | ecosystem: Environmental > Aquatic > Marine > Coastal >... | reverse complement strand
TGCTTTTTTAAAAGGGTTAAGATGTTACTTTTTGCCTAATTTTTTTAAGCTGTCCGACCGCCCGACAAAAATCTTCTCCCCGCTCTGCATAACTGCTATACATGTCAAAGCTTGAGCAGCCTGGAGACAAAAGCACAATATCACCGGGCGATGCAGCATGATATGCCGAAAATACCGCATCCTCCATTGTGGATACGATTTGAGTTCCTCCCCTGCAAACATCCTCAAGAACGGATTTAATTTTATCTTTTGCTTCTCCCATGACGATCAGTTTTTTTATGTGTTGCCGAACCGGTTCTTCAAGTTTATGAAAATCTCCTCCCTTATCACGGCCACCCATAATAAGGACGATCGGTTCGCTGAAGGCTTCAAGCGCTCTTATTACTGCATCAACATTTGTCGCCTTTGAATCGTCGAAAAAAAGTACACTGTTTATGATGGAGATGTATTCTATTCGATGGGGAAGCCCCTTAAAATTGTTCAGAGCTGATTGTACTCCTTTTAAACTTCCGCCCACAGTCATGGCTGCCAGTGATGCCGCAGCCGCATTTTCAATATTGTGTCGGCCCCGAAGATTTGCCACGGAAAGGTCGAATGATTTTTTTGTTTTTTCTTTTGTGTGAATCGTTATGATTGGAAAAGTTCCCGAATTGCCCCAACTGATGATCGCACCTTCCCGGATTTCCGCCTGAGCGTTCTCCTGATGATAAAAGGGGAGCTTTCGGGCTTTAAGGTCTCTGGTTACTGAATCTACAATCGGGTCAGAACCGTTTAAAACAGCAGTGTCGCTTTGTTGCTGATTTTTAAAGAGCCGACCTTTGGATCTTGCATAGGCCTTAAAATCCGGATAGCGGTCAAGATGATCGGCACTAATGTTCAGCAGAACGCCGACATGTGGCCTGAACGTATCGATTGTATCAAGCTGGAAACTGCTTACTTCAGCCACAACAATGTCGGCTGTTCCCCTTTTGTCCGCGTAGTCAATCAACGGGTTGCCGATATTTCCGCCGACAAAGACCTTCAAACCCGAGTTTTCAAGCATTTTGCCCAAAAGCGTGGTTGTTGTTGTCTTGCCGTTGGTGCCGGATACGGCAAGAACGGGTTCATGGATATATCTTGCAGCAAGCTCGAACTCTCCTAATACCTGGATCCCTTTTGCTAATGCCTTTTTTATCGGCAGGATAGTATGGGGGACCCCGGGGCTTATCACGATAAGGTCAGCACGTTCAAAAGTTTCGATGTTGTGGTTCCCGAGTTCCATGTTGATGCCCAGTTTATGTGCCATGGGTGCATAAGAGCCCAGCTCTTTTTCACCGGCTATATCTGTCACAGTTACGGATGCGCCATTTTTTTTGGCAAACCGTGCCGTTGCAATTCCTGATAGGCCGAGGCCGACTATAAGAATATTTTTGTGATTAAGATTCATGGGACAAAACTTTTTTTCATTGCCACCAAGACACCAAGGCACATAGAAAGATTAATAAATTTATCCTTTGTGTCTTTGTGCCTTGGTGGCAAATATTTTTTTTACCTATGTTTTATCTAAGTTTCAATGTACTCATAGCAAGCAGCGCCAGTGCAATTGCGATTATCCAGAATCGAACAATAACCTTGGGTTCAGGCCACCCTTTTAGTTCAAAATGATGATGAAGCGGGGCCATTCTGAAAATCCTGCGTCCGTTTGTCATTTTGAAGAAACCGACCTGAAAAATTACTGACAGTGTTTCGATGACAAAGAGTCCGCCGACTATAACCAGCAGTATTTCCTGTTTGGTGATAACAGCCACGGTGCCTATTGCCCCTCCCAGGGCAAGAGAACCGACATCACCCATGAAAATTTGTGCAGGGTATGCATTGAACCACAGAAACCCTAAACCTGATCCGGCCATAGCCCCGCAAAAAATGGCGATTTCTCCACTTCCGGCCACATATTTAATCTGCAGGTAATTGGCGATTTTGAAATGTCCGGCCACATAGGCAAAAATCATGAATGCGGTTGAAGCGATGATAAAAGGTCCGATTGCAAGACCATCAAGGCCGTCTGTGATATTGACCGCATTTGATGTGCCGATAATTACAAGCGCGGCAAACAGAATGTATCCCCATCCGAGATCCGGTGAAATATTTTTAAACAACGGAATGGTTACCCGAGTGGAAAAGCCTGCGTACGAGAAAATCAGGGTCCCTGTCACGATCGCCAGAATCGCCTGCAACAGAAATTTGTTTCGAACACTTAATCCCTTGTTCCGTTTCTTGATTTGCATAAGATAGTCGTCAACGAAACCGATGCTGCCGTAGCCGACGGTGACCAGAAGGACTATCCAGATATAATAGTTGGTTAAATTGGTCCATAAAAGCGTGGAAACGATGATTGAGAAAATTATCAGCGTTCCGCCCATGGTCGGTGTTCCGGCTTTTTTATGGTGGTTTGGCGGACCGTCTTCCTGTATATACTGCCCGATCTGCAGATAGCTCAGTTTTCGAATAACCCACGGTCCAAGAATGAAACAGATCAAAAAAGCGGTTAGACTGGCATAGATGGTCCGGAATGTAATGTACCTGAATACATTAAACACCGATACGGTTTTATGGAGCGGATATAGTAAATGATATAGCATGTTTTTTTTTACTTGTTAAAAATTTGATCCTTTGATTCAGGTCAGAGACAATCTGTCTATGCCTGTAAAAGCATTATCCTAATAGTGCCTAAAGTTTGAAGTGAACTAAAGTGAGCTAAAGCCAGCCCTGGTGCGACTCGTTTATATATATTGATATATCCTATGGATCATTCCAAACCTAACTTTTTGAGCATAGAGCTTTGGTGATCGGTCTGGGCCAGAGTTAATGCATGTGCCTTAGGTACTAACAATTTAAATCGCCGGCCCAGTCCAATAGTCCTTGAACAATCGTTTCCATAGCCATTCCCCTGGATCCCTTCACAAGGATGCAGTCGCCCGGGCTAAGCCTGCCTGTGATAACTTCCAGGATCTCTTGCTTGGTGCCCGTAAAGATATCATGGGAATCCATATCTTCGTCCATGGCACCTGCGGCCACGGTTTGGGCGAACTGACCTGTAACATAAAGCATGGCGATATCTGACCCGGCGGCAATTCGGCCGATATTTCGGTGCATGGACTCTGCATGCTCTCCAAGTTCAAGCATATCTCCGGCAACCAGAACACCCCTGTTATTACCCTTCAGTGACATGAGGGTATTTATGGCCTCTTTCATTGAATCCGGGTTGGCATTATATGTATCGTCAATGATATTGATTCCCTTGCCGGTTTTAAGGATATTCATCCTTGCTTTAACAGGTTTGAAATCTTCGAGACCGTCTTTGATTTCCCTGATAGTTAAGCCCAAAAGATAGCACACAGCCGCTGCTGCAAGTGCATTTGAAACCATGAAAACGGCAGGAGTTTTGAGATAGACAAGAATACTTTCATCTGGTAACATCAGTGTAAAAGACAGATCTGATCCTTTTACTTTTACCGATAGAGCTCTGATCGCGGCGTTTTTTCCCATACCGAACAACAGAACATTCCTGGAGGTATAATCGGCCAGTTGTAACAGTCTCGGGTCATCGGCATTCAAAACAGCTGTACCGTTCGGCTTGATTTTTTCCAAAAGTTCTCCCTTGGCTTGCATGACTGCATCAAGAGAGCCCAATCCTTCAAGGTGTGCAGGGCCGATGTTTGTGATAACACCGATATCGGGCGAACAGATTTCGGCGAGCCTCTTTATTTCTCCGGGTCTGTTCATTCCTAACTCCAGTACGGCCCACCTATGGTTAAGGCTAAGGTTCAGCAGGGTAAGGGGAAGCCCGATTAGGTTGTTTAAATTTCCACTGGTAGATAAAGTACAAAAGCGAGGGGAAACGACGTCTGCTGTCATCTTGCGGGTGCTGGTTTTACCGTTCGAGCCGGTTATGGCAACAACCGCAACATTGGAGCGTTTCCGGTTAAACGCGGCGAGGTTGCCCAACGCTTCGGTGGTATCGTTTACAGTTATACAGACAATCCCACTTTTTATAGACTCCTTGCCGGGCAGCTTATCGGTCTTGGTTCTGTCTATCAGAAGTCCGCTTACGCCGTGTCTGATTACATTGCCTGTGAAACTGTGGCCGTCATGGACCTCTCCTTTAATTGCAACAAAGAGGTCATCCTCTGATATCTTACGCGAATCGATGGATATACCTAAGAAGGAGTGTTTAAAATTTCCCAGTAAGAGTTCACCCCCGGTCGCCTCGATGATTTCAGCAGTGGTCCAGGGAATAGGGTTGCGGGTTTCGGGTTGCGAGTTACGAGTTACGGGTTCCGGACAGCCATGAGATCTGTATTCGGGACTTTGATCCCCTAACTTTGAAAGTGCTGTTTTTGCCTCTTCTCTGTCATCAAAGCTGATGGCATTGTTTCCTATTATTTGATATGTTTCATTTCCCTTGCCTGCAATCAGGACGATATCACCCGGTCGGGACACTTTAATCGAAAGCTGTATGGCTGTTTTGCGGTCAGGTTCGATAACACACCCTTTTTTTTGGAAACCTGTTGTCAAATCCGATGGCATATAGGTGTTGGAGGTTGCCTTTTTAGTTCCATCAAGGATCTGATTAATGATTTCCATGGGTGGCTCTGTTCGGGGATTATCTGATGTGATAATGGAAAGGTCACAGAGCTTTCCTGCGATTTGACCCATTTGGGGCCGTTTAGCTTTATCCCGGTTGCCGCCACACCCGAAGACACAGATGATTCTGCCCATGGCCATAGATCTTAACGCGGACAGAACATTTTCAAGAGCATCTGGAGTATGGGCATAATCAACATATGTAAACCGATTGATATCATTTGGAATACGTTCAAGACGCCCCGGTACTGCGCAAACCGCTTCAATGCCGGTTTTGATGGAATTTAAAGGAAGATAGAGCACAATACCTACACCTGTTGCACATAGAATGTTTTCCAGGTTATGTTGTCCCACAAGGGGTGATTTGAATTCAAAAGAACCGTCCGGAGTAGAAATTTTACCGGAAATACCGGTCAGGTCATGCTTTATACCCCGGGGCCGTATACCGTTCCTTTTCGAAAAGCCTGTCGAAAGTACGGACGGTTTCCCGAGACTTGCTTCGAGCTGTTTGATAAGCTCTTTCCCTTTTTCATCATTGTGATTGATTACAGCCAAAATCCGACCGTTTCCTGATACTGAATCAGAAATTTGTGTAAAGAGTCTTTTTTTGCAGGACCAGTAGGAGTTCATATCTCCGTGATAATCCAGGTGGTCCTGAGTCAGGTTTGTAAAGATCAGAAGGTCGAATCTGCAATTATGAATCCTGTCAAGGTCGATGGCGTGGGAAGAAACTTCCATAACAACGTGAGTAATGCCGCTTTGTAGCATTTCCGCCAGGATCTTTTGCAGATCCAGAGATTCGGGTGTTGTTATGGGATTTTGAAACGTTTTCCCGGAATATCGGTAATTTAATGTTCCGATAACACCGATCTCGATGCCGGCTTCCGAAAGCAGACTCTCGATTAAAAATGCAGTGGTTGTTTTACCGTTGGTGCCGGTTATACCTATTAAAAACAGCTTTTCCGACGGGTTTGAGTAAAGCCTGCTCGATATTGCCGCAAGAGCCTTTCTGGTGTTTTCAAACTCTATGATTATCGATTTTTTCTTTACAGGTTTCTGGGTAACAATTACTGAAGCGCCTCTTGCCAGTGCTTCATCAATAAAGTCATGGCCATCTGCGGCAATGCCTTTTATAGCAACAAACATTCCACCCGGTTTGACATCCTGCGCCCTGTAATGAACAGAGCTTATTTCAGGATCCGGCGAAAGTGAAAATTGCATGTCATACGGTGCATTGGGATCAGTGTTTTTAATATCTGCGCTCTGTCTAGTACTTTCTATATTGATCCCGTAAAAGCTTACAGGCATGACAGATTCTAATAAATTTGAAAGTTTCATGTTTTTGTTTCGCCCTTTTACGAGACGATTAATCCACCGGCTTTGCTTTTTGGCTGTAGGTTCATATAACCAATTGTTTTATGGGCGATTTTTTTAAATACAGGAGCAGCTACAATACTCCCGTAATGCTGTTTTTTAGGTTCGTCAATGACTACCAGGATCACAGCTTTTGGCCTTTTTGCAGGTACGAATCCGACAAAAGATGATATGTATTTCCCATCAGCGTAAATTCCTTTTTCGCCAATTTTCTGGGCGGTTCCTGTTTTTCCGCAGACGGAATACCCCTCAAGGGCGGCATTGACTCCGGTTCCTCCTTCGGTAATGACGGCCTTCATGATTCCAACTAAAGTCCGGGCTGTTTTTTCCGAAAGGACCCTTCTCACTTTCCGGGGGCCGAAGCTTTTTATCAGGCGTCCATTCTGATCCGTAATAGCCTGTACAATAAAAGGCTTCATGAGCACCCCCTTATTAGCAATAGCAGCTGTCGCCGTGATGAGCTGAAGGGCGGAAACCGAAATTCCCTGGCCGAAGGCTATGGTTCCGGCATCAATCTTTGTCCATTGCTTGTACGGCGCCATACTTCCTGCGGTTTCACCGGGACAGTCTATTCCGGTTTTGGTCCTGAAACCAAAATTGCGCAGTGTTTTGTAAAGATATTTAGGCCCAGTGATTGCGCTGAATTTAACGGTCCCTATATTGCTTGAATGTTTGATGATCTGCTGCAAAGACAGCCATCTATGTTTGTGGGTGTCGTGAATAACATGTTTCCCGATCTTGTAAGCACCGTTTTCACAATAAAAGATACTATTAGGCGAGCAGTTGCCGGATTCTATTGCCGCGGCCGCAGCGAAAATCTTCATGGTTGAGCCCGGTTCAAACGGGTCGGTTATAATTCTGTTTCTCCAGTCTTTTTGATTAAAGTCATTTATCGCATTAGGGTTGAAAAAGGGGTAATGCGCCAGAGCAAGTATGGCCCCTGTTTTGGGTGACATTACGATTGCCATCCCTGATTTTGCAGAAAATTCTTTAACAGTCTCTTCAAGTGCCTTTTCGGTAATATGCTCGATTACGCTATCGATGGTGAGAACAAGATTGTTGCCGCTATAATTTGAGGCAATATTTTTTTCACCATCAAATCCGCGGCCAAGAGCGTCTTTTAAAACCGTGTATTTGGACGTGGCGCCTTGAAGAGATGCATCATAATAGAATTCAATGCCTTCCAACCCATGGTCGTCGATATCTGTAAATCCAAGAATCTGGGCAGCAAGCGTTTTGTTGGGATAGAACCGCTTGTGCTCCGGTATGAAATCTATTCCGGCAATTTTAAGATTCCTGACCGATTCGGTTTCTTTGGGCGTAACCTTGCGCTTGATCCATACAAATTTTTTATCGGAAGAGAGTTTCCTGGCAAGTGATTTGCGATTAATTTTCAAGATTCTAGCAAGTGATCTGGCTGCTACTTGTGCATTTTTAATTTTTTGAGGGTGTGCTGCGATTGATGTTATATCGATACTTATAGCCAGTTCCCTGAGATTGGCATCGTATATGGTGCCGCGCTTGCCGAAAGATTTAAGAGAGACTTCATATTGATTTGTTGCTTTTTCAGATAACCAGGGACCGCGAACAATCTGAAGATAAACCGCTTTTGCGCCAATTGCCGTAAAAAAGAGGCTAAAAATAGCACCGACGATGATAACGCGTAATCTTATATATTTTGTCTTAACGGGTTTCATGGAATAATTATCATCTGCTCTAGTGTAGGCGTTATAAGTCCGAGCTGGTTTTTTGCGATCTTTGCGATTCTTTCCGGAGATTTAAGACTTGCCAGCTCAATCTTTAAGTTGTTTTGCAAGGTAATAAGATCCTGATGATGCTTAGTCGCACTTGAAATTTCATATCCGGCTCCGGTACATTGGACCCGGCACCAGGTGTAAAACAATAATTCTGCAAGAAACATGGTCATAAAAATGATACATATTAACGTTGCTTTGGGCTTTGGAGTATTTTTTTTGGCTTTACGAGTAGTCATATTTTTTCTATGGCTCTTAACTTAGCGCTTCTTGCCATGGGATTTACTGCAATCTCGTTTTCTGCTGGACGCACCACTTTTTTCGTCAATATACGAACCATGGGTTTTTTATTGCAGGCACACTCCGGTAAACCAGGGGGACATATACACCCTTTGCCCAAAGCTTTAATTCGATGTTTGACAATTCGGTCTTCAAGGGAATGAAAAGATAGAACACAGAGACGGCCTTTGGGGTTTAGAAGATCATCAACATTTTCCATAAATAGTTCGAGCATTTCGAGTTCCCTGTTGACAGCGATTCTAAGCGCCATGAACGTCCGTGTGGCGGGATGGATTTTCTGATTAAATGATACTTTTTTTGGGACAGCATCGCGCACGATTTGGGCCAGTTCCCTGCTCGATTTGATTGCTTTACGCCGCCTTTGCTTTACTATTCTTTTTGCTATTTGTCCCGCCCAGCGTTCCTCCCCGTATTTGTAAAAAATTTTTCTAAGGCTTTTTTCCTCCATGCTATTGATTAAATCTTCAGCCTTTGTACTCGATTCTGCATTCATCCTCATGTCGAGCGGCTCATCTTTATTGAAACTGAAACCCCGACCACTCGATTCGAGTTGATGAAGTGAAATCCCAAGATCAAGAAGAATGCCGTCCACCGCATCAATTTTCAATTGTTGGAGAAATTCAGAAAGATATACAAAGTTGTCATGAAAGAGGTGGATGGTTAAATTGAACGGTTTTAGAGCTGATTTTGCATTCCGGATCGCATCTATATCTTGATCAATGCCTATAAAAACTCCACCCGGGATAATTTTACTGCAAATAGCCCTGGCATGTCCCGAACCCCCAAGGGTGCAGTCGACATAAATTTCCCCCGGGCCACAATTAAGATAATAGAGTACTTCGGGCAGCATTACAGGGATATGTTTAAACCACACAATTAAAGTCCTAATTTTGCTATTTCGTTTCTTGCGTCCTCCTTTTTCATGTTTTTTTCCAGATGCGTATTTTCACTGTCCCAGTTTTTGCGTGACCAGATTTCAAAATGATCGAGGACGCCGACAAGTACAATTTCCTTGTCAACCTCAGCATACTGTCTCAAGTTCTGCGGTATCAGAATGCGATCCTGTTTGTCGCAGGAACATTCAAAAGCTCCTCCTATGAAGACCCTTCTGAAACGGCGCATGTTCTCGCTTTTTTCGGCAAGGGACAATATACGGGTTTCAATTTTACGCCATTCATCATGTCTATAGGCCACAAGTCCCCCGTCCATTCTGGAAACCATTACTCCATTTGATCCCTGTGCTTTGATGACGTCACGGAACCTGGCCGGAACTATTATACGCCCTTTTGAATCTATTGTATGAAATGAGCTTCCTCGGAACATCTTTCACCATAATTATCCACTTTAATCCACTTTTTTGGATATAAGTACATTTTTTAATAAGTGTCAAGAAAAAAATGTAATAAAATATAATATTTTTTGTAATAATTAAAAAATGTTAAAAGTAAAAAGAGAATTTAATTTTGAGTGGAGTAAAGTGGATGCTTATGATGTATTTGATATGATGCTTATGCGCGGCTATAATCCGTAGGATCAAGCAGGTACAGTCTCGACATTTCATAAGATATTAAAAAGATCATAAAGTCTCAATAATATACCGGATCGGAGTCGAATTTTTGTTCCAGAGACTCTCTTTGTTCCTTGGTAAGTCTACCCATTTCTACGAGAACTTTCCCGATACCCGCTTCTCTAAGTGTATCGATCCTCATTAGGTATTCTACGCTTTTGTTAGAGGCGCCAATGAAAGTATAATCCGAAGTAAGTTTTGATTTGTTTAATAATTTAAAAGTATTGCCCAAAAAAACAATATGATAACTTAATAAAAAGTATCCAGCGGTCCCTAGGAAAACCAATAGAATAAATAACCTCATTTTTTTCAACATTATATCGATTCCTATATTTAATTTCCTTTATTCGAATTCAAAGTAAAGGTAGTCTTATATATCCATAAAAATAGGGATGCAAAACTTGGAATTGAATTCTTATAAATGGAGTAATTGCTTCTCATATTTTTTAAGATCTAACTCTCTTATAACCTTTTGGATGTGGTTTTCAATTTCATCTTTCTGAAAATCAATTTTTTGCTCCTTTAGCAACCTAACAAAAAAATCGATATGTTCACTATATCGCTCGCCATAGGAATCTAAAAAATTGATGATATAGTCCCTTGTTTCATTCAACTCGTCATGTAGGAACGTTCTTTTGAACTTTTCATATTCCTGTCTTTGCCTTTCTTCATCTATGATCATGTCCAGTTCTGTATATTCAAAGTCAAATCCTTTACTTTGAAGCAGTTGTTTTAATTTGTCTAAATTAGTCCAAGTCGATCGATTAGTTGCTACAAATCTTTCAATAAGTTTTTTATGCGGGCTCGATTCCAGCATCATTTTATTCCGTTCGAATATTTTTCTGTTTTCTGTTTTCTGTTTTTCCCAGTCCTTTTGATATTTTTTACGAAGAGACTCCTCTTTTCGTTCACCTTTTTTGCGTGTCTGGCGTTTAAAAAGGGACTGCCCGCTCTTTTTTCGTTCCGAGTGCAACGATAAAAAAAATATGAAAGGAAAAAATGAAATAATGCCAATCTTTATCAATGTATTAGTTAATTTTGAATTTTCAGTACCACCTATCCGGTAGTTTAGCACCTTATCATAATTTTCAGATTCTATTAGTAAATTTACTGTGCCTATTGAGCAAGGACCTATCCATAAGATTAAAAATATTATACCCATAAGTTTTGTTCTTTTTTTGCTTTCCATTATCTGTATGCAGGTTCTTTCAGTTCTTTACTATTTTGCAATCGAGAACATTCTCACAAATTTGAGCATAACCGAGGACATTTATTAGAGAACCATCCCAATCTATCAGTGCCGGATAAACCGGCAATATATGATTGATAACGTGTTTGATTTCAAGGGTCAAGACATATCAGGACAAAGATGATTATTCACAAAACCATGCTATCCCTATTTGTCGAAAAATCTATGCAAGTAGTCCCTGAGTTCCTCCGTACTGGGGGTTACCTCAAAAAAAACAGTACATTAGAAAATATTATGGATAGGAAGTTTTTAATTGAGAGTTCATTAGAATCAGATTTCATTATAAAGCAACATTTCGGGCCCAAAAGAGAAAACGAACCATGTTGACATTTGAAGCGATCTTAAATAAATTCATTTGACTTTAGACATTGTTCAGCCTTTGGGCATAATGAGATAAGCCGATTAATCAACACGTAATTGAGACCTTTGAAAAATAATAATTTTTGTTTAAGTTCAATGAAGGGGAAAATTTTAACCACCCCAGTACGATCTGCCGGACCTACGGGGCAGGCAGGAATACATTGAGTATTTCGAGGATTAAAATTTGAGCCTGACCCCAGAGGAATAGGCTCCGCATTCCACGGGGCAGGCGTAGAAATTGGGCAAAAAGAGGCG
>Ga0209271_10000713_pt1 | contig 11493 bp, 10 predicted proteins | sample tdAd002_FD_187123 | JGI IMG/M metagenome (GOLD analysis project Ga0209271, IMG submission 187123) | Marine sediment microbial communities from the Atlantic coast under amendment with organic carbon and nitrate - tdAd00.2 (SPAdes)... | ecosystem: Environmental > Aquatic > Marine > Coastal >... | reverse complement strand
GGGGCTGCTATTATACGGCCGCATAGCCAATGCTCAAGCGGAATTTCGATTGAAAAATAGCGGGACCACGAAGTCCGCAGCTCCAAAGATCATTCCCCGCGCCGCTCACAATGTCTCCCGGGACGAGTTTTCCAAAAGCGCGTTGAAAGTCCTTTATCGGCTGCACAAGTCGGGATACCAGGCGTTCCTGGTGGGCGGGTGTGTGCGCGATGCAATGCTGGTGCTGCATCCCAAGGATTTTGACGTCGCAACCAATGCGACACCGGACGAGGTTCGGGCTCTATTTTCCAATTGCCGCCTGATCGGCAGGCGATTCCGGCTGGCCCACGTTCGGTTTGGTCGGGAGATCATAGAGGTTGCGACATTTCGAGCAGCGGCCAATCATTCGGATGACGATCACGCTCATGATGACGAGGGCCGCATTGTTCGGGACAACGTCTACGGAAGCATCGACGAGGACGTGTGGCGCCGTGACTTCACCTGCAACTCGCTCTACTACAATATCGCGGATTTCAGCGTCTGGGATTACACGGGCGGCGTAGAAGATATTGAGCAACGGCACATTGTCCTGATTGGTGATCCGGACAAACGACTCCGTGAGGACCCGGTTCGCATGCTTCGAGCCGTACGCTTCGCAGCCAAGCTCGACTTCACAATTGACGAAACGGTCGTCAAGGCTATTGCTCAGGATCGACTATTGCTCGCCAATGTTCCTGCCGCCCGGTTATTTGACGAATTCATGAAGCTATTTCAGTCAGGTTTCGCAGAAAGAACATTCGATCTTCTCCGCGAACACGGATTATTCGGCATGCTGTTTCCCGCGACGGATGAGGAGCTCAACAACGACGAGTCGTTTGTCGAGTTTGTTCGCGCTGCGCTCCGGAATACCGACCGACGGGTTAGAAACGATCATTCGGTGACACCCATGTTCCTGATTGGTGTTTTTCTGTGGAGCCCGACCAGGAAACTCGCGGCGGTTCACCGCTCGGAGCAGAAGATGTCTGAGTCGCAGTCTCTCAGCCTGGCGTCTTATGAGCTAAGCGGGCAGCAACAGAAGCGCATTGCAATTCCGCGCCGTTTCACGGCGCCCATGCGTGAGATGCTCGCGTTACAGCCACGGTTCACGCAGATGCGCGGCAAGAAGGCAATGAAGTTGCTGGAGCACCGGCGTTTTCGCGCGGCCTACGACTTCATGATGCTGCTCGCCGAGGTAGGACAGTTCGACAGCGAGACGGCAAAGTTCTGGACTGAGATACAAAGCCAGTCAGCCGAAGAGCGTGCTACCAGTTTTCAAATCAATGCGCAGCCGAGTAGCAAGCGCCGCCGGAGGCGCAGACGGCGTCCAAAGCCCTCGAATTCATCATGAGTCCAGATCAGGGTGCGCCAACGCCGGCATACGTCGGTGTCGGCAGCAATCTCAACGGTCCCGAGGAGCAGGTCGAGCGCGCCATCGACGCGCTTTCGAGGATTGCCGGGTCTGAACTGGATGCGCGCTCATCGTTGTACCAGTCGGCGCCGTTCGGACCGGTTGACCAGCCCGATTTCGTAAACGCCGTAGTCAGGTTGGTGACAAGACTCGATGCCCCGTCTCTGCTTTACCACCTGCAGCAAATTGAGAGTTCACAGGGTCGCATACGCGGTGAACACTGGGGTCCACGAGTTATCGATCTCGATTTACTTGTATTTGGGGACATCATTATTGATCAGGACAACCTCAATGTGCCGCATCCGGGCATTGCCGAGCGAAATTTTGTATTGTTGCCTTTGCAGGAGATTGCGCACGATCTGGTGATCCCCGGCCTCGGCAGGGTTGCCGAGATCGCGGTCAATCATGATGAGCCGCGCATCACGCTAGTCCGTTAACCAGGAACCGATGTGACCGTTAGCCCGCTCAACCGGAATGCCGATTCCTCACGGTACATCGTGATCGAAGGACCCATCGGCGTTGGCAAGACCAGTCTGGCCAAAAAGCTGGCCGACAGCTTGTCCGCGGACGTTCTCCTTGAGGAAGTCTACGAGAATCCGTTTCTGGAGCGATTTTACCGGGATGGACAATCGGCTGCACTGCCGGCCCAGATGTTTTTCCTGTTTGCACGGGCGAGGCAAATCGAGGATCTGCGCCAGGCTGATATGTTTGCGAACGTACGTGTGTCTGATTACCTGTTTTCCAAGGACCAGCTGTTCGCCGAACTAAATCTGAGTGCTGACGAGCTGAATCTGTACAACCAGGTAACGTCGTCACTCAATATAGAGGCGCCGGTTCCCGATCTCGTCATCTACCTGCAGTCATCCGTTGATGCTTTGCTCGAACGCATTGCACGGCGTGGAATCCTGTTCGAACGCGCAATCGACAGACGCTACCTCGAGAGAGTTACTGAGGCCTACGCAAGATTTTTTCATGGCTACGACGACGGACCTCTGTTGATCGTGAATGCATCGCAGATCGATCCTATTAATAACGAAGCCGACTATGTACAGTTGTTCCAGCAAATTGAACGTACGACAGGCGGACGTCACTTCTTCAACCCGGTAGCAGCAGCGCACGCCTGAGAGTCTCCTGAATGTACACTCAACTCGAACAACGAGGCATGGCTGAGCCGCCTGTCAATGTTTCAACGCTGCGAAAAATGAAGCAGGACGGTGAACCCATAGCTTGTTTGACAGCATACGACGCGAGCTTCGCGGCCCTGGTCGATGCGGCCGGTACCGACCTTGTGCTTGTCGGCGATTCACTCGGCATGGTCGTACAGGGACACGATACGACGGTGCCGGTGACCGTTGACAATATCGTGTACCACACGCAGGCGGTCGCCCGAGGCCTGCGCCACGCATTTCTCGTCGCGGACATGCCGTTCATGAGTTATACAAACCCGACGCAGGCGCTCGATAACTCTGTGCGACTAATGCAGGAGGGTGGTGCGATGATGATCAAGCTCGAGAGCGGCGGTGGCCAACTCGAAATTGTTGAACATCTGGCGGACCACGATATTCCTGTTTGTGCCCACCTGGGACTGAAGCCCCAGTCTGTTCACAAGCTCGGTGGATTCAAGGTGCAGGGTCGCGAGCCTGATCACGCTCGCGAAATGGTCGAGTCTGCCAAGCAATTGCAGGATGCCGGAGCTGACATCGTCCTGCTCGAGTGCGTTCCCAACGAAGTCGGGCAGGCCATGAAAGACGCGCTCGAGGTGCCGATCATCGGCATCGGCGCAGGCCCTCACGTCGACGGTCAGATTCTCGTGCTGTACGACATTCTCGATATTACCCAGGGCAAGACGCCGAGATTCGTCAGAAATTTTCAACAAGGGCACGACTCGCCGCTTGCTGCTCTGCAGGCTTACGTCAAAGCGGTTAAGGACAGCAGTTACCCGGCGCCCGAGCATTGTTTCTCCTGACCTGATTCGATGAAAGTCATAGAAGACAAGCACGAGCTTCAGGAAGAGCTCGCCGATTGGCGTCACGCCCGGGAGCATGTCGCCATTGTTCCGACGATGGGCAATCTCCATCCAGGCCATGTCAGCCTGGTCAATGTTGCGAAAGCACATGCCGAACGCGTGGTCGTCACTGTTTTCGTCAACCCGACACAGTTCGGTGAAGGCGAAGATTTCGAGACGTATCCACGGACGTTCGACAAGGACACGCGACGGCTGAAAACCGTTGCGGCGGATGTGTTGTTTGCACCGTCTGTGGAGACCGTCTATCCGTTCGGAATCGAGAGTGCGACTGCGGTGACGGTGCCAGGCCTTACCGAAAATTTCTGTGGGTCATTTCGCCCCGGCCATTTTGATGGCGTGACGACGGTTGTCGCGCGGCTCTTTGCCCTGGTACAGCCCGACGTCGCGGTATTCGGGCAAAAGGACTATCAGCAGCAGCTCGTGATCAGGCGAATGATCGAAGATCTGAACCTGCCCGTGACCATTTATACCGCAGCAACGATTCGCGAGGACGATGGCCTCGCGATGAGTTCACGAAACGCTTACCTCAGCGATGACGAGCGAGCGAAGGCGCCGGCTCTGTACAAAGTCCTGGCAGAAATAGAAAGCCGGTTACGTGATGGTGTCGGTAATTTCGATGCGCTTGAGCGTCAGGCCAGGATTGAGCTTGAACGTGCCGGGTTCTTGCCGGAATACGTTGCTGTTCGACGGGCCACAGATTTGGGTCCACCAGGGGAGGGTTGTCGCGAATTGGTCGTGTTGGCTGCAGCTAGTCTGGGTAAGACCAGGCTGATAGATAACATACTGGTAACGCTCTAGTTCGAAACGACGTTACGCCCGGCATGCTTGGCGCGATACAGTGCTGCGTCAGCTGCACGTATGAGCGATGAAAGACTGTCACCTTTCTTATGCTCTGAGACACCCATAGAAATCTTGATCGGGATCTGAATCAACGAATCACTGCCGTCCCCGGTGTCACCGCTAACAATCTGTCTTACGCGATCCGCAATCGTGACGCCAAGTTCCTCATCAACCTCGGGTAGCAGAATAGCGAATTCATCGCCGCCGAATCGAACCAGCACATCCCTGGGGCGGAACTGATGTTTGAGAATGGCGGCAACTGCCGACAGCGCGCGATCGCCGGCCACATGTCCGAAATGATCGTTGAAGATTTTGAAGTTGTCGATATCAATCATGATGAGAGAGATCGGATTGTCATCTTTCTCACAACGGTTTATTTCGCGCTCGAACAGTTCTTCCATCGTATGGCGATTACTGAGTCCTGTTAGAGCATCTGTTGTCGCATGGCGTTCGAATTTACGCAGTTCACCATAGCTGTCCGCGATGACGTGGTTGTGGCTGCGCACACGTTCGGACAGGACAATCAGCAGATTCTTGGCAAACTCGTGGGACGCGTTAACCATGTCCCAGAGGACAGATTGGTGAATCAGCAACAAATGCGTCGGCTCGCCGCCAATCACGAATGCGGACGGGTCCCTGTCTTCAATAATCGACATCTCGCCAACGCACGCGCCGACATCCATGGTGGCAAGCACCGGCGCATCCGGTGAGCCAACGTGCACGTTGAGACTCCCAGACAAAACAATGAAAACATGCTCATTTTTTTCGCCCGGTGAAAGGAGCATCTCGCCTTCACCGAGATCGCGGCGATCGCAGTTTTGTAGCAGGTCCTGCACGTCATCCGGGCTCACGCCTCGAAACAGCTCGAGTCCCTCGAGCAGCGAGCGTTTGTAGTCCGAATTTATGGCGAGTGACTGCGACAAAATGTTGCCTCCTGTGAACTACCAATTCTCACGTTATTACCCCGCCAAAAACATCGACTGGGCCACAGTATTAAGGCAAATCGCCGGTTTGTCGTGCGGTTACGACAGTTCTTTGCGGGCCTCCGCAAAATCGGCGCGGTCTTCGTCCGAGGGTTCCGGGTACTTGAGGCCTATGTTCTGCAACGCCTCAATGATGATTTCGGCAACCCGGGCCTGCATATAGGGTTTGTCATCGGCCGGTATCGAGAACCACGGTGCCCACGGGCACGACGTGGCATTGAGCGCGTCCTCGTATGCCTGCATATAGTTGTCCCAGTGCCGTCGCTCGACAACATCACCGGGTTCAAACTTCCAGTTCTTGCTGGGCTCATCCAGTCGTGAAAGGAATCGCCTTTTCTGCTCATCCTTCGACACATTGAGCCAGAATTTCAGGATGACAGTTCCATTGCGAGCCAGGTGTTCTTCCTGCTCACGAATAGAACGTAGTCGATCGTCCCAGACCATTTCGTAGTCGATCGGGTCAGGCAGCTTTTGATAGTCGAGGATCTTGGGATGCACACGTACCACCAGAACTTCCTCGTACTGGCTGCGATTGAAAATACCGATGCGACCACGTTCCGGCAGGCGGCAGGTCGTACGCCAAAGGAAGTCATGATCGAGCTCGAGGCTTGATGGCTTCTTGAAACTGAAAACCTGGCAGCCGGACGGATCAACGCCCTGCATGACGGCGCGTATTGTACTGTCTTTACCTGCTGCATCCATCGCCTGGAAGACGAGCAACACGGCGTGCTTGTCGCCTGCGGCCAGCACACGCTGCAGTTGGTTGAGGTTGCGTGTGTTTTTCTTGCGGTGCTTGCCAGTGTGCCGCGGCCGATCCGTTCCGGGACTTGTTGCCGCCTCACTGACGCGAAATGTGCCGTCAAAGGGAACGAGGTAGGGCGAAGTCGGTGCATCAAACATACTTTGTCTCCTTGTGCCGTTCGAGCGACCACTCAATGTGTTCAATGACCATATCTGAATCGTGATCGAGTCGCGATTCCAATGCTTCGACAACGTTGGTCGTTGTTTTGGCGTTGCCCAAAGCGACGGCGATGTTGCGTAGCCAGCAATCATAGCCAATACGACGTATCGCGCTGCCGGCCGTGCGTTCGAGCCACTTTGCCTCGCTCCACGAAAACAGCTCGGTGAGGTCGACGTCATCGAGGCCATGTCGCGGCGCGAAGTCCGCTTCAGCGCTTGGTTGAGCAAACTTGTTCCAGGGGCAACACAGTTGGCAATCGTCACAGCCATAAATACGATTCCCGATGGCCTCCCGGAACTCGAGCGGGATGGAATCTCTGAGCTCGATTGTCAGGTACGAAATGCAACGCCGGGCATCGAGTTTAAACGGCGCGACGATCGCCCGAGTCGGGCAAATGTCGATGCAAGCACGGCATGTACCGCAATGCGCGCTGGCTTTCGCGTCAACGGGAAGTGGCAGATCCGTATACAACTCGCCCAGAAAGAACCACGAGCCGGCATCGGAGTTAATGATGTTTGTGTGCTTGCCTATCCAGCCAAGCCCCGCGTTTTCAGCGAGTGGTTTCTCGAGAACTGGTGCACTGTCAACAAACGCGCGATAGCCGAAGCTACCAACCTGTTGCTCAATGCGCGATGCGAGTTTCTGCAAGCGTCGCCTGATGAGCTTGTGGTAATCCCGCCCAAGGGCGTAGCGCGATATGTAGGCTCTGGATTCATGGTCCAGGAGGTCTGCTGAGTGATCCTGATCAGGCGGCATGTAGTCCATGCGCACGGATATCACGCGCAGTGTTCCCGGAACGAGTTCGGCTGGACGGCTGCGTTTGCTGCCGTGCTTGCCCATGTAGTCCATTTCGCCGTGAAAATTACCAGCGAGCCACTCCCGGAGACGCAACTCCGCCGCGGTCAGGTCGACATCGCTGACACCCAACTGCTGAAATCCCAGCTCTTCGCTCCAGCGAACGATGTCGGCTTTCAGCACCGCCAGGTCCTGCGCCGAATGATTAAGTGGTTTTGGCAATACATGTTCCTCGTCGCGGCACAGTATAATCGTCGTCATGTCTACGTTGCCTGTTGATATTTATTCGGTAGCAACTGTCCGTGAAATCGATCGCACGGCGATCGAGGACGAGGGGATTGCTGGCTACACACTCATGTCACGGGCTGGTGCCGCAGCGGTTAGTGAGGCCCGTGAGCGGTTCCCCGATGCCAGGCGCTGGCAGATCGTTTGTGGCGCCGGCAATAACGCGGGCGATGGCTATGTGGTGGCGCGGCTCGCGGCCGAAGAAGGCATCGTTATTTCAGTCGTCGCGCTGGTCGGCCCCGAGTCCTTGAAAGGCGATGCAGCGACCGCCTATGGTGATTTTTCTGCCGAGGGGGGCGTGGTCACGGCCTGGTCCGGGCAACTTGATCCGGACGCAGATCTCATCATTGACGGCTTACTGGGCAGTGGCCTCGAGCGCGATGTCGAGAGAGACTTTGCACTCGCCGTAGCGGCGATCAATTCCCACACGGCGGCTGTTATTGCCCTCGACATACCGACGGGAATACACGGCGATACCGGCAGCGTGATGGGATTTGCGGTACGCGCGGACTGCACTGTTACGTTCGTGGGGCTCAAGGCAGGCCTTTATCTCTCAGATGGTGCGGATTATTGTGGAGACATCGTATTTGCGGACCTGGGCGTGCCGCCAAAGTGCCGGCAGGGCTGCCAGCCGGAATTCAAGCGCATAGACGATGATCATTTGCGCAAAAACCTAATGCCACGCCGTCGAACGGCCCACAAGGGAGATTTCGGCCATGTCCTGGTTGTCGGCGGTGGGCCAGGCATGCCGGGCGCGGTGCGTCTGTGCGGTGAGGCGGCGTTGCGCGCGGGCGCAGGGCTGGTATCGATTGCGACGCATCCGGATCACGCGGGGCTGATCGTCGCAACGCGGCCAGAACTGATGTCCCACGGCATCACGGAGGCGGGTGAACTCGAAGTATTGCTCAACAAGGCCGATGTCGTTGCTTTCGGGCCAGGTCTGGGTCGGTCTGAATGGGCAGCCAGTCTTATGGCGTTGCTCAAGCGTGACGAGCGGCTCGCTGTATGGGATGCAGATGCCCTCAACTGGCTCGCCGAATCGCGGGAATTCAATGACAAACGGGTTATTACGCCGCATCCAGGGGAGGCCGGAGGCTTACTCGACTGTACGGCGGCAGATGTGCAGGCCGATCGTCGCAAGGCACTCTTCGATTTGCGCGGGCGCTACGGTGGTGTGGCGGTCCTGAAAGGCTCGGGTACGCTGGTGTCCGCCTCATCCGGGGTTCCCTGGCTGTGCAGTGCGGGCAATCCTGGTATGGCTGCTCCCGGTATGGGGGATGTGTTGACGGGCATTGTTGCAGCCCTGCTGGCGCAAGGGCTGGCACTTGAGGACGCCGCGGCGGTAGGGGTTGCGGTTCATGCACGGGCAGGGGACCTGGCAGCGGCAGGCGGCGAGCGCGGGTTGATGGCGTCTGATCTTCTGGGCGAGCTGCGCAGCGCGATCAACCCATGAGCCGGCACCTGGCTGATGCCGAGGCGACTGCAGCGTTCGCCGGGCAATTAAACGCGGTATTGCCGCCTGATACGGCGGGCTGGACGGTTTTGCTCGAAGGCGAACTTGGCGCCGGCAAATCCACTTTCGCTCGTGCTCTGATTAAAGCCATGGGTCACAACGGCACCGTACCCAGTCCTACCTACACTCTCGTCGAGCCCTACCAGCTTCCCGGTAGAATCGTCTATCACGTTGATTTATATAGAATTTCGGATGAAGAAGAGCTACGCTACCTGGGTTGGACCGAACTCGAGGACGGCTTTCGGCTTGTGGAATGGCCGGATCGAGCGCCGGGATTGACGGCAGCAGCGGACCTGAGGCTGGAGCTCAGCTACGCCGATTCAGGCCGTGATGCACGACTCGAGGGATTAAGCGAACGCGGCAAGGCGCTCATTCGTGAGATCGAGGATTTGGCCTGTTCTAATTCACAGGATTAACTAAGAGCCATATCTTCATAATTTTGAACAAAAAATTCTTGGATTTTGTGCATCCGGCGGTATACTCACCCGACATAATCTCGACTTAGGGCCTGATTTTCCGCGATGCACCGTCAACGCCTGCTTTTGATGACGCTTTTTGCGCTGTTCACAACAGCCGCGCAGGCTGCGCCGACGGTCGAAAATATCCGCATATGGGCTGAGGGCGGCAAAACCAGGGTCGTCCTGGATCTGAGCCATCCGGCGGATCACGCTATTTTCACCCTGCGAGGACCTGACCGTCTCGTTGTTGACCTCAAAGCGGGCCGGCTTTCGTCGTCATTGGCGTCGGACCTGCCGGGCGCAACGGGCTCAGTCAAAGGTATTCGCAGCGCCGTTAAGGCCGACGGTCAATTGCGCGTCGTTCTCGACCTGAATGAGAATGTCCGTTCACGCAGTTTTACGGCTGGACCCAACAACACCTACGGCGATCGCCTGGTCATTGATCTGCAGCGCTCAAGCAGTCCACAGACCGTCAAGCGCGCCTCGGAGTCCTACAAGCCCGGCCGCGACATCGTCGTAGCTATTGACGCAGGACACGGTGGTCACGATCCCGGTGCGGTCGGCAAGGCGCGGACCCGGGAGAAAGACGTCGCTTTGGCGATATCAAAGAAACTTGCGGCACGAATCAATGCCGAGCACGGCATGCGAGCCGTACTTATACGCAATAGCGACGTCTATGTTGATCACCGCAGGCGTACGGAGATTGCACATAAACACGATGCCGACCTGTTCATCTCTATTCACGCGGATGCTGTCGATGATCGTCGCGCTAACGGTGCAACGGTTTATGCACTGTCATTGAAGGGTGCGAGTGACGAGGAAGCGCGTCTCCTGGCCGAGCGCGAGAACGCGGCTGTGAGTGTTGGCGGCGTTTCACTTGATGACAAAGACAAGGTTCTTGCCGAGGTACTGCTTGACCTGTCCCAAAATGCGGCGCTCAGTGCGAGCCTTGATGTAGGCGACAAAGTAATTGGTGAACTCGAGGACGTTGTGCGGGTTCGGCGCAATACCGTGCAGCAGGCAGGCCTCCTGGTACTCAAATCGATGGATATGCCGTCGATTCTCGTCGAGACCGCTTATATTTCTAATCCAACAGAAGAAAAGAGACTTCGCGATCCGAATCACCAGGCCAGGCTGGCAAAAGCGATCCTCAGTGGCGTTCGTAATTACTTCTATACGAACCCGCCGCCCGACACGCAGATTGCGATGGATATTCGTCGCAGCCCGGCACGCCAGGTCAATCATGTTATTAGTCGCGGCGACACGCTGTCCGAGATCGCAGATCGCTACAATGTAAGTACAGCGTCGATTCGGGCGGCGAATCGACTGAACAATGACACGATAAGAGTCGGTCAGACGCTGTCGATTCCGATCTTCTCCGGAAGCTGATCCCGATCCAACAAGACTTTTGCCCGCCGTTTTGAAAAAATGGCGGGCCGTCACCGTGTGCGCGACTTTCGATGCCTATCCAGCAACTCCCCAATCACCTGATCAACCAGATTGCCGCCGGCGAAGTGGTCGAGCGTCCGGCATCGGTCGTAAAAGAACTGGTGGAGAACAGCCTTGATGCGGGCGCGAACAGCGTGCACATCGATATCCAGGCGGGTGGCCAGAAGCTAATCCGGATCCGCGACAATGGCGGCGGTATCGGCCGGGAGGAGCTGGCCCTGGCACTGTCGCGACATGCGACGAGCAAAATATCGAGCCTTGACGATCTCGAGGCCGTGGCATCTTTGGGTTTTCGTGGGGAGGCGCTGCCCAGTATTGCGTCGGTCGCACGGCTTACGCTGTGCTCCGCGAAGCTCGATTCGGATTCGGCCTGGCAGGTTGAGGCCGACAACGGCGTGATTACAGAACCTCGGCCGGCCGCGCACCCGCAAGGGACAACCGTCGAGGTGCATGATCTTTTTTACAACACGCCCGCACGGCGACGTTTCCTGCGCACAGAAAGGACCGAATTCGGCCACATCGAGAAGTGGATCCGACGGCTGGCGCTATCATGGCAGGATGTTGCCTTTACACTGACGCACAATCGGCGCTCGGTGATGCAGTTGCCTGCGGCGCGAACGGACGAAGAACGTCTGCAGCGGATAGCGAGAATTTGCGGCGAGGCATTCGCCGACCAGGCGGTTGCTCTGTCGCACGAAACCGAAGGCGTTGCATTAACGGGCTGGATCGGCTTGCCCACCTACAATCGCAGCCAGCC
>Ga0209271_10000712_pt1 | contig 11498 bp, 7 predicted proteins | sample tdAd002_FD_187123 | JGI IMG/M metagenome (GOLD analysis project Ga0209271, IMG submission 187123) | Marine sediment microbial communities from the Atlantic coast under amendment with organic carbon and nitrate - tdAd00.2 (SPAdes)... | ecosystem: Environmental > Aquatic > Marine > Coastal >... | reverse complement strand
GGCTCTGCAGGGAACGGTGGCACCGGAGGCAGCGACCTCTGAGAAGGCGTGACGTGCGAGGACCACGGCAACGAATGCACTGACCATGTGCGCGATCGGCCCGATGGCACCTGCGTCGCTTCTTTCGCGGTGCACGTTTGAGATGCAGCCGTAGGACTTGATGCAGTAAGGTTAGCTGTCCGCTACTCGGCCAAGCGCGGTCCCTTCCCTCAACCCGAGACTCAGCGTCCTCAACCGGGAGTGACTCCTATTACTCACGGTCGATAACCCCTGTTGCCGTGAGGGTCCGAAACGAGCTCGGAGCGATTTGTCACCAGGCCGCTTCGCTCGATCGTGCTCGCAGACGGTGGGTGAGTCCGTCGCCGGCGAGCAGGCCGCGGGGCCTGTGGTTTTGCCCATGTTTCTTGGCATAGTTGCTCGTGGGGCAGCCGCTGCCACTGACGCGGGCTCTGGCGCTGGCGCTGCCACTGACCCTGCCACTGGCGCTGGCACTGCCACCGGCGCTACGATCGCCCCGGTGGGTTCCACGACCGGCAGACTGACCGAGTACCGGCGACGCCTTCGCGCGGCCGCGGCGACCGTCATGGCGGTCCGGATTGCGGCTGCTGCGACCGCCGTGGGCCTAGCTTCGTTCGTGTTGGTGGCCTGGGTTCTCGGGCCGATGACCCCGCTCGTCTGGTTGTGCATCGGATGGGGCCTGGTGTTCGGGATGACCACTGGGGCGGTGGCCTGGTCGATCCAGCCGATGCTCGGGCTTCGGGGGCACGGAGCGCTCGGCTTGGTTGCGGCCGAGGAACCTTCCCTCTTGTCGCCGCTGCAAAGTGCATACGAGCTTCAGACGGAGCAGGCCTTCTCGCGCGAGTTGGTCGTTGCCCAACGCGTGCGATTGTTGCGCGCGCTCGACACGTCGCCGCCCCGCAAGTTCATTCCCTGGCGTTGGCTCTTTCAGCCTGCGTTGGCTGCCACGGTGTTGCTGGCGGCCCTCGCCTGGTGGTCGTTGGACTTCGATCGTGCCGCCGCCGGACGCTACGCTCTGCTTCACGCCCAGATTGGGGAAATCGAGGGCGTGCGGACGAGCCACGTCGTCGCGCGCACGGACGCGGAGCTGCTGTTCCCCGACTACATGGATCGCAGCAACGAGCGTGCGGAAGATGCCGATCGACTGATCGTGCCGAGGGGGACGGCCGTGGAGTACGCGATCACCCCGATCGGCGACGCTGCCCGGGTCGTTGTCGAGCTTCCGGGCCGCCATGTCCAGGCGAACCGCGTGGGCGATCAGTTCGTCGCTTCCTTCGTCGCCGATACGGACGGGCCGGTCGAGATCTACGTCGAATCCACCGGCGGCGAGCGGCGCGTCGACCATCGAGCACGGTCGATTCAGGTACAGCTCGACGAGTCGCCACAGGTGAACCTCGTCGCTCCGAAAGAAGATCTCGTCGTCGAGGCCACGCAGCCGGTCCTGTTGCAGCACCGCGCGACAGACGACCACGGCGTCCAAGAGCTGACCCTCATCATCAAGCTTCCGAGCGGCGAGCATCTTCGTAGGGCGATTCTGACGCCATCCAACGAGCCGACGACGGATCTCTCGGGAGAGATGGTGGTGCACCTCGAGGAGTTCTCGCTCGCGCCCGCTGACGCTGTAACCGTCTGGTTGGAAGCCAAGGACGGGAACCGTATCGACGGTCCGGGAGTCGGGCGTTCCGACATTCGAACTCTCACGCTCGCGTCGGATATCACGCGCCGCCGAGACCGAATCGTCGATCTCGAGAAGCTGCTGGATTCGCTGTTGACGACCCTGGCGGTCCGGCTCGAGCAGCCGGTGCCCAAGGGGCTCAAGGACGCGCTGCTTAGACGCAACGCAAGCATCACGCCGTACAACCAGGTGATGGCGCTCCTTGCAGATGTCGGTGACCATCGCGGTCCGCGGACCGTCCCGTTGCTACTCGACATGAAGAAGCGGCTCGAGACCAAACACCGAAGAGAGGCAGCCGCCTATCGGAACAGCAGCGGATCACGCCCTAGAGTCCACTACGACCAGGTCATCGTGAACGAGCTCGAGAAGGACGCTCTCCTCGTGGCCGACCTCATCAGCGAAGCCCGTCTCAACGACGCGGCGGAGATCGCCCGCGAGATGCAGCAGCTGCGCAGCGAGATCGCTTCGCTGATCGGCGAGCTGCGCCGTGGGCAAACGCCGGAGCTGCAACGGGCGCTCGCGGCCGCGATGGACCGAGCCGAACGGCGTCTCGAAGCCCTGCGACAGCAGCTTCGGGAGGCCATGCGGTACGTGCCCGGGGAGTTCGTCAATCGCCAGTCTCGACAAGCAAGCGAGTCCACCGACTCCCTCCGGAGCGTTCGAGAGGCGCTGGCAAATGGCGACCTCGATGCTGCCGAAGCGGCCTTGATGGAGCTCGACCAGACGATCGAAGCGATGACACGGGCTCTCGCGCAGAGTGAGGATTCCCTGGTCGAAGCTCGCTTCGGTCCGCGTGAGCGCGCGATGATGAAGGCGATGGATACGATCCGTGATCTCGAAGTGGAGCAGCAGCGGATGGCCGACAAGGCGCGACGCACCGGAGAGAAAGCTCTCGACCGGGTCGGCGCTGAGAAGAAGTCCCTGGCTTCCGAAACCCGCGGGGAGCTCGAGAAGATTGCAGAGGAAGTCTCGGAGCTTCTGAATGGCCTCAACGAGGAGGCACTCGGTCCCTACGAGTCCAGCCTTCGGGGACGCGCGGGTGAACGCTTGAACGACTTTCAGAAAGCGCTCGAGGGAGCCGACCTCGGCGAGGCGCTGTCGATGGCCAACCGCTTAGCCCAGGCCGCGAACGCGCTCGCAAAGGATCTCGAGCTCTCGGCGATGATGTTCCGCGGGCGAGGCGGCCAAACCGCGGATGCTGCCGCTCAGGCCCGTCAGGCGGCTGCACGGGCACAGGACCTCCGCGATGCGGCCCAAGGTGCGGTCCCCGACATTGCGGGTGCGTTGACCCCGCGTGAGCGTGAGCAGCTCGGGAAACAGGCTCAGCAGCAAGGCGAAGCTCAGCAAGCGACCCATCAGCTCGCGCGTCGACTCCGCGAGGAAGTCGGCGGCGTACCGGTTTCCGATGAAGCGGCTGAGGAGCTCGAGTCGATCGAGCGGCCGATGCAGCGGGCCGCCCAGGCGCTCGAAGAAGGCGATCCCCTCGAGGCCAACAAACAGCAAGCCGCGGCGGCCGATCAGCTCCGACGCTTGCGGCAGCACCTGGAGTCGCAGCAGAAGAACTCAGGGGGCGGTGGCGGTGGTCGACGAAAGGAAGGCGGGGCTGGGACGCGCGATAACCAGCGTGTCGAGATCCCGGCGAGCCGCTCCAAAGCCGACGAGGTTGCGTGGCGCCGCCGCGTCCTCGACGCCATGAATGGGGCGCCCCCAGAGGGGTATCAGCAAGCCGTGGACGACTACTACGAGAGGCTTTTGCGATGAGGCGTGTCGCGTTGTTCGCAGCCTGCGCCCTACTCGGCTCGCTCTCGACTTCCGTCCCTGCGGACGAGGTCCCGCGTGCGGAGGTTCTGGATCTGCTGGAAGCGTCACTTGCCGCTGGCGAAGGGGTCCCCGCGCAGGTCCTGCTCAGCCAGTACGAGGAGCGCTACCCACGCACGTCGCGCGTCATCGAGCTCGAAGTGCTCGCCCAGTTCTATGTAGGCGACTACGAGGGTGCGGCCGACGGCATCGCGGAGCTTCGACAGGACACCGGCTCAGCCACGGCCCTGTCTGGCCTGGCGGACGTGATCCTCGAGACCTACGAGACGACGAGGAACTACGAGACCGTCACCCACGAGAATTTCGAAGTGCGGTACGCACCGGGCCCGGACGAGGTCCTGGTTCCCTACGCCATCGACGCGCTCAAAGCCGCCACGGAAGCGCTCGAGGCGGAGCTTGGCGTGAAGATGGTCAGCCCGGTCCGTCTCGAGATCTATCCTGACGCGGAATCGCTTGCAGGCGTGTCGACCTTGTCGGTCGAGGCGATTCGCACCACCGGCACGATTGCGTTGTGCAAGTGGGGGCGTCTGATGATTGCTTCGCCAGGCGCGTTGATGCACGGCTACCCCTGGCTCGACACGATTGCGCACGAGTACGTCCATTTGTTGCTGACCAAGGCTACGCTCGATCAGTCGCCGGTGTGGCTTCAAGAGGGGCTGGCGAAGTTTCTCGAGACCAGGTGGCGGCAGGACGAGGCGTCTCTTCGCCGCGATCCTGCAGCCAGCCAGTTGCTGTACGACGCCGTGGAAGCCGACGAGCTGCTCGGCTTCGACCAGCTGCATCCGTCCATCGCTCTTCTGCCCACGCAGGAGGCCGCGTCGCTAGCGTTCGCGCAGGTCTCCTCGTTCATCGAGATGTACTACCGCGAATACGGTCGTGAAGGTTTGCAGGAAGCACTTCGCCGAGTGAGCGATGGCATCGACGCACGGAAGGCTTTGGCCGGTGTTGCTGGAATCTCGTGGAAGGCACTCGAGAAGCGCTGGAAGACCGGGCTGTCGAAAGAACCCAGGCCGCCTTCAGCGAGGCTCATCCCCCGCTACCTCCGCGGGGAGGCCACAGAGCAGGACGAGCTCGCCGGTGTGGAGCTCGAACGCGCGCGCAACTACGCACGGCTTGGCGACCTTTTGTGGACCCGCTCTCGGCCCGCCGCCGCCTCGGTGGAGTATGCGAAGGCGCACGAAGCGGCGCCGGGCGATCCCGTCGTTGCGTCACGCTACGCCCGTTCAGCCATCGCCGGGGGTCGCCCGAAAGAAGCTATCGCACCGCTGATGCTAACTCTCGAACGATACCCGACGCATGCGCCAGCACTCTCGAGTCTCGCCACGGCGATGTTCCGCATCTCGAAGTTCGATCTTGCCCGGGAGGCCGCAAACCGGGCGATCGCCCACAACCCGTTCGACCCCCAGCCCCACTGCATCCTTTCCAAGCTTGCTGTTCCCCAAGCTGATCACGAGCGAACGCTGTGCTCGGACCTCGGAGGCATGCGCGAGTAATGTGGCAATTCCCCCGACCAGGCGCTAAGAGGTCCTCGTGAGCGAACCCGTACGCAGTACTCCGCCCCCACCGCCCAGCGGCGCCGCCTCCGACGTAGCGCAGGTGCAACAACTAGCGAACGCGCGGGACGAGATCGTCGCACGGATCAAGCAACGCATCGTCGGTCAGGACGAGGTGATCGAGCTCTTGCTCATCGCGTTGTTCGCGCGCGGCCATGGGTTGTTCGTTGGCGTGCCCGGCCTCGCCAAGACTCTGCTCATCACCACGCTTGCAGATGCGCTCTCGCTTCACTCCAACCGCATCCAGTTCACGCCGGACCTGATGCCGAGCGACGTGACGGGGACCGACGTCCTCGAAGAAGACGCGACGACAGGCAAGCGCCACTTTCGGTTCATCCCTGGTCCGGTGTTCACGAATATCCTGCTTGCAGACGAGATCAACCGAGCGCCACCCAAGACCCAGGCCGCGCTTCTGCAATCGATGGCCGAGGGGCAGGTCACCGCAAGTGGCAACACCTATGCGCTCGAGCAACCGTACTTGGTGTTTGCGACGCAGAACCCGATCGAGCAGGAGGGCACCTACCCCTTGCCCGAGGCGCAGCTCGACCGCTTCCTGTTTCAAATCGACGTTCAGTACCCGAGCCAACACGAGGAAGTCGACATCGTGAAGCGGACCACCGCGCCGCTGCCGACGTCGATTACCCCGGTACTCTCCGCTCAGGATATCGTCGCATTTCAGGACCTCGTGCCGCGGGTTCCCGCTGCAGACCACGTGGTGCAACATGCGGTGGCCATCGTGAGGGCTTCGAGGCCGGATGGCCGTGACGCGTCGGACCTCGTCCGGAAGAACGTTGCATTCGGAGCCGGGCCTCGGGCGAGTCAGGGTTTGATTCTCGGGGCCAAGGCGCGCGCAATCCTCCACGGCCGATACGCCGCGGAGATCGACGATGTGCGTGCACTCATCCAGCCCATCCTGACCCACCGTCTCGTGATGAACTTTCGTGCCGAGGCCGAAGGCGTGACACCGGCCCACGTGATCGAAGGCATCAAGCAAAGCATCGAACCGTGACGCACGTGCTCGAACCCGAGCTCGCGGTACGTTTGGCCGGGCTCACCCTTCGATCGAAGCGCACGGTGGACGGTCTGCTGGCTGGCATGCACAGGAGCCCCCACCGCGGCGCTAGCGCGATCTTCAAAGAGCATCGAGCGTATCGTCCGGGCGATGACCCGCGCCTGATCGATTGGCGCGCATACGCCCGCTCGGACCGGTACACGATCAAACACTTCGAGCACGAGACTCAGCTCCGCGGAACGCTCGCACTCGACATCTCGCCATCGATGCACTGGGGAAGCGGTGACATCAGCAAGCTCGATCACGCGGCAACCCTCCTTGCGGCCCTCGCCTATGTTCTGACCCGCCAAGGCGACGCGGTGTCACTGATCACCTTCGACGAGGCGATTCGCGATCGACTGCCCGCGCGATCGGGTCCGGCGCATCTCGACTATCTGATGCGCACTCTCGCCGAGCCCTCGCGGCCGACGGGCGGCACGGCGCTTCATGCGGCGCTGGACAAGTTGATCGAGCACGCGGGCCGCATGGGGCTGGTGGTGATAGCCAGCGACCTCCTGGACCTCGGCGACGGTGCGCTCGACCCGGTGGCTCGGATTCAGGCACGCGGCCACCAGACCATCGTCCTCCACGTCATGGACCCGGCCGAGCTAGAGCTTCCGTACGAGCAACCCATGCACTTTGAAGGGCTCGAAGGCGAGGCACCGGTCGAGGTCGACCCCAAAGGCCTCCGACGGCGCTACCGCGCGGAGATCGATGAGTTTGTCGCTTCCTGTCAGCGCCGGGTGGTCGCCGCGGGCGGGCGTTACCTCCTCGCCAGAACAGACACCCCGCCCGAGCACACGCTGCTCCAACTCCTGCGAGACGGGTGAGCCGTGGGGTTTGGTCTTCCATGGGCGCTCGCGGGGCTCGCGGCAGTCGCCATTCCGATCATCGCCCACCTGCTGAGGCGTCAGAAGCTTCCCAAGCAGACCCTGCCGACCATCGCATTCCTGCATCGCATTCACGCCACGCGAGCAGCCCGGCTCCGAGCGGTGGACATGCTGCTGCTAGTTACGCGCGCATTGCTTGTCATTGCGCTCGTGCTCGTTGCGGCAGCGCCCTACCGAGTCGCGAGCTCGAACTTGTTGGATCGCCAACATGCGCTCGCGATCGTATTCGACGATTCGCTGTCGATGGCGGCCATTCACGAGGGCGAGACCCTGATCGAACGGGCCGCGGACTCGTCGATCGAGCACATCCGAAAGCTGCCGGAAGGCTCCGAGGTCTCGGTGGTGCTGTCAGGCAAGGCCCCACGGGTTTGGGTCCGCAGGCGTTCCGATCTCGGGATGGCCGAGAGTGCCTTCGACGAAATCGACCCCCGTTCGACGCGCGGAGACGCCCTGTGTGACGCTGTTCGAACCGCCGTCGAGCTGCTTCTCGAAAGCGAGCTCTCTGACCGGCGTCTCTTGGTCTTGTCGGACTTCACGCCGGGCACGCGAGCAGAGGAATGCGAATGGCCGACGCGTGGCATTCAGGTTGGTTTTGAAACGGTCTCTACACCCAATCCTAAAAATCGCCGTATTGCTTCGGTAGACGTGGTCGGAGAGCGAGGGGGCGCCGAGGGCTTGCGGCTCGATGTGCGGATCTCCGGTCCCCAGACCCAGGCTCAGCAGAACGTTCGCCTGCGCCAGAAGGGACAGGAGACACAAAAGGCTTCGGTGCGGGGGATAGCCGACGGTGGCGAGGCCGCGCTCACCATCCCACCGGGGTCGACCGACGCGGTGGTTGAGCTCCAGCTCGATCCAGATGATGTGCTCCCTGCCGACAACGTCCGAGGCGTCTTGCTGGGCTCCGACACCGTGCACGTCCTACTCGTCGACGGTGACCCGCACCCCGACCCTCGGAAGCGGGAGACCGCGTTCCTCAGTCACGCCCTCGGCGTAGCCCCTCGCGTAGGCCGCTCCTTCGCCGTCGAAACCCTCGACGCGCAGGACCTCTCCGAAAGTGCGATCATTCGCTCGGACGTGCTCGTGCTGGCCAACGCGACCCTCGACGAGAAGTGGCTCCCGTTGATCCAGCGCTTCGTGAGCGGCGGAGGCAGCCTCTGGATCACTGCGGGCGACCGGATCAACCCGCGCGCATACGGGAGCGTGCTTCGCGAGCTCCTTCCGGGACGATACACGGCAACGCGCATGGAGGAGCGGCCGGTGTCGCTTCAGGCCCGCGCCCTCCCCGAGCTCGATCAAGCGAAGGTAGTCGGGCGCACCCCCATTGCGGAGGTCTCACTCGACGCCATCGTGACGGCGCGATTCAGTGATGGAGCTCCGGCTTTGGTGGAGCATCGATATCGAAGCGGCCGCGTGGCCATGTTCGCGACGACGGTCGACGACGCCTGGACCGACCTGCCGTACCAGCCTGTTTTCGTTCCCTTCGTGCTCGACACGCTAACCCGATTGGCGGGTCGCACCGAGCACTCGGTAGAGCCCTACTCGCCTGTCTCCCTTCCAGGCTCCACTGCGAGTCAGCGCATTCAGGTAGTGACTCCATCCGGTCGGACCGTGGATCTCGCTGAGGCAGACCGAGTATCGTTTCGGGACACGGGCGAAATTGGCGCCTATCGAGTGCTCGTCAACGGAGTCCACGGCGCGCGCTTCGCCTTCGTCGTCGACGCACCGCCGGGTGAGAGCGACCTCGTCACGAAGGGGCCACCCGAACGAGAGGCGAGCACCGAAGCCGCAGTGTCCGAAACCGCCCAGGGGGTCGAGCAACCGCTCGCGCCGTGGCTGCTTCTCCTCGCCATCGCCCTCATGTTCGCGGAGCTTTGGCTGCGTCAGATACGCCGTAGGTGAACGACGCGCTCGATACGGCTGAGGTCAGGATAGACCGCGACTAGCTCCCAGGCTGTGTGCTGCGCTGCAAAGTCGACGACGGAGGGCGCCTGCTCCGCTCCAACTTCGATCAGCATCTGCGCCCCGTTTGCCGTGGCCGGCTCCGCTGCGACCAAGAGAGCTCTGACCACATCGAGCCCATCCTCCCCCGCTTCGAGGGCGGCGACCGGCTCGTGTTCCCGTATTTCGGCTTGAAGCGTTTTCATGTCCGACTCGGCGATGTAGGGCGGGTTGGAGATGATTACGTCGTATTGCTCTGCTCCAGTCAGCAGGTTGGCTCGCTCGAAGCGGATGCGACCCGCCACCTCCAACTGTTCCGCGTTCTCGGCTGCGATTCCCAGCGCGCGGTCCGAGATGTCGGTCGCGGTCACCCGTGCGAGCGGCCGTTCCGCTGCGATCGTTATCGCAATCGCTCCGCTGCCGGTTCCCACATCGAGCACCCGGCATGCGGCTTCTTCGGGAATGCATTCGAGTGCATGCTCGACGAGGGTCTCGGTGTCGGGGCGTGGGATGAGCACGTCGGGGGTCACTTTGAAGCGTCGGCCGTAGAAGTCCCGATGGCCAAGGATATACGCCACGGGCTCGCGCGCACGTCGCCTGGCCACCAGTGGCCGAATCGCGCTCAGCTCCTCATCGACCAGCGGACGGTTCAAGTCGAGATAGAGCCCAACCCGGTCCGTTCCTAAGGCCTTTGCGACCAGCAGCTCGGCGTCGAGCCGCGGGCTCGGGATGCCCCGGCCGGCGAAATCCTGCGTCGTCCAATCGAGGACTTCACGGATGGTCCAGGTACGCACGGCCACCAGCGTCTAGCGCGCGCGCATCTTTGGTTTGGGGAGCGCACCGGCGCCCGCCAGCACCTGCTTGGCAAGGCGGCTGAGCTCGGGGCGTGTCCCCTTTTGAATGAAAGCGGCCACCATGTTCGGGTCCACTTCGAGGAGCTGTTCCATCGCCGTGCGCGCGCGTCCGCTTTTCTTCGTTGCCGTGTATGTATACACCTGCGCGCGTAGCAGCATGCCCGAAACCTGTCCGAATTCCTTGTCACTGGGGTCGTAGGTCTCGAGGAGCTTTCGCGCCTCTTCGGCGTCTCCGGTTCGGGCGAACGACTCGGCTACGACCGCCGCATACATGGCTTTGGCCTTCGCCTGTGGTTGGCGGTCGAGGCGTATGTCATTGGCAAGCTCGCGTGCATCACGCGGACGCCCCGTCATGAGATAGAACATCGCGAGGTTGGCGCGGACGTCGTCCTGGACCATCGCCGGCGCTTTATCGATGTCGATCCCTTCGAGAATCTGGATGGCCTCCGACGGAGATTCTTGCGCAACGAGCTGAGCCTGAGCCACGGCGTTGAGTGCGTCCTTGCCACCCGGGGTCTGTCGCGCGCGGAGCTGCTCGAGTGCTGCCAGCCGCCCCTCCTTGTCGGTCGCGCCCTTCAGGATGGCCGCGATGTCGGCAGATTTGCGCGTGAGGCGCCAAACCCAAATCAGGAACCCGAGTGCGACGAGGGTGAGCACCCCGGCCACGATCAGCCCCACGTAGCCGATGGTGGGCTCGAGGATGCCTGCGATGACCCAAACGACGGCCAGCGCCAGGCCGATGAGCCCCAGCACCTTCCAGTTCATCCGGGGCTGTTCTATCTGCTCGAGAGCCTCCGCGGTGTCTTTCGGGGCTGCGGTGATTTGCTTTTTTGGCTTCGCCACTCCCGCTCGGTACCGCGACGGCTGCTCCACGGCAAGCCAACAGGGCCCCGGTGCCCGGACAAACCACCTATAAACGCTCGGGAAATCCGGGATTTCGCCAATGCCCTTTTCCAGAGGTAAGCTACCTCGCAGAGTCACGGAGCTGGCACAGGATGCGGTGCCTAGCGGGGGTGCTTCCTCCGATACTTGAGTCTTGCTGAGTTTTGTGAATAAATATACTAAGGCTGGATCTTGTTGGGGAAGTAACAGGTATGAGCAGAAATAGACTGGGCGAGCTCCTCGTACGCGAGAAGAGAATCAGCCTCGAGCAGCTGCGCGAAGCGCAGAAGCACCAGAAGGACGACAATATCAGCCTGGGCTACGCGCTGGCTCGGCTCGGCGCGATTTCCGATCAGGAGATCACGGACTTCCTGAGCGAGCAGTATCGCGTTCAGTCGATCGACCTTTCCGAGTACGACATCGATCGAGAGATTCTGAAGTTGATCAGCCCGCAGGTTTGTGAACGTCACAAGATCATCCCCGTGTCACGCGCCGGCAGCTCACTGATCGTCGCGATGGCCGATCCGTCGAACCTCAACGCGATCGACGATGTGAAGTTCCTCACCGGCTACAACGTCGAGCCGGTCGTTTCGTCCGAGAGCGCGATCCTCTCGGCCCTCGAGAAGGCCTATGCGCAGCCGGAGATTTCCTACGACGACATCATGGAGGGCTTCGACGAGTCCGAAATCGAAGTCGCTACCGGCGAGGATGATGACGACCTCCTCGACCTCGAGAAGGCCAGCGAGGACGCGCCGGTCGTTCGGCTTTGCAACGCGATTCTGCTGAATGCGATTAAGCAAGGTGCTTCCGATATTCACG
>Ga0209271_10000710_pt1 | contig 11517 bp, 10 predicted proteins | sample tdAd002_FD_187123 | JGI IMG/M metagenome (GOLD analysis project Ga0209271, IMG submission 187123) | Marine sediment microbial communities from the Atlantic coast under amendment with organic carbon and nitrate - tdAd00.2 (SPAdes)... | ecosystem: Environmental > Aquatic > Marine > Coastal >... | reverse complement strand
CTCGTGCATACCGGATCCTCGTCGAAGAGGCAGGGTTCGCGCCTACCGATATCGTCTTCGACCCCAACGTATTCGCAGTAGCTACCGGGATCGAGGAGCACAATGAGTACGCGATCTACTTCATCGAGGCGACGCGGCAGATCAAGGAGCGTTGTCCGGGAGCGTTGATCAGCGGCGGGGTGAGCAACCTGAGCTTCTCGTTTCGGGGCAACAATCGGGTGCGCGAAGCCATGCATTCGGCGTTCCTCTACCACGCAATCGCTGCGGGCATGGACATGGGGATTGTCAACGCCGGCCAACTCGAGGTCTACGCAGAGGTCCCGAAAGAGCTCCTCGAGCATGTCGAGGACGTCCTCTTCAACCGCCGCGCTGACGCGACCGAGCGCCTCGTCACGCTGGCGGAGACGGTGAAAGGCAAGGGGAAGAGGCAAAAGCACGACCTCAGTTGGCGCGAGGCCCCGGTCGAATCACGTCTGTCGTACGCCCTGGTCAACGGAGTCGTGGACTTCGTCATCGAAGACACGGAGGAAGCCCGTCTGAAATATGCGCGTCCGCTCGATGTCATTGAAGGACCGCTGATGAACGGCATGGCGGTCGTCGGCGACCTCTTCGGTGACGGCAAAATGTTCCTTCCGCAGGTGGTGAAAAGCGCGCGAGTCATGAAGAAGTCCGTCGCACATCTCGAGCCTTTCATGGAAGACGAGAAGGCCGAGGGCAGCGTTCAGGCTAAGGTGCTGCTCGCCACGGTGAAGGGCGACGTGCACGATATCGGAAAGAATATCGTCGGCGTCGTGCTCGGCTGCAACAACTACGGGGTCGTCGACCTGGGCGTCATGGTGCCGGCCGACAAGATCCTCGATGCTGCCGTAGCCGAGGGCTGCGACATCGTGGGGCTGAGCGGGCTCATCACACCGTCGCTCGACGAGATGGTCTACGTGGCTTCTGAGATGCAGCGACGCGGGATGAACCTTCCCCTCTTGATCGGTGGCGCGACCACTAGCCGGGCGCACACCGCCGTCAAGATCGCGCCTTCCTACGACCACAGCACCGTGCACGTCCTAGACGCGTCGCGCGTCGTCAATGTCGTGTCCGATCTGTTGAGCCCTGAACGCAGAATGGTGCTCGATGCGAAGAATCGAAGCGAGCAAGAGAAGTCCCGGAAGCTGTTCGAGCATCGGCAGAACCGGGAGCTGATTTCGCTCGGGATCGCGCGCGAGAACGGGGCACAGATCGAATGGGGAAGCGAAGACGTGCCGACGCCGGCTTTCCAGGGGCGGCGAGTCATCGATGACGTCAGCCTCGAAGAGATCGCACGCTATATCGATTGGACATTCTTCTTCTCGGCCTGGGAGCTCAAAGGGAAGTTTCCAAAGATCCTGGAGCACGAGCATCACGGCGCTGCTGCGCGAGAGCTCTACGATCACGGCCGCGCGCTGCTCGACCGCATCATCTCCGAGAAGCTCCTCACTCCCCGTGGCGTGTACGGATTTTGGCCAGCGAACCGAGACGGCGACGACATCGTCGTCTGGGGCGACGAAGCGCGCAGCCGTGAAAAGGTGCGTTTTCACATGTTGCGCCAACAGGCGACGAAGCCCAACGAGCAACCCTACTTCTGTCTTTCGGATTTCGTGGCGCCTGCGAGCAGCGGCCTGCGAGATCACATCGGGGCATTCGCGGTGACCACGGGCCTCGGTGTCGACGAGCTTGCCCGACACTTCGAGCAAGACCACGACGACTACAATGCCATCATGGTCAAGTCGCTCGCGGACCGTTTGGCAGAAGCATTTGCCGAGCTGATGCACGAGCGCGCCCGCCGGGAGTGGGGTTATGAGCCCGAAGACGGGTTGAGCAACGAAGAGCTCATCGCGGAGAAGTACCACGGCATCCGGCCAGCCTTTGGCTACCCGGCATGTCCCGATCACACGGAGAAGGGAACCTTGTGGGACTTGCTCGGTGCCAACGAGGTCGGAATCTCCCTGACGGAGCACTTCGCGATGAACCCGGCCTCGAGCGTCAGCGGCATCTATTTAGGTCATCCGAAGTCCCGCTACTTCGCCGTGGGTCCAATCGACCGCGATCAGGTCGAGGACTATGCGCGCCGAAAGAAGATGACCGTTGCCGACGCCGAGCGCTGGCTACAACCGAACCTCGGCTACCCACGAGGCGGTTGATGCAGAGGCCCCGGCTTCGAGACCTGCTTCCCGTCAGCGTCCGCACCTTCGATCCAGACGAGGTGACCACCAGGAGTCACCGCGAGACGGATCCGCGAGGGGTAGGCTTGGCCCCGCAGGACGTCGAAGCGATCTGGGATGCCGTCGTGAGTTTCTACAAGGTGGGACTCCACCCGGCCATCGCGCTGTGCATTCGGCGAAGGGGCGAGATCATTCTCGATCGCGCGATCGGTCACGCCCGCGGGAACAGTCCTCAAGACCCTGAGGGCACGCCTTTGGTGAAGGCGACGCCCAACACGCTGTACAACTTCTTCTCTGGCTCAAAGAGCGTTACCGCGATGCTGATTCACCTCTTACAGGAAGAGGACCAGCTCCACGTCGATGAGCCAGTCGCCACGTTCATTCCAGAGTTCGCGAAACGCCGGAAGCACAACATCACCATTCGCGACCTCCTCACTCACCGCGCCGGGATTCCAACGACGCCGGAAGAAGCGATCGACCTCGACATGTTGTCGCAACCGGCGGAGATTACTCGGGCCGTCTGCGATCTGGAGCCAACTCATCGACCGGGCAGTGTGCAGGCCTACCAGGCGGTCACGAGCGGGTTCATTCTGGCGGAGATCATCCAGCGCGTGACGGGCGAGAGCATCAGGGACTTTCTGACCGCCAAAGTCCGCGATCCGCTCCGGATGGAGCACTTCAACTATGGCGTGGCCCCAGAGCAGCTCGACCAGGTCGCGGTCGATGCATTCACCGGACCCACACCAACATGGCCATACAAGAATCTCGTGAAGGTCGCGTTCGGCGCGTCGATGCGCGAGCTCGTCGAATTGAGCAACGATTCGCGTTTCCGGACGGGGGTGGTGCCCTCTGGCAACATCATCGCAACGCCCGAAGAAATTTCACGATTTTTCGAAACGCTCCTGTGCGGCGGGACCTACGAGGACACCCGTGTCTTCGAACAGCGAACGATTGCCAGAGCGATCGAACCTCAGGTGACGGGCCAAGTCGATCGCGTCTTGATGATGCCGATTCCGCTTTCGATGGGCTTCATGCTGGGAGGACGGACGTTTGGTTTCTACGGGCCTCGTACGGCCAACGCGTATGGTCATCTCGGTTTCACCAACGTCCTCGGTTGGGCCGACCCCGACCGCGACATCAGCGTAGCGCTCATGAACACGGGCAAGCCGCTCCTGTCGGCCAGAATGATTGCCTGGTTGAACGTGACGCGTGTCATCGGGACGCGGATTGCACCGGATCGGTCGTAGGCCATGGAAGAGCAGAGCGTCGCCGTTCAGTACTTCCTGCCGTTCACCGTCGCGATGATCATGTTAGCGATGGGTCTCGGCCTGCGGGTCGATGATTTTCGCCGCATCTTCGACAAGCCCCGCGCGGTCGTGATTGGGCTCGGCGCGCAGCTGGTCCTGCTTCCGGTCCTGGGATTTGCCGTCGCCTTTGGTTTTGGCCTGCGTCCGGAGCTGGCGGTGGGTCTGGTGCTGCTCAGCGCATGTCCGGGCGGCGCGCACAGCAACCTCTATGCGAGCTTTGCGCGCGCGGATGTGGCGCTTTCCGTCACACTGACGGCCGTTTCGGGGCTCGTCACGATCGTGACGATTCCGCCGCTCGTGCGCTTGGCGACGACGCTCTTCGCAACCGGCGGCGAGGTCCCAGAGCTTCCCATCGTCGACACGACCCTGCGGATCTTCGTCGTCATGGCGATCCCTGTCGCGCTCGGCATGCTGATTCACGTTCGAAGCGAACGATGGGCGCGCCGACTCGCGAAGGTCGTGAAGCCGGTGGCGATCGTTCTCCTCGCGCTGATCGTCGTCGGCTCGATCGCGCGTCAGTCCGAGAACATGGCCGAGTTTGCCAAGCAAGCCGGCGCCCCGGTCTTGGTGCTCAACCTCGTCGCGATGTGGATAGGCTACGGGATGGCGGCGGGGGGGCGGCTTCCGCGACCGCAGCGGCGCACCATCACCCTCGAAGTTGGCATTCAGAACGGTGCGCTCGCATTTGCCCTTGCTGCCGGCCTGCTCGATAGCGTGGCAGTAGCGATTCCCGCGATCCTCTACAGCATCCTCGTGTACTTCACGGGCGCCGTGGTCATCGCCGACGGTCGCTTGAGGCCCTGACTGTGCCTTTGCGGGAGACGCCTCTGTGCTAGAGTCCACCCGATGAAATTCAGCGCTTCGATCGCCATGGCGCCGCCCGAGCACTACATCCCAGTCGCTCAGGAGGCGGAGAAACTCGGCTATCATGCCATCGTGCTGCCCGACTCGATCTTCTTTTCGGAGGAGGTCAGCAAACCGTACCCGTACACCAAAGATGGCAGTCGCATGTGGGACGGAGAGACGCCGTGGATCGAGCCGATCGTGGGCGCGACTGCCATGGCGGCCGCAACCGAAACGATCTTCTTGTACACGAGTGTCGTGAAGTTGCCGGTGCGCCATCCGGTGTTGGTCGCGAAGCAGGTGGCCTCGCTGGCGGCGCTTTCGAACAACCGCTTCGGGTTCGGCTGTGGGCTTGGATGGCTCCCCGAAGAGTTCAAGTGGTGCGGCACCGAATTTGAGACGCGCGGCAAGCGCATGAACGAGTGCCTCGAGATCCTGCGTCTCATTTGGGGCGGAGGGATGGTCGAGTACCACGGCGACCACTACGACTTCGGCAAGATTCAAATGAGCCCCGCGCCAAGCAAGCCGATTCCGATCTACATCGGTGGCCACACTCAGCCCGGCCTCCGGCGCGCCGCGAAGTACGGCGACGGCTGGTCCTCGGCAATGCTTCCGTCGAAGAAGCTTCTCGACTTGATTGGCCAAATCGAGGCATTTCGCAAGGAGTACGGGCGCGATCACCTGCCTATGGAGTACCAGGCGGTGGTCACCGATGTCTGGGACGCTGACGGCTATAAGCGCCTCGAAGATGCGGGCGTCACCGACATCATCACCGTTCCGTGGCTCATGTACGGGACCCCCATGGTGGGGGGCACCTTGCAAGGCCGCATCGACGGCTTGAATCGGTTCGCAGACACCGTTATCGCCAAGATGCAATGAGCTCCGAGTCGCCGATTTTGGAGCAAGCCAGCGTCGAGCCAGTAGCCGACGAGGACGCCTACAAGCTGAGCGAGCTCGACACGGCTGGCCTTTGCGCCGCAGCGCGCGTACGCCGAGATCGCGCGTGGGGCCAGACGCTCACCTTTTCTCCGAAGGTGTTCCTGCCGATCACGAACCTGTGTCGCAACCGGTGCGACTATTGTTCGTTCCGACGCTCCCCGGGCGATCCGGGCGAGTGGACGATGAGCCCAGAGGAGATTCGCTCCTGGCTCCATCGCGCACGCGAGCAAGGTTGCATCGAGGCGTTGTTCTGTTTGGGCGACACGCCGGAGACGGGTTTTCGCGAGTACCGCGCACTGCTGCGTTCGTGGGGACACGAGCGGACGGTGGACTATCTCCGGTGGGCGGCCGAAGAAGCGCTGGCAGCTGGCCTTCTGCCACACACCAATGCCGGCATCCTTTCGCGCGAAGACATGGTCGCGTTGCGCCCCGTCAACGTCAGCCTCGGCTTGATGCTCGAGAACGTGAGCGACCGGCTCTGCGAAAAGGGTATGCCGCATCATCGCGCACCCGATAAGCGGCCGGCCAAGCGCATTCAAATGACCCGCGAGGCCGGCGAGCTGCACATCCCGTTCACCTCGGGGCTATTGATCGGCATTGGGGAGACGCTCGAAGAGCGGGTAGACACGATCCTCACGATTCGGCGCCTGCAGCGGCAGTACGGTCACATCGGGGAAGTCATCGTTCAGAACTTCCGCTCCCATCCGGACACGCCGATGGGCTTCGCAACCGAGCCGACGCCCGACGAGCTCGCGGCGACCATCGCACTGGCCCGGCTCATCCTAGACGACGGCGTGAGCGTCCAGGCGCCTCCGAACCTCAATCCCGCGTCGACCGCCACTCTCATCCAGGCTGGTATCAACGATTTCGGGGGTATTTCTCCGGTCAGCCCCGACTACATCAACCCGCAGCATCCCTGGCCGTTCCTCGCGCGCCTTCGGGAAGCCTGCGAGGCCGAAGGCTTTCGACTCGAACCGCGACTCCCGGTATATCCCTCTCATCTCGATGCGCTGGGTTTCGTCGACGCATCTTTGCGCCCCCGGATCGACCAGCTTCAGATGGAGCTCGCCACGCCATGAGGACTGTTCTCGAAACCTGTCTCCAAGGAGTATCGCCCGACATCCGTGCGATATTGGAGCGAAGTCTCGACGGCCGAGAGCTGAGCATCGACGATGGCATCGCATTGAACGAGGCGCGGGGGACGGACCTTCACGCCTTGTGTCTCGTCGCCGACGAGCTACGCCGCCAGCAGGTGGGAGACAGGGTCACCTACGTCGTCAACCGCAACATCAACTTCACGAACGTCTGCATCAAGAACTGTAAGTTCTGCGCATTCGCTCGAACCGTGCGGTCTGAGCAGGGCTATTTCCTTCCCCCCGAAGAGGTCGCGCGCCGCGTGAGGCAGGCGTGGGAGATGGGCGCCACAGAGGTATGCCTGCAAGCGGGCCTCTCTCCGAATATCGACGGAGACAGCTACATCGACCTATGCCGTCTCGTGAAGGAAACCGCGCCCGAAATTCACATTCACGCTTTTTCGCCAGAAGAGGTGAAGTTCGGTGCTTCCCTGAAGCGTGTTTCGTACCGTGAGTACTTGGCCGAGCTCAAAGACGCGGGCTTGGGGACGCTTCCCGGCACCTCAGCCGAGATTCTCGACGACCGTCTGCGAAAAACCATTTCGCCCACCAGAATTACCAGCAGCGAATGGTTGGACGTGGTGACGTCCGCCCACCGGCTCGGGATTCAGACGACGTCGACCATGATGTTTGGGCACGTCGAATCGGTGGAGGACCGCATGCGGCACATGGATCTGCTTCGACGGGTCCAGCGAGAGACGGGCGGTTTCACCGAGTTCGTTCCTCTCTCGTTCGTCCACGAGGAGGCGCCCCTGTTTGCCACGAGCGAAGTGCCAGGCGTGCGCCCGGGGCCGACCGGTGACGATGTGTTGCGCCTGTACGCGACCGCTCGCCTCATGCTGGGCCGGGACATTGCCAACCTTCAAGCGTCCTGGGTGAAGGAAGGCCTCCGGACCTCGCAGTTGTTGCTGGGCTGTGGCGTCAACGACCTCGGCGGGACCTTGATGAACGAGAGCATCTCGACTGCGGCGGGCGCGCGCCATGGGCAGCTCATGACTCCGGCGACCTTGCGCCGGGTCATCCGGGATGCGGGTAGAGTTCCCGTAGAGCGCAACACCACCTACGGCGTGATTCGCGAGTTTGGGGATGCATCGGATCAGGATCCGACCGAGCCGCTCGACACGGTGGAGAATCCCGATGAGGTGTTTGGTTCCTACGACGCGCTGACTCGCGACCCGCGGTTCCACTACGAGCCACGCGGCCTGCGCGTGGTGAGCTAGCCATGAGCAAGCTCGCGGAGCGATACGGACCTTGGGCTGTCGTCACCGGAGCTTCCGCAGGAATCGGGGCGGAGTTTGCTCTGCGAATCGCAGAGCTGGGCATCAACGTCGTTTTGATCGCCCGGCGTCGCAATCGTCTCGAAGAGCTCGCTTCGACGATTGAGGACATGTATCGGGTTCAGGCGCGCGTGGCGCCAGTAGATCTCGCCTCACGAGACGTGGTCCAGGTCCTGCAGCCGGTGCTTGCCGACATCGACGTGGGGCTCCTCGTCAACTGTGCGGGCTACGGGTCGAGCGGCCCTTTCCTCGACATGGACCCGAGCGTCCAAGAGGCGATGATCAACGTCAACTGCCGGGCATCCATTCTCCTCACCCACGAGATCGTGCAGGGCATGCGGGAGCGGGGCAGGGGCGGCGTCATCTTCGTGTCATCAATCAATGGGTTCTGCGCCTCCCGCGGGATGGCCAACTACAACGCGACCAAGGCCTACGACCTTCTCTTCGCGGAGGGCCTTGCCGGGGAGCTCAGGCCTTATGGCGTCGACGTGCAGGCGCTCTGTCCAGGGGCCACCCTCACCGAATTTCAGCGAGTGGCAGGCCTCGACGCGCGCAACTTCGGCCCGCTCGCGCGTCTGATGTTCGCAACCCCCGCGTCGGTTGTCCGGACGAGCTTGAGAGCTCTCGGTGGCCGCGTGACGGTCATTCCAGGGATCCTCAACAAGTTGGCGGTCTTGATGATGAGGCTCATGCCACGGCGTGTGTCCACCTGGCTCTTCGGCTCGATGGTGAACCGGTTCGCCGCGGGTGACTAGCGTCGGCGCAGGCGCTCGAGGTCGTGAGGACGGTCGACGTCGAAGGCGATTCCGCTGCTGAGTTGAACCCTGACTGTCAGTCCAAGCTCGCGCGCGCGTCTGTGGTGACGGTGAAGGCTGTCTTCGTGGCCGAGGCAGCTCGGGAGTATCGTTGCGGGCTTTGCCGCAATCACGTTGGTGCCTTGCTGCAGTAGATCCGGGACGAGCACGATGTCGCTTTCTTCGAGCTGACGCGCGACGCTGGTGATGTCCTGCACGGTCAAGTCGGGGAGGTCGCTCATGCAGATCATCACACTCGTTGCGCCGCGACGCTCCAGGTCTTGAAGTGCGCCGTCGACGACGTCCGCCAGGCCTTGGCTCCCGTCGGCATCAGACAGAGAGAGCACTCCGAGGCGAGCGGCATGCTCGCGCGCCTCGGGCGAGTCGCTGACGACCGCGATCTCGTCGATTGCAGGTGAGGCTCGGAGCACACGCACCACGTGCTCGAAGAGATCACGAGCCAGCTGCGCGCGCTCGAGCGGCGCCAGCACTTCGGAAAGCCGGGATTTTCCTCGGTCGAACCCCTTGATTGGAATCAATGCCCAGCGGCTCATCTCAAGCTCCGTGCAAAATCGATCAACTCGCGAGCAAAGACTACCCGATCTTCTTTTGATTGGATCAGGATGTTGGTTTCGAGAAGTGGATAGGGCGCGTCGAAGGCGTCGCCTGTATGCACCGCATATCCGTCGAGTAGACCGTCGTAATGGGTTGCGACCGCCTCGGCCGATGCATCGCGGCCCGCGATTTCGGGGATCATCGTGGCAAGTGGGCCCTTCACGGCTGCTCCGCTGATGATTGGGCTCACAGCGATCGCCTTAGCGTTTCGAACCGCCTCGGAGATGCCGGCTAACTTGAGGATCGGGTCGATGGACACGTACGGGTTCGACGGGCAAATCACGACCAGGTCGGCTGCGGTTAGCGCGGCGAGGACCGCATGCGTGGTCTGATCGGTTCCTTGGTGACGAACTTCGCGCACCGCTGGCGCCGCTCGTGCTTTGACGAGCCACTCTTGGAACACGAGCTCTTTGCCAGCCTGGGTCACGATGCTCGTGGGGCGAGGCGCATCCGTCATCGGTAGGATTGGGCGTTCGACGCCGAGGGTCTCGCAAAGCTCTGCGGTGACGCGGGTGAGGGAAACGCCGCGAGCAAGCGCGCCCGATCGCGAAAGGTGTGTGACCAAGTCTCGGTCGCCGAGCTGAAACCACTCGTCGACTCCGCGGCGTTTGGCCTCCTCCAGCACGTGGAACGTGTCGCCGGCGATGCCCCAGCCGCGATCCTCCGGTGACAGCCCCGCGAGCGTGTACATCACGGTGTCGAGGTCAGGGCTGATGTGGAGTCCCCAATGTTGGAAGTCATCGCCGGTGTTCACGACTACGGTGAGCGAACCGGGCGGAAGGGCGCGGTCCAGCCCGTCGACGAGCCGTGCGCCCCCCACGCCTCCCGCCAGCGCTACGACCGAGAAAGCACTCTGGGAAGGCGCCGTCATGCGTATAGGTCGTTTTCGGGATCGCGATGCAACGCCTCGGACGCGTCGCCGGACGCTTGAAAGCGAAGCCCACGAACCAGAGTCAATGGACGCCCTTCGTCGGCCTGGCCCGCCACGAGATCCGCAGCCGCGGCGATCGAATCGGCAACCGCGGACTCGGTGGCCTCGAGCACGCGGCCGTGGCGATCGACGGCGCCGCGACGATCCCAGACTGGAGGCACGCCCGATACACCGACAGCGAAGCCCACCGTGCCTCGTCGAAAAGGCCGGCCCCAGGAATCCGTGATGAGGACGCCGAGGCTCGCGGAGAACCGTTCCTCGAGCTTGGTTCGAAGTGCCGCCGCGGTCGCGTCTGGGTCACGCGGCAGGGTGAGGACCCACGGGCCCGTGCCCTCGGGCGCGCCGGAGGTCGCGGCGTTGCTCGCGTCGATTCCTGCGTTGGCGGATACGAACCCCAGTCGATGCCGCACAATGAGCGCGCCGGTCGTCTTGCGCGAAATCCCGGTGCTTTCACGAAGAATGAGCTCTACCAGACGTGGGTCCTTGTCGACCTCAGTGCCGAGTTCCTCAGCTTTGGCGCTAGGGACGATGGCTCCCAAGTCGATGAAGCAGCCTTCCGCGCGCGAGACGATCTTGCTTGCGATCACGACCACGTCTCCGTCGGTGAGCTCGATCTCGGTGCGCGCGAGAGCCGAGACGATGACCTCGAATAGGTCGTCGCCTGGGTCGATCGTCGGCAGCCCGGTCAGGGCGCGAACCAGGAGCTCCGAGCCGACACGAAGGTCGCCCGAAGCTGGCTCGCCGTGGCTCATTCCGACTCCGGGATGCCCGTAATTCGGATGCCGGAGCCGACGCTCTTGTAGCGGCGGTTGATGTGCAACAAGACCGGCGTGAGCGACTCGAGGGCGATGGCGTTCTTGAGGACCCCCGCGTCGATGCCACGAAGCCCCAAGTCCGAGATGAGCGCGATGACCGAAGCGCGCGCCTCCTTGTCGTCGCCGCATACCAGCACGTCACAGTCGAACGTGTGACCCGGGTCGCTCAAGTGCTCGGAGCTAATGTGGTGCAAGGCCGCTACGAGCCGCGTGCTCTCGTTGAGGAGCGCACGCGCCTCTAGCGCCGCTGCTTGCCCCTCGGGCAGGTTCACGGACCGGACCTTGGGCGGCTGAATCGGTACCGTGATGTCCACGATGACCTTGTCGCCCACCGCGTCTTTGATCGATTGGAGCGTCGGGCGGTGCGCGCTGTACGGCACCGTCACGATGATCAGCTCTGCATGATTGCAGGCCGCCACGTTGTCGCCGCCCTGCAGGGCGACTCCGAACTCCTCCGAGAACTCCGCTGCCTTGGCGACCCCCTTCTCCTCTTGGCGAGATCCAATGAACACGTCGTGTCCTGCCTTGGCCCAGCGAACACCTAAACCGCGTCCCTCGCGACCGGTGCCACCTACGATCCCAATCTTCATCGCCGCCTCACGAGTTGAGCTCGGCTACGAACCGGAGCGTGTCCATGTCCTGCGAACCGACCATCAAGGTCCCGACCGGCG
>Ga0209271_10000708_pt1 | contig 11563 bp, 10 predicted proteins | sample tdAd002_FD_187123 | JGI IMG/M metagenome (GOLD analysis project Ga0209271, IMG submission 187123) | Marine sediment microbial communities from the Atlantic coast under amendment with organic carbon and nitrate - tdAd00.2 (SPAdes)... | ecosystem: Environmental > Aquatic > Marine > Coastal >... | reverse complement strand
GACAGGGCGTTGTGGCTATACTTCGCGCCGCTGCCGGATTAGCTCAGTTGGTAGAGCACATCATTCGTAATGATGGGGTCAGGTGTTCGAGTCACCTATCCGGCACCATTCTTTCTCGAAATTCATCTAGCCCGAAAATGACCAACCGTTGACGTATTCGGCATAGAGCCGTTTTCGGCCTCCCCGTATCTTGAACTGCAATTAGCAGAGCAACGGGAGGTTACGATGATTAACGTTGACAACATGCGGCAGCAGCTCATTAATGCCGGTCGCCTGCAGGAAGAACGCGATATCAAGCTGTTCGATGCCATGTCCGAGCATGCGCCAGAAATCCTGGCACTCGTGTATGCGGCGTCGCTGGCCGGAGTCTTCGTGACCGAAACCGATCCAGATGAGGACTAAGCAGCCGCTTTCTGTTCCTCGATCCACGCGAGAATGGATACGTGCAGCATCGGCAGCGTAATACCGCCGTAGCCGACCACGCGGTCGTGAAACGCACTTAGGTTGAACTCATCGCCGAGCTCGTTCTCGGCCAGCGTACGCAGACGGCGAATCTCGAGCATACCCAGCATATAAGCGGTGGCTTGCCCGGGCCAGGAGATATAACGGTCGATCTCGTTCTGTATATCGACCGCACTCCAGGACGTGTTGTTCATCATGTAGTCGACGGCCTGCTGGCGTGTCCACCCCTTCGTGTGCAGACCGGTATCGATGACAAGGCGCGCGGCACGCGCTCCCTGATCGGAATAAAGACCGATGTGGTCCAATGGGTCGCTGTACAGACCGAGCTCATCGGCCAGACGCTCCGAGTACAGTGCCCAGCCCTCTCCAAAACCCGAGTTCCAGAAATAGCGGGCTATTGGATGCACTTTGTCACCGAGTTCGAGGGAAATAGCGCCCTGATGGTGATGTCCCGGAAAAGTCTCGTGGTAGAGCGTTGATTTTTGCGTGGAGCGAGATCGATGTTGTGGATCCGTGACTGCAATGTAGAAAATGCCCGGGCGCGTGCCGTCCTCAGACGAGGAGTGGTACTCACCCGAGCCGCTTTCAGCGAATTCCGGATACGGTTTCACGAGGACATCGGCTTTCGGCAGGCGCCCGAAAACACTCGCCATTGCTTCCTTTGCAGCGTCGAGAGCATCGACATTAAATTGCACCACGGCATCTTCTGACTCGAACGTAAATTCAGGTTCGTTGTTGATGCGGCGCAGAAATTCCTCAATCGAACCACCACCAAAGTGTTCATCGATAGTGTCCTGCATTTCGGCGCGTATGCGCTCGATCTGCTCAAGCCCGAGCGCGTGAATTTCATCGGCAGGCGGTTGAAGCGTCACAAATGAACGAACGCGCGCCGGGTAACATTCTGCGCCCTCCTGATTGGCATTGAGCGCAATGTCCTCGCGCGCCTGGTCGAGGTACACATCTTCGATGAAGTCTGCGAAACGGTTGATCGCCGGCACAATCTCGGTGTCATAGACAGCTCGTACCTTGGCCGTGAACTCCTCGTCGTTTGCGCGAATGGCCGGGTTCAGGAAAATACTGTCATCTGAAATCAACGTACGAACCTGTTCCGGTACAACTTCGACCGTGACCCTGGGTGCGCTGTATCCGGATTCCACTCCGAGTCGCAGATTGGCGATCTCGCCGTCGATATACCTGGCGACCTCGGCCAGCCGTTCGAGCGCTTGTTGTTGCAACTCCGGAGTGTCGACAGGTTGAATCTCAAAAATGAATGGCAGTCTGCGGTGCCAGCCAGTGGCGCCGCTCGCCTGCCAGAGTTCGTTGCGACAAATTCGCGCAGCAACCGAACCCTCCAGCGCCTCATGCATGATGCCGTAGGTCACCCAGTCGCGGCTGCCGACGTCGCCAGGTGAGCCAATCGTATTCAATTCGGCCAGCCAGGCATCTTCCTGAGACTGCCATTTGGCGAGCGCTTCGAGCGAGTTATCGAACAGGCGGTCGTGAGGCGCGCCCTCGATGGAGTAGTAGGTACCCATCGACGGATAACGATCCAGGGTCGCTGCAAGAAACTCGTCGGCGAGTGCCTCGATTCTGCTCACCTCAGGTTCCGGATCCGCAACATCGCTACTGCAGGCGGTGACGAACAGGATGCTCATCAAACAAGCGCAAATAAGGGCAAAAGGGAATCTCGCGGATGAGTCGCTTTTCATGAGGGGTCTTCCTGAAATATGTTGGGCGAGCTTACTCGACCACGTGTTTAAAGTCGGTGTTTTTGGTGGCTTCAGTGTCGTCAATGGCGATAACAAACAGCGCTCGGCCTGTCACGTGCGTCGTAATCGACTTCGGCACGATGGGTCCGTCTTCTGCTGCGTGCCCGAATTCAAGTCGCATCAGGAGACTGGTCAGTTTCGTACCGAATCCTGGCTTAATGTCGGAGTGGTTGCGTATATCGATAGAGTGCACGTACCGACCATCCTTCATTATCTTAACCTTGGCATCCACGCTGTCGATGAATGCTTCCTCCTCATCGTCCGGCACAAAAGTGAACAGCCAATAGTCATCAGCGTCCTCGAGCAGTTCGAGGCTGTCAGCGCCGACAATCCTGGTCGTGCGGCTGTCTGATGCGGTGTCATGTTCGTCTTTGTCATGGAGATATTTCCTGGCCTCCTTATCGGTCGGTTTGCGCCCGTCGACAGAGATTAGTTGCCAGCGATCATCCTCATCGAGTCGTGGGTCGTAACGACCAAGCCAGAGCTCGCCTTCCATGAGCGAGGATTCGGTATAGGCCCACTCGTCCTGGAAATCCCAGTCGATATTGTCGATAGCCTCTTTGAAAAGAGCGGAGTAATCCTCGGCGCCAATAGCTGCGCTGCCTGCGAACAGAAATGCGAGAGCGACAAGAAGCCGAGACAAAATCAGTTTGCCTCGCGCAGATCGAAATTGAACGCCGGAAGCGGTCCGAAGTTGTTGTTGATCAGCAGAATCGCCATGCCTTCGACCCATCGTGCGTACTCGAGCGGGCCTACATCTATCGGATGCAGGTCAATACTCTTCACGAGATTCGCGACGACGATCTTGGCCTCATCGCTGTTGCTGACCAGGGGAATTGATACCGTACCGCCCGACGCATCCGGGTTAACCATGTACTGCCAACTCAGTGTATTGAACGCTTTGACAACATACGCCCCTGGCGCCGCTTGCTGAATGATCTCTGCGTTCGACGTCTCAACACCATGACTAATGCTTGAGTCACCGAATTTTAGCGGGTTCGTAGGGTCGATGATGATCTTGCCTGACAAGTCTCCGAGACTCGTCGTGATCTCCTCGACGAGCATTCCGGGCACAGCGAGGACCACGATGCTTGCCTGTGCTGTCGCCCTGGCCTGAGTTGTGGCCGTGGCACCATTGCCCGTGCGTTTTACCAGGTCAGAAACTTCAACTCTCGACGCGTCTCGCGACCCATACACGATCGTATGTCCCTGTGCCGCAAACTCCGGCCCGAGCGCGCCAGCGACATTGCCAGTGCCAATGATTGCAATCGTTTCAGCCTGGGCTATCGCTCCGGTAACGAGATAAAAAACGATGAACGCAATTCGCATAATCGGTGGCTCCAGGATTTTGTGCGCGAGCCGCATTATAGACTGTTGATCACTCCTGCAGGCGCGACCCGCAGGGCCAAATACGCTAAGGTTCTCTCACTATGCTCAAAGTCGAAGAACTATCAAAGAATTACGGTGACTTTGTCGCTGTAGATAAAATCAGTTTTCGCGCAGAGAAAGGTACGGTGTTCGGCCTGCTCGGGCCTAACGGGGCCGGCAAGTCGACGACCATCAACTGCATCTCTGGTTTGCTGCAACCGACATCCGGACACGCTTCGGTTGCGGGCCACGATGTCGTTGCCGATGGCAAAGCCGCTCGCGGGAACCTCGGCGTTGTACCGCAGGAGCTGGCGTTGTACGAAGACCTTCCTGCTGTCGAAAACCTGCGTTACTGGGGCAAGGCCTATGGCTTGCGCGGAGCAGATCTCGAAGACCGCGTGAACGTAGTGCTCGAGACAATCGGCCTCGGCGATCGTGCCAAAGACCTGCCCAAAGAATTTTCGGGTGGTATGAAACGCCGTCTGAATTTTGGATGTGGAATTGTTCACAGGCCGCCCGTGATCCTGCTCGACGAACCTTCGGTTGGTGTCGATCCGCAATCGAGAGCACGTTTGTTCGATATGGTTGAGGCGGAGCGCGACGCTGGCGCGTGCATTCTTTACACGACGCACTACATGGAAGAAGCAGAACGGCTGTGCGACTCACTGGCGATCATCGACCACGGCAAATTGATCGCGCAGGGTACCGTTGACGAGTTGCGCTCCAAGCTCGGTGCGCGGGATGTGTTGCAACTAAGCGGGCACTTCCCTATTGAAGCAACCAAGCAGGCCATCGACGCACTCGTGCAACGGGGCAATGAGGATCTCGAGTTTATTGCCCAGGAAGAAGACAGCATCACGTTGACGCTGTCGCAAGCGTCACAACACCTGCCTGCGATTTTCGACGCTGTGGCAGGCACAGGCGGCAGAGTGACTGAGACGAGCTTGCGCAGTCCGAATCTCGAAACCCTTTTCTTGTTGCTGACAGGCAAGGAGTTGCGAGAGTAGTGCGATGAGATTTGCGCTGACGTCTTTTAAGAAGGATCTTGCGCGCTGGCGTCAGGATTTCATGTCGACGCTGATCTGGATCTCGATACCCCTCATGATCGGCGGTCTGATTACGGCGATGATGGGCAGTAACATCGCACCGCATGGCGTGTTGCTCATGGTAGACGAGGACGAATCCTTTCTGAGCGAGCTTGTCGCCGGCGCATACAGTGTAGGTAACCTGGGAGAGTTGATTTCAGTAGAGAAGACGACACTCGAGGAAGGCGTCGAGCGCGTTAACGACGGTGAGGCAAGCGGTCTGCTGGTCATTCCCGAAGGATTCGGCGAGGCATTTCTCGAATCCGAGCCCGTGACGCTGACACTCAAGACCAATCCGTCACAGACGATTCTGCCGGGCATCATCACCGACGTCACCGAGATTCTGCTCGACGCTGGTTTTTACGCGCATCAACTATTTGGCGATGAGATCGACGCGATTCAGGACATGGAGGACGATCCAGCCGATGCGCTTGTTGCGGCGATGGCCGTGACTATTCAGAACAAGGTCGAATCAGTGGCGCCGCATTTGTTTCCGCCCATTCTCGAGGTCGAAATCGTCGAGCCACCACCGGCGGAACCGACGCCGCCTCTCGCGTTGCTCTTCCTGCCCGGCATTATTCTCATGGCAGTCATGTTCTCGTCCAACGGCGTTGCGAGCGATTGGTGGCGGGAACGCGAGCTGGGTACCTTGCGTCGGCTGGTCTACGCGCCCGGGCAACTCGGTGGATTCATTGCAGGCAAAGCGCTTGCGGCCGCTGTAGTCATCGGTCTTGTCGGTGGAATTACGCTGGTCATCGGTTTTCTTTATCACGGAATTTCGTGGGCAAAGTTGCCTTCGTCCCTGCTCTGGATCGCGATATCCGGCGTGGCGTTGTTCTCGTGGTTCGCGGCGCTGCAAATGCTGTTCAGCAATCAGAAAACAGCCAGCGTCATCTCGTCGGTGTTGTTGTTTCCATTGTTGATGGCTGGCGGCAGTTTTTTCCCATTGGCTGTTCTGCCGGGCTGGATCGCAGCGATTGGCCGTGCGTCACCGAATGGTTTCGTCGCGGACCGCCTTACGTCGGAAATAATTGCGCCAGGGGCCTGGTCCATTGACCTGTCGAGTTGGCTTATCGTTATTGCCGGTGCCGCCATTGGCCTTTCGGTCTGCGCGTGGCGATTGCGCAGCGGGTTTGCCCGGGCATGAGAAATGTCTTCTTCATTGCCTGGCACGATGTGCGCTTCCAATTGCGGCAAGGCAGCACTCTGGTCTGGTTATTTGTCATGCCGCCGATCTTCTTTTACTTCATTGGCACGGTGACAGGCGGCTTCCAGGGTGGCATGACGGGTGGCACGGCAACCCCGATTGTCGTTGCTGCCGAGGCGCCGGGCTTTTTGCAGGAACAGGTCAGTCTTCGTCTGACTGAAAACGAATTCGAACCCGACTGGCAAGCCGAGGTCGTCGCCGATGAAGAAGGTAACTTGCCGCGACGGATTCTGACGATCGACGCGAACCTGAGCGACCAGATTGTGGCGGGCGAACCCGTGAAAGCCAGCTATGAGACAAAGGCTTCGGCGTTGTCACGCGACTATGAGGCTATTCGGATTCAGCGCAGCATTTACACTGCCCTGGCCGATATCGTTACAGCCGATGCAAGGTCTGAAGAACCCCTGAGCGCCGCTGCGCTGGCCGAACTCAACGCCGAGACCAGAGTCTGGCAACTCGACGTATCGGTGGCCGGACAGCGGCAGATAATTCCGAGCGGTTTTGAGCAGGCAATTCCGGGCATCCTCGTGATGTTTACCTTGCTCATCCTGTTGACCAGCGGTAGCTCTATGCTTGTTCTCGAGCGTCTGCAGGGCTTGTTGCGGAGGCTCGCATCTGCGCCGATGACGCGCACCGAGGTCGTCTCCGGCAAATGGGGCGGCAGAATGGTGCTTGCCGCGCTGCAGATCGGTTCTGCCGTGATCGTTGGCACGTTTATCTTCAAAATGGACTGGGGGCCGGATATGGCAATGATTGCCGTTGTCCTTGCGGCCTGGGCTGCCTTCTGCGCATCAGCAGGCCTGTTGCTTGGAAGCCTGGCAAAAACGGAAGGGCAGGCTGCGGGGCTTGGGGTGCTGTTCGCGAACATGCTTGCGGCCCTCGGTGGTTGCTGGTGGCCGATCGAGATCACGCCTGCATGGATGCAGGGGCTGCAAAAACTCATGCCAACTGGCTGGACGATGGATGCGCTGCACAAACTGATCAGTTTTCAGGCCGGCGCAGCGTCGGCGATTCCCAATGTTGTGATCTTGCTGATCGCATCCCTTGTTGTCGCCGGTCTGGCGATCAATCGGTTCAAATACACATGAACAAAGTAGCGGTAGCGCAGCTCGACAAGATCGACGATCGGAAACCGGTTCATGCACTTGTGGGCGATGTCGACCTCGTCATCGTGCGCTTCGACGATGAAGTTTCTGTCATGTACGGGCGTTGCGCGCATCGTGGCGCGTTGATGGCCGATGGCTTTGTGAAGGGCGACAACCTGATTTGTGGCGTTCACTTCTGGGACTACCGTCTCGATACCGGTGTAAGTGAATACAACCATCGGGAGACGCTGCCCAGGTTCACTTCATGGATTGACAATGGTCAGGTGCTCGTCGATCAGGACGAGATCGAAGCCTGGGCGAAGAGTCATCCGCAGCCTTACCAGCGTGACTCCTACCAGGGTGTGTATCAGGATCACACGGGTACGAGCGACGAACCGCATGTCAAATTCATACGCAAGCTTGCGAACGAAGGCCTGAGCAAAGTCGGGCATCACGGACCCGCGGCAGCGATGGGCGTGTCGCGCAACCAGCTACCCAAATGGGACGATATTCAATTCGTTGTGGCGCAATTGCACAAGCTGCCGTTGCTCGATGAGGAACCGGTTGGTACGGATGTTGTCATTGGTGCCAACGCTGAAAAGCCGCTGAATCTCGACATTCCTCTGTTTGTTTCGGACATGAGTTTCGGTGCGTTGTCAGAAGAGGCCAAAGTTGCACTGTCAAAAGGCGCAGAACTTGCCGGCACTGGCATCTGTTCGGGCGAAGGTGGCATGTTGCCCGAAGAACAGGCGGCGAATTCGCGTTATTTTTACGAATTGGCGTCTGCACGTTTCGGTTTCTCGTGGGACAAAGTCAAAAAGACGCAGGCATTTCATTTCAAGGGCGGGCAGGGTGCTAAGACCGGTACCGGCGGTCATTTGCCAGGCAATAAAGTGAAGGGAAAAATCGCCGAGGTTCGCGAATTGCATGAGGGCGACGCGGCCATTTCACCTGCACGCTTTCCTGACTGGACCGAGCTCGGTCAATACCGGGACTTCGCGGCTGAGGTGCGAGACCAGACTGGTGGCATTCCTGTCGGTTTTAAATTGTCCGCACAACACATCGAAAAAGATATCGATGCCGCTCTCGAAGTTGGCGTTGATTACATCATTCTTGATGGCCGGGGCGGAGGAACGGGCGCCGCGCCGTTGATTTTCCGCGACAACATTTCAATACCGACGATTCCCGCACTGGCACGAGCGCGACGGCATCTGGATTCCTGCGACGCAGCGGGCGTGACACTTGTAATCACTGGCGGCCTGCGACATCCAGCGGATTTCGCAAAAGCGATGGCTCTTGGTGCTGACGCCGTCGCAGTGTCGAACGCAGCCATTCAGGCGATCGGTTGCGTCGGTATGCGGGCGTGTCACACGAACAACTGTCCGGTTGGAATTGCGACGCAAAAACCACACCTGCGGGAGCGCTTGCCCGTTGACGTAGCGGCCGAACGCCTCGCGCGGTTTTTCCGTGCGTCGGTCGATCTGATGTCGGTGCTCGCGAGAGCTGCCGGGCATCACCACTTACATGACTTCAATCAGAGCGATTTGACGACGTTCAAGACCGACATGGCCAGGCTCACGGGCATCGCTTATGGAGGCGTCGATGGGCCCTGATAGTCCTGCGGCGAATCGGCCGCTGGCAAGGTCTCAAATCGTTGGTCGAGTCCTCGGCCCATTAGTGTTCATCCTGATGCTCGTGACCGAGCAATGGCAGGACGTAATGAATCCCCAGGCCTGGCGAGCAGCCGCGGTGGGCTTGTGGATGGCGATTTGGTGGGCGACTGAGGCCATCCCTGTGCCGGTCACGGCGTTTTTGCCAATCGTGATCTTCGAGCCACTCGGGATTGCGTCGATCAAGGATGCGGCCGCGCCGTACGCGAACCCGATCATTTACCTGTTCCTCGGCGGCTTTCTGATGGCATTGGCACTCGAGCGCTGGAACCTGCATCGTCGCATCGCGCTCGCAATCCTCGATCGTGCCGGCACTGACGGTCGCAGGCTGATCGGTGGTTTCATGTTCGTCTGCGCCATGCTCAGCATGTGGATGACAAACACGTCGACGACGATGATGTTATTGCCAATTGTGTTATCGGTGATCGGTGTCATTCGTGACAACGTGCCCGAGTTGTCCGAGAAAAGCCGTTCTGACTTTCATATAGCGATGCTGCTCGGGCTGGCGTATTCGGCCAGCATCGGTGGCCTTGCCACGCTCATCGGTACTCCGCCGAACGCGCTGCTGATTGGCTACCTCGCCGAGAACTACGCTATCGAGATCAGCTTTGCACGGTGGATGCTGGTCGGCATACCGGTCACGATCGTCATGCTGCCCATCGCCTGGTTCGCGCTGACGCGCTTCCTCTATCCGGTCAATATTCCAGCGAGTGAGGCCGTGCGTGCACATCTGCATGAAATGCGCGAAGAGTTAGGTCCGATCACGACACCGGAGCGTCGCGTTGCTGTAATTTTCGCCGCCGTAGTTTTCTCGTGGATGTTGCGGCGGCCGTTGACAGAATTTATTGGACTGACCGGCGTTTCAGATGCGGGCATTGTGATGACAGCTGGCGTGCTGTTGTTCATGTTGCCGAGCGGTAGTCCGGCACAGCCGCAGCTAATGATCTGGAAGGATGCGGTGCGTTTGCCGTGGGGAGTCTTGATCTTGTTCGGCGGTGGCCTGAGCCTGGCAGCAGCAGTATCGAACACCGGCCTCGCATTATGGCTTGGTGAAAGCCTGGCCCCGTTGAATGCCTATGGTGTCGCCGTGCTGGTTGTGGCTGCCGTCGCCCTTGTAATTTTCCTTACCGAATTGACGAGTAATCTTGCGACGACAGCGACATTACTGCCGGTAATGGGAGCGATCGCAGTTCAGGCTGGCCTGCCACCGCTGATGCTGACCGTGCCGATAACGATCGCTGCGAGTTGTGCATTCATGTTGCCGGTCGCGACTCCACCGAACGCGATTGTGTTCGCAACGGGACAGATAACGATTCCACAAATGGTCCGTGCCGGGGTGGTGCTGAACCTGATCGGCATCGTAATCGTCTCGATCATCGCGCTTTACGTAGCTCCTAACGCGTTGATTTAGTTGATGAATACGGTCATTCACCTGCCGCTGTGACAAATAACCCTTTCTTTTCGCTTAACTTCTGTTAAAGTCCGCTCCGTCCTGGCGCACATCGGTCTGCGCCAATCTCTCCGACACCGCAATCCCGCGCTCTCGGAGTCACTATTTAAAATTCCAGTCTGGGCCGAACCGTGCATGTCTATTTCGTGCTGCGGGTCAGACGAATCGGAGTACCACCAAATGTTATTCAATCAACTCGGCCTGTCGGCCGAACTGCTGCGTGCGGTCGAAAAACAGGGTTACCAAGAGGCAACCCCGATCCAGCGCGAAGCTATCCCTCTCATTCTCGAAGGTCGCGATGTGCTGGCTTGTGCTCAGACGGGCACTGGCAAGACAGCGGGCTTCACGTTGCCATTGTTGCAACGGCTGCAACCGCGCAAATCCCGGAACCGACGGGTTCGTGCACTGATTCTTGTGCCAACACGTGAGCTCGCTGCTCAGGTAAGTGAAAGTGTCGGCATATACGGCTGCCACTTGCCCGTCAAGCACATGCAAATCTATGGCGGCGTCAGCATTCGGCCACAGATCTCGCGTCTGCGCGAGGGCGTCGACATTGTTGTCGCCACGCCTGGCCGCCTGCTCGATCATGTGCAACAAAAGACGATCGACCTTTCTTCTATCGAAGTGCTGGTTCTCGATGAAGCCGATCGCATGCTCGACATGGGTTTCATTCGCGACATTCGCAAGATTCTCAAACTGATACCGGCAAAGCGGCAGAACCTGCTGTTCTCGGCAACCTTTTCCAAGGAAATTCGTGGCCTGGCATCGAACCTTCTGAATTCGCCCGCTGAAGTTCAGGTTGCACCACGCAACACGACAGCGGAACGCGTTAGTCAGCTTGTGCACCCGGTGGACAAGAGTCGCAAGCGCGAACTACTGTCACATCAAATTGGCAAGGGCAACTGGCGCCAGGTACTCGTGTTTACGCGTACGAAGCACGGCGCAAATCGATTGGCCGAACAGCTCAATACCGATGGCATCAATGCCGCGGCTATCCATGGCAACAAGTCACAGGGCGCGCGTACCAGGGCGCTTGCAGACTTCAAGGCCAACAAGGTGAGAGTCCTCGTCGCCACGGATATTGCGGCACGTGGTCTCGACATCGATCGGCTGCCACATGTCGTCAACTACGAATTGCCACATGTTCCGGAGGACTATGTGCATCGTATCGGACGTACGGCCCGCGCCGGGCTGGACGGGCATGCCATATCGCTGTATATACTCGTCTTGATTTTTAATCTCCAACTGAACAACAAAGTAAGCAGGTGTTTTTACGTCATTCATCCGAATATCTCCGTTAGTCGTTCCAAAGTGGTGGTGCGTTTGAGCATATAATCAAGGTCTTAGTAGCATAGCTCATTTGTCTCAAACTAGGACAGAACGGCCGTTCACACGACAAAGCCGCCCAATCGAGACGCGATTTTAGCTCGATTGGGCGGCAGCTTTGTGCCAGCCATAACGCCTCGA
>Ga0209271_10000706_pt1 | contig 11578 bp, 12 predicted proteins | sample tdAd002_FD_187123 | JGI IMG/M metagenome (GOLD analysis project Ga0209271, IMG submission 187123) | Marine sediment microbial communities from the Atlantic coast under amendment with organic carbon and nitrate - tdAd00.2 (SPAdes)... | ecosystem: Environmental > Aquatic > Marine > Coastal >... | reverse complement strand
GCTTAAGGTATGATTAAATTTTTTACTGGAAACTGTTTGACCCGCCTGCCACGTAAGCTCGCCCGCCAGCCAAGCAAGACGAGGCGGCCTGGGGCACGAGCGGGCAGGGTGGATTATGGATCGTTATGAAAGAACCATAAGCGATTTGATTTAAGGATGAAACACCCTCGTAAAACAAAAACCTTTATTAATAGCCCGAGTGGGTTCTTTCATTACGAGCCGTTATCTGCGAGTTTTTTCAGAAAAAATTTAATTATACCTGAAGCGGTAATATTGTCAAAAAGCCAAAGTGTTACTCATGTCTTAATAATCCTGGAAAAACCATCAACACAGAACCATAGATGGACTTTTTCGAAGCCGTTATACTACTACCTCAGTCCCTATCCCCTTATCGGTAAAAAGCTCTAGTAATAAAGCATGGCGCTTTTTTCCATTAATAATGTGCACTTTTTCAACTCCGTTTTTCAGTGCCTCTAAAGCACACTCGATCTTTGGGATCATTCCTCCTGAAATGGTTTTCTCTTTCACCATCTGATTGATGTCCCCCGCGCTAATTGAAGATATAAGAGACCCTGAAGAATCGAGTACACCATCTACATCTGTTAGGAAGATAAGTCGACCTGCTGAAAGGGCCATGGCAATACTGCTTGCAACGAGGTCTGCATTTATGTTGTATGTTTCACCTGAATCCCCGGTACCGATCGGTGCGATAATAGGAATAAAATCCTGCTTGGTCAGTGTATTGATTATGCTCGGGTTGACATGCGTAACCTCTCCCACCAGGCCAGGATCGATTATCTCCGGCGGTTTATCGTCATCTTCCCGGTGAACGATATGAAGCTTCCTGGCACGAATAAGCTCTCCATCCTTGCCGCTTAAGCCCACGGCCTTACCACCTTGCTGATTGATCTGAGCAACAATCCCCTTGTTTACCTTGCCCCCTAAAACCATCTCCACTACGTCCATAGTCGGCTCATCCGTAAGACGCATCCCCTTTACAAACCTGGTCTGCATACCCATACGCTCAAGAACCAAGTTGATATGCGGACCGCCACCGTGAACAACAACCGGATTCAGCCCTGTAAATTTCATTAAAGTAATGTCTCGGGCAAAATCCTCTTTTAGCTGTTCGTCGACCATAGCATGCCCACCGTATTTGACCACTATGGTCATACCATAGAAGCGGCGCATATAAGGCAGAGCTTCAATAAGTATGTCGGCAACATTTGTGTTCATATTTGTTATCCGTTATAAAATATACCGGCTGAGATCCTCGTCGTCCTTGATGTCCTTGAGTTTGTCTTCTACATACTTTCTGTCTATGTCTATTTTCTTCTCCTGCATGTCCGGAGCATTAAAAAGGATGTCTTCCAGCAAGAACTCCATTATAGTGTGTAGCCTCCTTGCTCCGATGTTCTCGGTCAAATTGTTCACCTCTTCAGCAATCCTTGCTATGTCTTCAACAGCTTCATCCTCAAAGAGCACATCAACACCTTCGGTTTTTAAAAGAGCTATGTATTGAAGGATTAAAGCATTTTTTGGTTCGGTCAATATCCTTACGAACTCTTTTTTTCCAAGAGCATCAAGCTCCACCCTTATGGGGAACCGGCCCTGCAGCTCCGGAATTAAATCCGAGGGCTTGACGGTATGAAACGCTCCGGAAGCGATAAAAAGGATGTTATCCGTCTTGGCCGGTCCGTACTTCGTTGTAACCGTGCTCCCTTCTATGATCGGGAGAAGATCCCTCTGCACACCTTCCCTCGACACATCGGGACCATGGGTGCCGTTTTTACCGGCAATTTTGTCAATCTCATCAAGGAAAATTATCCCTGACTGCTCGACTTTTTTAATGGCTTCTTTTACCACCTTATCCATATCAACCAGATTCTGAGCCTCTTCAGCCGCTAACATCTCCATGGCTTCAGGCACTTTTACCTTCCGTCGCTTTTTACTTTTGGGAAGAAGACCGCCTATCATATCTTTAAAATTAATCCCCATCTCCTCCATACCAACGTTGGAAAATATCTCCACCATAGGCATGCTCTGCTCTGACACATCAAGATCAACGAATCGATTATCCAGTTTCCCCTGGCGAAGCATCTTTCGAAGCTTCTCCCTTGTGGAGGAAGATTCATCGCTATCGTGTGTTACAAGTTCAAACGGTGTCTCTTTTGCATCTTCATGCTTCGAAGTTTGCTGCATTCCCCCTTTTGGAAGCAAAAGGTCTAGCATTCTCTCCTCAGCAATCTGGCACCCTTTCTCCTTGACGGCCTCCTGTTCCTTTGACTTAAGCGTATTTACAGTAATTTCGAGAAGATCTCTTACCATAGATTCAACGTCCCGGCCCACATATCCCACTTCGGTGAACTTGGAAGCTTCAACCTTATAAAATGGAGAATCGGTTAAATTTGAAAGTCTCCTCGCTATCTCGGTCTTCCCAACCCCGGTGGGACCGATAAGGATAATATTCTTCGGTGTGATTTCATCACGAAGATCTTTCGGTACCTGCTGCCTGCGCCACCGATTTCTTAAAGCAATGGCAACAGAACGTTTTGCCTTGTGCTGGCCAATAATATATTCATCAAGCTTTTGAACAATTTCGTTGGGTTTAAGACTGCTCATGATTTAAGTGCCTTTAAACTTTAATTTACAATTCCTCTATTGTTACATCATCATTTGTAAATACGCATATGGAACCTGCTATTTGCATTGCTTCTTTCACAATATCAACAGCATTCATATCCGTATGTCTTACCAGGGCTTTTGCAGCCGCCTGGGCGCTGACCCCCCCGGACCCTATTCCCATGATACCCTCGTCTGGCTCAATCACATCACCGTTCCCTGAGATAACAAACATATTGTTCTCATCTACCGCAATCATGATTGCCTCAAGACGCCTTAAATACTTGTCGGTACGCCAGTCCCGGGCCAATTCAACGGCACTGCGAATCAGGTTTCCATTATAACGCTCGAGCTTTTTCTCCAGACGTTCGGAAAGGTTCAAAGCATCGGCCGTTGCACCGGCAAATCCCACGATTATCTGGTCGTTGTAGATCCTTCTGACCTTTTTTGCTTTATGTTTTATAATAGCATTATCTAATGTAACCTGACCGTCACCGGCTATAGCCGCTTTGCCCTTATGCCTAACGGCAAGGATTGTTGTACCATGTAATTTCATCGTTTTATTTCCGCCTCTGTTTTATCGTCTCGGGTGCGCTTTGTCATAAGTCTCCATTAATCTGTCGATACTTACATGAGTATATTGCTGGGTAGTAGAAAGGCTTTTATGGCCCAAAAGCTCCTGCACCACCCTCAAATCTGCCCCTGCATCGAGCATATGAGTTGCAAATGAATGACGTATTGAATGGGGAGAAACGGGTATTAACAAACCGCATTCTTTTGCCGTCTTTTCAAGAATGCGTGCCATCGACCTGGTTGTAAGGCGGCCATTGTTCTTGTTTAAAAAAAGTGGCGTATTTTCATCAGTCTGTATGCCGGCTTCGATTTGCAATCTTTTTCTGTAATCGGAGATAGCATTTAAAGCCTTCCTTCCCACAGGGACAATCCGTTCCCTGTTCCCTTTTCCAAGCACACGGATCACACATTTTATAAAATCAATATCAAACAAATTCATATCGGCAAGTTCCGAGACTCGTATACCGCTGGAATAAAGGGTTTCAAAAATGGCACGGTTTCTTAAACCGGAAAGTGTATCGGTCCTTATTGAATCGAGCAACCTGAAAATGTCATCAACAGGAAGATAGACAGGAATCGATTTTTTCTGTTTGGGTGTCAAAATCGAATCCAGCGGGTTATCCAGAATAACACTATGTTTGACAAGGTATCTGAAAAAAGAACGGATGGCTGAAAGTTTTCGTGCTATTGTAACCTTTTTGTTCTTCTTGTGCAAAAATCCCAGATACCCCCTTATCATAAGGGAATCGACCTGATCGGCCCCGAAAGTTTCTGATTTAACTTGATTCTTTCTCCCTGAAAATCGGTCTTCACAAATAAAGGATGCGAACTCTTTGAGATCGTGCAAGTAAGCACGGCACGTATTTTCAGAGTACCCCTTTTCAGAAGAAAGGGCCTCAATGAAAGTTCTGATCTGATTCTTCAAAGAGAGTGAAATCATCAAAATCAAGCTGCTCTGCGGGTTTTTTTCTTCAGCCTGGTAATACGGCGTCTGTAAATTTTCGCCATTTTATTATCATTATTGGTAAGGGCAGCTTCGCGTTCTGCCTTTAGAGCCCTTATCTTTTTCTTAATTTCACGGGCTGAGGAATCGCTCTTTTTCCTGGTATCTTCTTCTATCCCACTTGCCTTTTTAATAGCGCTGATGAGCTCAGCCTTGTTCATACCATGAACACCTGTTATTTCAGGTATTTTTTTACCAACCTCTCTCAATTCCTTGACCGTCATTTTATCCAGGGGTTTTTCTTTAGTTTCTTTAGTTTCTTTAGTTTCTTTTTTCTTTGTGTCCATACTCTAAAAATCTCCTTTTCTTACCTAATGCCTGAACGAAAACTGTCTTTTTTGCCAATATCTGCGCCTGCCCTGTGGAATGCGTAGCCTATTCCTCTGGGGTAGGTCCGGCAGATCGTACTGGGGTGGTTAAAATTTTCGTCTTTCTTGATCTTAACGAAAAATCCTAGTTTTCGTTCGGCCACCACCTAATGTTTTAAAACCACAAACGGAGGCTGCAAAACCCCCGCTGCAAGATTAGTTTGTTGTTTCATAAAGTTATAAAAATGTAGTTTATAAACAATTTTTACATATTATGTCAATAAATAGATAACCGTTATTATTCCTTCTCTTTTTTTTCTTTATTGATAATCTCCACAAACGGCTTGAAAAGATCGATAGGAAACGGAAAGATTGTGGTTGTATTCTGCTCGGCGGCCATCTCCCGCATAGTCTGTAGATATCTGAGCTGCAGCGCCATGGGATGATCACGAATAATCTCTGAAGCCTCAGCCAGTTTTGTTGCAGCCTGGAACTCACCGTCGGCATTGATTACCTTGGCACGCCGTTCCCTCTCCGCCTCGGCCTGCTTGGCCATGGACCGTTGCATCTCCTGGGGCAAATCGATATGCTTAAGCTCCACTGTTGTGACCTTTATACCCCATGGATCTGTGTGCATATCTAGAATTTCCTGAAGCTCAGAATTAATCTTTTCCCTTGCAGACAACAGTTCATCGAGTTCTGCCTGACCGCACACGCTCCTTAAAGTTGTCTGGGCCAGCTGGGACATGGCATAACTGTATTCTTCAACTTCGATAATCGCTTTTATAGGTTCAATGACCCTGAAATAGATAACAGCATTGACCTTTACGGAAACATTGTCTTTGCTAATAACGTCCTGGGGATCAACATCCATGGCCACAAGACGCATACTTACCTTTACCATTTTGTCAATAACCGGAATCAGTATGATCAACCCAGGCCCTTTTGCCTTTATAACCCTGCCGAGTCTGAATATAACCCCGCGTTCATACTCGTTTAAAATACGTATGGCCGCGGACAGAAAAAATACAACCAGCACAACCACTGCTATTATAGTATACATTATATGCTCCTTTCTACAGGCTCCACCTCAAGAACGAGATTGATAATCTTTACAACCCTAACCCTGACGCCTGTCTCGATTGGGTCTTTTGAGGTTGCTTTCCACAGCTCACCGTGCACAAACACCTTGCCTTCAGGCATGAGAGCTTCTTTTACCACCCCTATTTCCCCGACCAGGCCTCGTGCACCTGTTCTCGGTTTAGACAGGTGTGACCTAAAAACCAGACCCGAAATAACTACAAAAAAGCCTGAAACCATAACAATCGTCGGTATGAGAACTCCCCATGACAGTCTCATACCGGCGCCGCTGTTTTCAAATAACATAAGGGAACCGAGCAGAAGCGAGGTGATGCCTGCCACGCTCAAAAGCCCGTAACTTGCAATCTTCATCTCCATAATAAAAAAAACAATGGCAAGAACGATTAAAAGAAACCCTGCATAATTAACCGGTATGGTCTGGAATGCAAAAAAAGCTAAAATAATCGAAATGCCGCCTACCACCCCGGGAAGAACAGCGCCTGGATGTGACAACTCAAAGTAAAGACCGGCAAGACCTATCATCATAAGGATATACGCAATATTAGGATTGCTGATGGTCTTTAATATCTTAGTCCTTAAATCTTCTTTCAGTACAGTCTTTTTGACATTTTCCAGTTTTAATACCCCTTTGTTCTCGATCTTGCGGCCGTTGATCTGACGTATTAGATCATCTATATCTTTTGCCACAATATCTATTACATTTGCCTTTAGAGCCTCGGTTTCTGTCACGGAAACACTTTTACGGACCGCCTTTTCAACCCAATCGGCGTTTCTCCCCCTTTTATTTGCTATACTCCTTGCATGGGCCACCATATCATTTGTCACCTTTTCGGACATGGAACCTTCGATTTCCTTGCCGCCGGCACCCACCGGATGGGCAGCACCGATGTTAGTTCCCGGTGCCATGGCAGCAATGTCTGCCGCCATAGTGATCATTACGCCTGCTGAAGCAGCCCTGGCTCCGCTTGGGGCCACATAAATCACAACCGGGACCTTGCTTGCAAAAATTGCCTTTACAATGTCACGCATGGATTCGGCAAGACCACCGGGTGTGTCAAGCTCGATGATGATACATGAAACACTGTCTGCCGAAGCTTTGTTAATCCCTTTTTTCAAAAAATCGGACACCGCAGGGTTGATGGAACCTGACATTTGAATGACATATACCTCATTTGTGGCTGCAAAACCGTTTCCAGAACAGCAGAATAATAAAATTGATAGAGCTAATATAATATGTATATATTTCATATCTTGTTTTTATTTTGCCCTGAAAAACCTGGTCCTTTTGGCCAGGATTCTTTACTAATCGCCCAATGCCTTCATCAACTTCTTCATATCTTCCCAGACATCACGCTTTTTGCCCGGATTGCGAAGAAGGTATGCGGGATGATATGTGGGCAACACCCTTATCCCGTTATAATCATGAAAACGCCCTTTGAGTTTTGAGATAGGTTCTTTGGTTTCAAGTAGTGTCTGAGCGGCAAAAGTTCCCAGGGCACATATGACATCCGGCTTTATAGCTGCAATCTGGCGCTTTAAAAAAGGTGAACATGCCTCTATCTCGTTCGGCAAGGGATTTCTGTTCTTCGGGGGGCGACATTTTATGATATTGCAGATATAAACCCGCTCGCGAGTATACTTTATGGCTTCGATGATCTTTGTAAGAAGACGACCTGCAGCCCCTACAAAAGGTTCCCCTTTTTGATCTTCATCATAACCCGGCCCTTCACCCACAAATACCAGTCTTGCATTAGGATCACCCGTGCCAAAGACAATATTTTTTCTGTTTTCTGAAAGTCCGCAACGACGGCAGTCACCCAAATCGATTCGGATCTCCTCTAAGGTTTCAGGCAAAAAGTCCTCCTTGTGTCCCCAAGATTCCATTATTTTAAGACTTTCCTTTGAACAGTCAAATCCCTTGCATCCAGACTCGGCCAGAAACCTGAGGGTGTCTTTTATTTCATTAACTGCGGCATGAAAACCTTCTTTGGCATCCCTGTTTATATTTTTAAGATTTGATGTCATTTTGTGTGATCCAAACGTGATGGCTTCGTAAAAAGTCGAATTCATAACGTTTTAGATTTTAGGTAATAGTTTAGTTCTTTGAAACAAATCAACTTCAAGCTAGCTTCGGGTATGATTAAATTTTATGCTGGAAACTGTTTGACCCGCCTGCCACGTAAGCTCGCCCGCCAGCCAAGCAAGACGAGGCGGCCTGGGGCACGAGCGGGCAGGGTGGATTAGGGATCGTTATGAAAGAACCATAAGCAATTTGATTTAAGAAAGAAATATCCTCTTAAAATAAAAACCTTTATTAATAGTCCGGACGGGATCTTTCATTACGAGCGGTTATCCACGAGTTTTTTTCAGTAAAAATTTAATTATACCTGAAACGGCAATATTTTCAAAAAGCTAAAGTGTTACGATTTTAGCTTTTTAAAACGTTTAATACCCGATCCAGAAGAATATTGGCAACATCATCTTTTTGCATTTCAGGAAACGCCTCTTTTGTTCCGTCTTTATAAAACAGTGACACCTTATTGGTGTCTGTTCCGAAACCCGAAGAGGGGCCCACAAGGTTCCCCACTATAATATCCAGATTTTTTTCGGCCAGTTTTATTTCTGCATATTGTTCAAGGTTTTCTGTTTCCGCAGCAAATCCAACGAGAATCTGATCTTTCTTTCTCATCCCAACTTCTTTCAGAATATCCTTGGTCTTTTTCAGAAACAAAACCATTTCGTCGTTTTCCTTCTTGATTTTCTGATCGGCCTGTTCCCCAGGACTGTAATCGGAAACCGCTGCTGCTTTAATAATTATGTCAGAACTTTTCATGTGCTCAAACACAGCAAGAGCCATCTCATGGGCCGTACCGACCCTGACCACCATGACGTTATTTGGATCGGGAAGATATGTCGGGCCTGTAATCAGGATGACTATCCCACCTCTTAGTTCTGCAGCCCTTGCTACTGCAAAGCCCATCTTTCCGGAAGAAGGATTGCTGATGAACCGAACAGGATCGATCGGTTCTTGGGTCGGACCGGCGGTTACAAGTATTCTTTTACCTTTAAGATCTTTGGGCGAAAGATAGAATAAAAGCCTGTCAAAGATATCTTCGGGTTCAGGAAGGCGGCCGGGACCGGTAATGCCGCATGCAAGTTCCCCTGATTCCGGTTCTATGATAAAATGTCCATCAGACTTGAGTGTTTCAATATTTCTTAGTACCGTTTTTGCTTTAAACATATTTGTATTCATGGAAGGACAGATCATCACAGGGCATGTTGTCGCCAGAATGAAAGTACTTAGAGCATCATCGGCAATCCCGTTGGCGATCTTGCCGATAATATTTGCCGTTGCCGGGGCGATAATCACAGCATTCGCTTCATTAGCCCAATCTATATGTCTTATTGAGGAATCATCACCCTTTTCAAAAAGGCTTGTACAAACCGGCTGGCCCGATAAAGCCTCAAAAGTTAGATGCCCTACAAACTCCCGTGCACTCCGAGTCATAATAACCCTGACGTTCGCACCCTCCTTGATTAGGAGTCTTAAAAGTTCGACGCTCTTGTACGCTGCAATCCCTCCTGACACCCCCAGTACGATATTTTTATTATTAATAACGCTTTTCATAAGTTTTACTTTTTTACCTATTACTTAATATTAATTTAACGTCTCGCAAATTCATCCTACATCGCCGAGATACCTTTGAAGTTTTTTAAGCTTTTGCATGCCGTTATACTTTAGCAAAAGGTTAATCCATTCGCTTAACAATCTTGAAAGATTCTCTCGATTTTTATCAAAATCTTTCTTTTCAATTTCCGAAAGTGCATCGATAAGATCCTGACGACCAGGTTCTTGTTCTAATAGGTATTCATAGATTTCGGCAGCTTTGCCTAAATTTCCCTGTTCGGCATAGACTTTTGCCATTGTTTTGGTATTAAAAATGTCATCTTTAATCAATTTTTTTAGCCTTTTTACTTTTCTTTACCTTTAATATCACCTCATCTTTACCTATCACTCCAAGTTCCTTCCTTGCCACATTCTCCACATACTCGGGATCCTTCTTTAATCTTTCTATTTCACGATGCAAGGAAAGGTTCTTCTGAACAAGTTCATCATTTTTTTTTAACAGGCTGTCCCTTTCCATTGTCAACCTGTTTAAATCGGTAAGACCGTTTTCACCTAATATAATAAACATTATTAACGAAAACAATACCAGTATTGCAAAAGCTAGCAGAATGTTTTTCTTTGAGTTCATTTCTTGCCAATCCCCTCCCTAACTATGGCCAGAACACTTTCCAGCTCCTGGCTCTTAAACAATAAGGAGAAAAGACCATAGAGAACAAGGCCGGTTATTATACTTCCCATGAGTCCCAAGAAAAGGCCGGATATTGCTCCGTCTCCGGATGGAATAATAAATAATGCAGTAGCCCACACAACAACCCCCATGATCCCCGAACAAATCATTGTTTTACAGGCGGACTCGGTAATACTTCTTAATCCCAGCGCACCGAGTTTTGTCCTCAAGGCCAGGATAAGAAGTCCCAGATTCAGCATTGAAGCAAGGGAAGTGGAGAGTGCAAGTCCACCGTGTCCCATCGGCCCCATAAGAATAATTCCCAGTATGATATTGGCGCAAACGGATACAACAGCCATCCGTACCGGCGTCTTTGTGTCCTGCAATGCATAAAACGTGGAAACAACGATCCGCACCGCTGAAAAAGCCCAGAGACCTACACTATAATACAAAAGCGCATATGCAGTCAAATGAGTGGTTTTTGCATCAAAAGCTCCTCTTTTAAATAATAGTGCAACAATAGGTTCCCTTAAAACGATCAGGCCGACCATTGAAGGAATGGTGATAAAAAAGACCAGTTTGATAGCGTAGGAAAAAGTGTTCCTGACGGCCTGCAAATCATTTTCCGCCGCCTGTCTGGAAAGACTCGGCAGAACGGCAGTGGCAGTGGCTATTGCAAATATTCCGAGAGGAAACTGTACCAGGCGGTCAGCATAATAAAGATACGAAACACTCCCTTGTGCCAGTAAAGAAGCAAGCAGGGTCCCCACCAGGATGTTGATCTGATAGACAGCGGCACCGAATATGGTTGGGAGCATTAGCAGACCAATTTTTTTTAGACCCGGGTGATAAAATTTTGTTTTTTGCCAGAAATAAAATCCTTTTTTTATAAGAAACGGCACCTGGAGGACTAGTTGTAAAAAACCTCCGATCAGCACACCGAGGGCAAGCCCTGTTACAGGATCATCCATTTTAGGCGCTATTAAGAATACCGAACCTATTATGGAAATATTCAAAAAAACCGGGGCAAGGGCCGGTGCGGCGAAATGGCCAAGAACATTAAGTATCCCCATGGAAAGCGCAACCAAACCTATAAAGAAAATGTAGGGAAACATAATACGGGTTAAAAAGACGGTAAGATAAAATTTTTCGGGTGAGTCTGTAAACCCGGGAGCAATAACACGAATAATATAAGGAGACAGCAATATACCCGCAATAGCGATGACAACCAAAAGCACGGAAAGGAGTCTTATGGCGGATCTTGCCATTTCGAAGGCATAATCTTTCCCCCGCTTTGTGAGGTATTCGGTAAAGACTGGAATAAATGCAACGCTCAAGGAACCTTCGGCAAAAAGCCTTCTTAATAGGTTGGGTATTCTGAAAGCTACAAAGAAAGCATCTGAACTGAGCCCGGCGCCAAAAAACCATGCAATTACAACATCTCTTATAAAACCGAAGATACGGCTCAATAAAGTTGCTGATCCAACAACACCTGCAGCTTTTGTCACGCAGTGGTTTTCAGTGGTTGGCTGATTTGTTGATAGATTCATTATTGATGGCTTCGTAAAAAGTAATAAATTGACGGCTTCGTAAAAAGTCCAACTTCTGCGTTGCGCTGCATTCCCTGCCCAGTTAAATTTTTATAATCCCATAATGGGCTTATGGTAAAATCTTTC
>Ga0209271_10000704_pt1 | contig 11582 bp, 10 predicted proteins | sample tdAd002_FD_187123 | JGI IMG/M metagenome (GOLD analysis project Ga0209271, IMG submission 187123) | Marine sediment microbial communities from the Atlantic coast under amendment with organic carbon and nitrate - tdAd00.2 (SPAdes)... | ecosystem: Environmental > Aquatic > Marine > Coastal >... | reverse complement strand
AACGCGTAAGAGCTTCGGCTGAAGGCTGATGTCGAGCTCGCCGATCTCGTCCAAGAACAAGGTGCCGCCGTCGGCCACTTCGAAGCAGCCGCGTTTGCGATCGGCGGCACCGGTGAACGAGCCGCGTTCGTGGCCGAACAGAATGCTTTCGATGAGGTTCGCGGGGATCGCGCTGCAGTCTTGAACGACGAGGGGACGCTGCGAGCGCTTGGAGGCGCGATGAATCGCCCGGGCGACGAGCTCCTTGCCAGTGCCGGTTTCCCCGCGCACGAGCACGGTCAGATCGGACGCGGCCACCTTCTCGAGCACCGCGAAAATCTCGCGCATGCGTACCCCGTGTCCAACGAGCTCGTAGAACTGCTCGCGCCGGCTGAGGTCGATCTCGATCGTGCCGGACGCGTGCTCGAAGCGGATGACCGTGTTCCCGATCCTCAGGGGCATGCCCGCTTCGAGCCATGCTTCTTCGACGCGGACGCCGGCGACCCAGGTGCCATTCTTCGAACCGAGATCCTGAAGCAGGAAGCCCGTCTCCTTGGCGACGATCTCGCAGTGCGTCCCGCTCACGCCATCGTCGGTGAGCTGGAGGTCACAAATGCCGCTCCGGCCGATGGTCATTCGCTCGCTGGCAATGTCGAGCCGGGTGCCTTTTTGGGGCCCGTCTTCGACTACGAGACGGCTCTTCGGAAGCTTGCGTTTGGTCGCTTTGCGTTCGATGACAGCGGTAGTCTGCGCGGGGTCGTCGTTCACTCGGCGTCCTTCCGGAGCGCCTCGACGGCGGCTGCATAGTTGTCTTGATTGAACACGGCACTGCCCGCGACGATCACGTCGGCGCCGGCTTCCACGACCTGCCGCGCAACACCGGGCTTCACGCCGCCGTCGACTTCGAGATCGATGTCAAAACCCGACGCGTCGATCATGGTGCGAATCTCGGCGAGCTTTTCGTTGGCCGAAGGGATGAAGCTCTGTCCGCCGAAGCCCGGGTTGACGCTCATGACGAGGATCAGGTCGACCTCAGGCAGGATGTAACGTAGGCAATCCGGAGGAGTATGGGGGTTGAGCGAGACGCCCGCGCGCTTTCCAAGTGCTCGGACCTGCTGAAGTGTTCGGTGCAAATGCGTGCAGGCCTCTGCGTGAACCGTGATGATGTCTGCGCCGGCGTCGGCGAACGACTGAACGTATTTCTCCGGTTCGACGATCATGAGGTGGACGTCGACGACGCACTTCGTCGCAGCGCGGATGGCTCTCACGACGAGCGGGCCGATCGTGATATTCGGTACGAATCGGCCGTCCATGACGTCGACGTGGATCCAATCGGCTCCTGCGTCGCCGACTGCCTGGACTTCAGCCTCAAGGCGGCCAAAATCAGCCGAAAGAACGGAGGGGGCGATTCGGAGTGGCTTAGCGGAGCGGGGCACGGCAGCAGTCAAGCGCCGCAGAGCCAGCATGTCAATGGCATCCGTTCCTTGACCGCGATAGTGCCTGCAAACGACAATGGAAAGACGCCTCAAGGGAGGGCGGACGGGCGAGGATGAGCGAGCCGAGATATCACCTGCTCGAAAAGCTTGAGTCCGGGGGGATGGCCGAGGTTTTCCTCGGCGAAGCAACGAGCGTCCAGGGGTTCAAGAAACGCGTCGCAATCAAGCGCGTCCTGCCCCACCTCGCCTCACACACCAATTTCATTGGGATGTTTCTCGATGAGGCGCGGCTCGGTGCGCGGCTGTCGCACGCGAACATCGTCAGCGTTTTCGACATCGGGAAGTCGGACAACAGTTTCTTCATCGTGATGGAGTTCGTCGATGGGACGAACCTCAAGAAGATCATGGAGACCCTGCGGATCAAGGGGCAGCCCTTCCCTTTGAAGGACGTGATTCACATCGCGATGGAAGCGTGCCGCGGGCTGAGCTACGCGCACGAGCTCCTCGACGACGACGGCCACCCTGTCGATCTGGTCCACCGGGACGTGTCGCCACCCAACATCCTGATCAGCAAGCGTGGCGAGGTTAAAGTCACCGACTTTGGTCTGGCGAAGGCACGCACGCAGCTCGAGCGCACCGACCCGGGCGTCGTGAAGGGGAAGTTCAGCTACCTGTCGCCGGAGGTGGCGACCGGGCAGGACGTGGACGAGCGCGCGGACATCTTCGCCCTCGGCGTCTGCATCTGGGAGATGCTGGCCGGGCGGCGCTTGTTCCTCGGCGACACGGACTACGAAACCGTCCAGGCGGTATCCAACGCGGACGTTCCGAGCCTCGTCGGCGTTCACCCCGAGGTCGATCCAGAATTTGAAGCCTTGCTTCTCAAGGCGCTTGCGAAAGACCCAGACGATCGATTTCCGCGAGCACGAGAGCTCGGCGATGCGCTCGCAGGCTATCTGTTCCACCACCAGATGAAGGTGACGTCCTGGGACATCGCGAGCCTCGTCAAAGCGGCGCTCGAGCGCCAGAAGTCGGTGCCCCCGCAACCGATGATGATCGACGGAATGATTCAAGAGGAGCTGGGCCGGTTCACGTCGCTCGAAAGCGATGGGGGTGTCCCGATCGATCCGTCGACCTCATTTGCGCTCAGGCCCGATGACGGCGCGAGCCCGCTCGACGCATCGGACTTCGTGGACCCGAGCAGCTGGTTTGCCGGCGATGAAGAGGTCGAGACGGCGATTGAAAACGTGCGCGACAGCGCGCCCGCCGGGGCAACGATGGGTTGGTTCGAATCAAAAGACGATAGCGTGAAGGCTCCTAGGCCTGCAGTGGTGCCGATGGGGCCGTCCCTGAACCCGCCGCCACGTTCGAAGGACGCTGCCGGGCCACAGCCGGTCATGACTTTCCGCCCGCCAGGAGCAACGCCGGTCTCGATCGCGGCCAAGGCTAGTAGTCAGCCAACTCCGGCCACGCGAAGCGCGGCGCCGGCCGAAAAGAAGTCTGGCGGTTCCAAAGTCGCCTTCATCATCGTCGGTGTCCTGGTGTTGGCCGCGGTCGGCGTCGCAACCGGCTGGTTTCTCACGCAGTAGGCGGGCGCTTTGCCCTGGACCGAATGCTGCGGCTCACTCGCCGCAACCGGTGATAGTCGTGCGGCGACAGGCCGTCTTCGCCAAAGCGTGCCGCCAGGTAGGCGTCGGTCACCTCGCGGACTTCATCCGCCGCGGGGAATCCCGAGCGGCCGAGCTCTTCGGCGTGTTCGATCGGCGTGACGTCGGGCGGGCGCGCATGCCCCGCGTTTCGAAGGTTGCTCTCGAGAGATAGGTACAGACGCACGGCGCGGTCCCGATCACGATCGAGCCGGCGGCCCGCCCGGCTTTGTCGCCGGCGTTTGCGGCTCCAACGAACGACCAGCAGCCCGACGCCGAAAACACTCATGATCGCGACGAACCAGCGCCAGTCTGGGCGGAATGGTATCGGACCGAGGTCTTCGCCTGACTCCCCACCCGGGTTCGCTTCGGCGCCACGGCGGTCTCCACGGAGCGACCGGTACCATGCGGCAAAACCTTGAAGGGCACGGGCCTGGTCCCGAATGTTGTACTCGACGATGTACTCGGCCCAGCGCACACGCATTGCGTCCATCATCTGGCGCAGCTTCACTGACAAGCCGGAGGGCGCCGCGAAGACCTGACCAGAGGCCGGCGTGGGGTCGAACGTGATCCACTGCCCTTCGATGAGCACCTCGACCCAGCTGTGCGCGTTCCCGTTGCGGACGGCGTAGTAGTCGCCGTATGGGTTGTAGTCAGCGCCGAGGAAGCCGGTGACGTTACGCGCCGGCAGCCCGAGCGACCGCATCATGATGGCCATCGCGGTGGAGAAGTACTCACAGTGCCCAGCCTTGGCTTCGAACAAGAAGACGTGCAGCGGGTCTTTTCCCTCGGTGTCGGGCTGGTTGAGCGTGTAGCGGTAATTGCCTCCGCCGCGTAGGTAGCGCTCGATGCGCTGGGCCTGGACGTACGGGTTGGAGGCGCCTCCGACAACCTCCTGCGCCAGGGCAGCAACGCGCTCGTAACCCTCCGGGATCTCGACGTAGCGCTTGCGAAGCCTACGGGGGATTGGCTCGGGGAACCCACGGCGCATCGGCGTGGTGAATGCCTTGTACGTGAGGGGGGCGTCGACGCTCCCACCGTAGCGAACGTCTAGGCCAGGCGCGTGCATGACCCGCCGGTATCGGTTGCGACCAGCGCGAACCTGGGGGGGAACCCGCAGCGCCACGGTGCCCTCGGGCAGGAACAAGACCGCCTCTTGCATGGGGTCGAGGATGATCTCGTACTCCTGGTCTTCCGGTTCAGGAGGACGGAAGACGACATATTGGTCGCGGGAACGCTGGAGCTCGACGCCGGTCGACGGCGTGCGCGACCAACGGCCTTCGCTGTAACGATCGAACGAGGTGCCGCGGAGGCGAACCGTGATCGACCTTTGCGGGGGGTCGGGCCGGTTCTTCGGCTTGACCCGCATCACCACGGTGGGGTCGTCGCGAATGGTTCCGAACCCGCCGAGCTCTACGTCATCGCCGAAACCGGCGATCGATTGGGCGCGAGCCCCGAGGTTGGAGAGAACGCCGAAGCCGACACGCGGGAACGCAAAGAACATCGCCGCAGTCAGGACGAAAAGGGGGATGGTGAGGAGGGTCGTGCCACCGAAGAATGCGGGCGTCGCGAACTCCCTACTGTCGAGCTCTCCGCGGAGCATGGGGGTGTCGACGCCGTGTTGGGTTTCGAGCTCCTTGCGAATGTGGGTGAGCGCAAGCATCCACGGCATGACGACGACGAAGCCGAAGAAGACGACTGCGTAGTCGAGACCGGCGGAGAGCGCCGTGCCCGCGATCAGGTGGAGGAACCCCAGGATGGTGATCTGTTGATAGTCGGCTGCCGTCTTGCGGTGAGAAAGGCGGGAGATCTGCAGGAAGGCCGCGTATTGCACGCCGGCGCTCAGCGTCGCCTCACCAGCGATCACGCGCCCGATTTGAATGAAGAGGAACACGATGGCCGCGACGTTCCAGAAACGCGAGTACCCGGGGCGGTCGAGAAGCGGCGGCTCGGCGAACCAACTTGCGACGAATGCCACGATGAGCACCATCGACCCGATCGGGGTGAACGTCGTGCCGAGCATCAACGCAATCAGGCCGAGACCGGCAAAAAGGTAGGTGACCAGCTTGTGCGCGAACGCGAACCTCATGCGGCCCGCCTACTTCGCTTGCGATCGCGACCAGGGGCCTGCGCGCGGCACGGTTGCAGGAGCGCAAGGAAGCGCCAGATAGGGTCCGGAGGGGTGCCGCCGGCGACCAGTGGTGAAACGCTGTCGTTCGTCTGAACCTGCACCGAAACGCCCTGCGTGAGATAGGCCGCGGCAGCGGTCGCCACCTCCGAAATGGAAATCTCGAAGTGCTCGCGCCAAGCGGCTTCATCGTCAGGGGCGGCCGCCAGCAGGTTGTTCACCGTGAGCGTCACCAGGGCGTTCGAATCCTGCTCGTGCTCGCGGACGACCAGCTCACCGCGACTTGCCGTTCGCTTCCAATGGATGTCGCGCGCCTCGTCGCCTTCGCGGTAGAAGCGAACGCTGCCTGCGAACTCACTTCCCCGGCCGGTCTGATGGATGGGGGCTGCATCGCCCTGCATCGGGCGGGTGGCTGGCGTGGCCACATGCTCGAGCAGCTGCGGATAGACGATGACCTCGTCGGGCAGGAAGGTCGTGTAGCCCTTCTCGATGAGGCCGAACGGGTAGCGAGTGAGCACTCGCACGGTGCCCAGCTCGACGATTCCTCTGCGCAGCGTTTCGAACCGATAGCTCGCGACCTCTGTCTTGCCCGCCTCGACACGAACGAACCTCGCGGGTTCAGTCTCGACGCCATCGATCTCGTCGATGATTTCGACCGAGACACTGGACAGCCATCGCTTGTCGTTGAGCAAGGCGACGTCCATCAGCGAACGTCTCCCGGCAAAGAGTCGCGTCGGAGGCTCGCGTTTGATGTGGAGCTTCCACAACGCCAGGTCGCTGAGCACGCCGCTCACCAATAGAAGACTGAGCAGGAGCCCGAGCACCAAGTAGAGAAGATTGTTCGCTGTGTTCACCGCGGCTAGGCCGACACCGAGCGTGATGAATAGAAAGGCGCGGCCCTCGCGCGTCAGTCGAAACTTCCGCCTGCTCCGCCTTCGTCGAAAGATTCGCATCGCTCGGGCCGATCAGAGAGGGACAGCCACGACGGTGAGGAGCTCGCGAATGATGCGCTGTGCGTCGTCGCGAACCGTTCCACCACCCACGCCGCCGCTCACCTTCACTCGGTGCGCCAGGACGGGGCCTGCGAGCGCTTTGACGTCGTCGGGGAGGACGAACGAGCGACCTTCCACCAATGCCCTCGCGCGCGCTGCACGCTCGAAACCGAGCGCGCCTCGGGTGGATACGCCGATCGACAAGAGCGGGGTGTTTCGTGTGGCAAGGACAATCCGATGGAGATAGTCGAGGACTGCATCGTCGACGCGCACCGAATCGACCGCTTGCTGGACGTGCCGAAGCTCGCTGGCGCTCATCACGGGGTCGAGCTGCTGAACCGGATCTGCGCCGCGACGATTGAGCACTTCACGCTCGACGCCTGGCGGTGGGTAGCCGAGGCTGAGTCGAACGAGGAAGCGATCGAGCTGCGACTCGGGCAACGGGTACGTGCCGTAGAACTCCAGCGGGTTCTGCGTTGCGACCACGAAGAACGGTTCTTCGAGCTTGTGCGTTTCGCCGTCGATCGACACCTGACGCTCGTCCATCGCTTCGAGGAGCGCGCTCTGGGTCTTGGGCGTCGTGCGATTCACCTCGTCGGCGAGCAGAACCTGCGTGAAGATCGGGCCGGGCCGAAACTCGAAGGTGCTCTGCAACTGGTTGAACACGTTGCCGCCGAGCACATCGGTAGGCATCAAGTCAGACGTGCATTGAAGGCGCCGGAACGAGACGCCGATCGACGCGGCCAGTGACCGGGCCAGAGTCGTCTTGCCGACACCGGGTACGTCCTCGAGCAGCAGATGGCCTCGCGCCAAGAGCGAGACGACCGCCAACTTGATGACTTCTTCTTTGCCGCGAACCACCAGCGCGACGTTCTGGACGAGACGCTGCGACGATTGGGTCGCGTTTTCAGAGATATGCGCGACGCTGGGTTGAGCCACTTCTGGAGCCTAACACAGCCACCGTTAGGGGTAAAATATTACAATGCGACTGACCCTTCGGTCAGCGTTCCACTGTTTGTCCACAGCGGTGCTTCGCTTGGAAGGGCTTACTATTCTGCTGGCTTAGACCCTGAACGTTCCCCCGTCTCCACAGTCCGCGATGGGGATAGAATGGCGTCGGGGTCTTCGAACAGGAAGGCTTCAATCTCGTCCCTCCGGGCGTGGGCATCGCGCCGTCCCATCTCGATGAGGGTCTGCGCGAAACCTCCGTCGAACAAGAGGTAGCTTGCCAGGTCCGCATCAGCGCCTGCACCGACGTCCAGCATGCTGATGAACGCCCGCCCGAGGGCTTTGCCGAATCGAACTCGGTTGGACGCAAGGTACTCGGATGCGACCTGTCCGATGTCGGTGGTAGGTCGCAGAACCAGCGAGTTGAGCAGGCGGCGCTCCGCCAACGCGCCGCGTACTTTCGCGGCCTCGTTGATGCGATCGATAAACTCCGGACCGTACGCACGAACGCCATCCTTGAGGAAGTCGTTGATTCGCTGCACTTCGAGAAGGTCGGTGTTGACGTGATCGAGAAGGAACGCGTTGAGCACCTTGCCGAGCATGTAGGTCGCACCGGGGTACTTTCCATCTTGCACGGCACGCCCGCCGGCGGCGTGTGGAGTCGAAAGGCCGACGACCAGGAGGCGGTTCATGCCGAGATGGACCGAAGGTCCCATCGGGGTGTTGAGTCGGAGGCCGCCGTCGCAGTGAATCTCGTCGCCGATCTCGACGGCGGGGAAGATCAGGGGAATCGCCGCGGAAGCAAGCACGTGGTGCTGGCCGATCTTGGCCCTACGGACCAACGCGTGGAGGGTCAACCCCTTGGGAATTCCTTGGCCAGGAGCTGCGTCCACGAAGATCACGGGCTGTCCCGTGCCGACGTGCGTCGTGCTGACCGTGAGAGCGCGAAGCTGGCCAGTCTGAATGTTTCGCCTGAGGCGGCGCCAGCGAACGGTCCTTCCAACGAGAGCCGAGAGCGGGGCCGGATCGAACACACCGCGTGCCTGGCCACTGCCGCCGAGAAGCACGCGATAGAGGCCCGCGGCTTGGCGAAGACCAAATCCGAGCACATGCGGCAACTCGAGGTCGGTCCAAATCGAGACGAGTTCTTTCAGAGCGCCTGGCATCTCGCCGATTGCTGAGGCGACGAACGCGCCGTTGACCGCGCCGACGCTGGTTCCTGAGATCAGGTCGACCTTCGGTGCGTTGCCCTGGGCGTCGGCGAACTCGCTGAAGATGTACTCGAGGACACCTACTTCGTAAGCGCCTCGCGCACCGCCCCCTGAAAGTATCAAGCCAAGACCACTCAACGTTCTTCCTCGTTCCCTAAGGGTATCAGCCCGGCGGCGTCATCGCAGATATCCTCGCCCTGGAGCAGCTGGCGAATCTCGGGCGGGAGCCAGACGTCTGCATGAGGCAATCGGCGAAGCGCTCTGAGCAGCACGTCCAGGCGGCGCCAAGGTGGAGCCGTCGGCGAGACGTACAGCACCAGCTCGCCGCCAAACTTGCACAGGCCCCCGTCGATATGAGCCTCTTCGGGGAGCTCCTCTTCGAGGAGGACAATCCCCATGCGCGTCAGAGCTCGTTCCAATGCGTCGAGCTGCTGCGCGAGTTCCACGCTCCTAAGGTGCGCCCGGGACCCGAGCCCCGCAATCTGGTGGTTTCGCGGGCCGAGCTGGTAAGATGATGTCGCCTTGATTCCGCTTGCAAAACCATGGATCGGCGAGGATGAGCAGCGCGCCGTCGCCGCCGTTCTCGAATCTGGACAGCTGGTGCAGGGGGCGCTGGTCGAGCGCTTCGAGCTCGCGATCGCGGCCCTGCTGGGGCGCCGGCACGCGGTCGCCGTCTCGAGCGGAACCGCTGCGCTGCAGCTCGCGCTCAAGGCCCTGCAGGTCGGACCCGGAGACGAGGTGCTGTGCCCCGGGCTGAGTTGGCCGAGCCCGGCGCACGCGGTTCGAGTCGCGGGGGCGAAGGTGCGGTTCGTCGACGTCGACCAGGCGGAATGGAACAGCACCGCCGAAGCGCTGCGCGAAGCGCGCAACGGCAACACGAGGGCGGCCATCGTGATCGACCAGTTCGGCAACCCGGCGCGCGCCGAAGAGATCCGCGGAGCACTCGGCGCGCTTCCCATCATCGAAGACGCGGCGTGCGCGCTAGGCAGCCGCTTCACGAGCGGCCCATGCGGTAGCCTCGGGAAGGTGTCGTGTCTGAGCTTTCATCCGCGGAAGATCCTGACGACGGGCGAGGGCGGGATGTGCCTCACCGATGAAGACGACGTCGCGGAGAGGCTCCGGATGCTTCGCAACCACGGTCAGCTGCGCGGCGAATTCGTAGTCGCTGCGGGAAACTCCCGAATGACTGAAATCGCCGCTGCCCTGGGGCTGGCGCAGCTCCAGCGACTCGACGAGATCGTATCGCGGAGGCGCGAGCTTGCGGCGCTGTATCAGAAGGCCCTGGGCGACGAGATGGACTTTCAGAGCACACCGCAAGGCGCGGAATCCAACTATCAAACGTTTGGGGTAGTGCTGCCGCAAGGCCACGACCGCCGCGCGGTGCTCACGAGGCTGCGAGATCGCGGTGTCGAAGCTGGGCTTCTTTCGTTCGCAATTCACAAGCTCGGCAGCTTTGCGGGGAGCGAGGCGACGTTACCGATCGTCGAGCACATCGCGGCGCGTGGAATCGCGCTTCCGCTCTATCCGCAGATGCGAAACGCCGAGGTCGATGAGGTGGTTAGAAGCCTCCGCGGGGTGCTCCATGAGTGACGAGGTCGTGTTGGAAGTAGAGGGGCTTTGGAAGGTCTTCCACATCGGGTTCTTCCGAAAGCGGGTGGAGGCGGTCAGAGGCACCAGCTTCAAGGTGAAGAGGGGCGAGATCTTCGGGCTGCTTGGGCCAAACGGCGCCGGGAAGACCACCACCATCAAAGCGATCCTGCGGCTGATCTTTCCGACCGAAGGCGAAATCCGGATCTTCGGCCGCTCCGCGGGTGACCGCGAAATGGCGAAGCGCGTCGGCTACATGCCCGAGAATCCGTACGTGTATCAGTATCTCAAGCCGCTCGAGTTTCTCGACCTGTGCGGACGCCTGGTCGGGATGCCGAAGGCGGAGCGCCGTGCCCGTTCGGAGGAGATGATCGACAAGGTCGGTCTTCGGCACGCGATCGACCGGCCGATCGGCAAGTTCTCGAAGGGGATGATGCAGCGGATCGGACTCGCGCAAGCCCTCCTTCACGACCCGGAGCTTCTGGTGCTCGACGAACCGATGAGCGGTCTCGATCCGATCGGTCGCAAAGAGGTGCGGGACCTACTGCTGGAACAGCGAGAACGCGGAAAGACGCTCTTGTTCACGAGCCACATCCTGAGTGATGTCGAGCTCCTGTGTGACCGGGTGGTGATCATGCAGCAGGGCGAAATCACCTCCGAAGGGCAGGTGCACGAGCTCTTGGAGACGGCGGGGCGCCAGGTCGAGATTCGGCTGAGTGGGGCATCACAGGCACTCAAGGATTCGCTCGGCTCGCGCGGGACCATCGTCGATGCCGGGGCCGGACATCTGACGCTGCGTGTCGAGGGCCAGAAGACAGTCGAAGAGGTCATTCGGATTTCGAGTGCGGCCGGCGCAAGGCTCGACGCGATGATCCCGGAAAGACAGACGCTCGAGAATCTGTTCCTGAAGAACGCGGGCCGCTGAGCCGCGGACTTGCTCCTTCGGGGGAGGTCCCTAGAACTACGGCATGAACGTGAAGAGGGTTTCACCGGAGGAAGCGGACACGCTCCTCAAAGAGGAAGGCTACGTCTACGTCGACGTTCGTTCGATCCCCGAGTTCGACGCAGGGCACACCGCTGGCGCCTACAACATCCCGCTGCTGCACGCGACGCCTTCCGGCATGCGTCCGAACGGAGACTTCATGTCGGTCGTCGCCGCCGTCTTTCCGAAGGACAGCAAGCTGGTGATCGGGTGCCGTTCCGGGAACCGGTCGCTGCGCGCGGCGCATGCCCTGCTTGCTGCCGGGTTCGAGCACGTGGTCGATCAACGGGCGGGACACGGCGGCGCGCGTGATGCGTTCGGACAGCTCGAAGAGGCGGGCTGGGAGAGAGCCGGCCTCGAAGTCGCGAACGAGGCACACCCTGAGAGAACCTACGAGGCGCTCTTAGCCCGTCGAGATGGTTAGCCCCATAAGGCCGCCCAGAGGAGCCCCGGGAGCCTCATGAGCGACGGATCGGCGTTGAAATAGGTCATCTTTCGACCGACGGTGGCGGCTGCCTTGTTGTTGATGAACCAAAGGGGCTTCGGCCACAGGCGGAACGGCCCGCGCAGCACCGATTTCTGAGGCCTGTCGAACATGAAGGTGTTGTGCACGATGCCGCGTCCGGAGCGAATGTCTTCGACCGTATGCCCCGGAAACGCGCCCCAGGTCGGCGTG